>Ga0181533_1000781_pt1 | contig 43046 bp, 41 predicted proteins | sample PEATcosm2014_Bin_45_FD_119772 | JGI IMG/M metagenome (GOLD analysis project Ga0181533, IMG submission 119772) | Peatland microbial communities from MTU Mesocosm Facility, Houghton, MI, USA - PEATcosm2014_Bin11_60_metaG | ecosystem: Environmental > Terrestrial > Soil > Wetlands > Peat | place...
CGAGGCTTCGTCGGGGAACTGCTTTCGTAACTCGGTAATAGTCATGGTTTTCCCTCCTTGAACAGGAGGTTAGCCCATGACTGCGACAGAATACGTCATACCTTCTTTTCAGGGATAGTTCCGATCTTTAATGAGCGTTTCGGACACCGGTCCACCCTCAAGGATCTGCGCCGGAATGATTTTGCGAAATGGCCCCTTTCGGGTCGGCAGCCGCACATGTCCCTGGCTGGCAAGGGCCGCCAGCCGCTCCTCCATCCCCGCATCCTCTTCTATCTTGTCAAGGCCGTGGAGGATCGCCACCGGCCTGCCACGGTCGGTCACCACGACGTTTTCTCCGTTTCTTACCTCAACCAGATAATGGGTCAGACGATTCTTCAACTCCCTTATTCCTACCTGCTGCATGGTTTATCCTCCGAAAAGAAACTATGTAGCTATTGTGGCAACAACAAAGCAGGATGTCAAGGTAGAATTGAGAGCTGGAAAAGGGTCCAAAGTTTCCGGAAGTCAGAGCTGGATTACAAGCTCGGAGTACGCCGACAGAACCCCATCCATCGTTAGCAGGCGGAGCGGTTCGGAAATGGCTTGCGCGATCAGCATCCGGTCGAAGGGATCTTTGTGATGATTGTCAAGCCTGGTGAGGGCGAGGGCGTGTTCGGGGGTTATCGGCAGAGGCTCGAAGCCGCTCGCGCGTATCCCGGTCACGAGTTCGGCGGGGTCGGCTTCAAGTTTCCCGAGCCCGACCTTGATGACGGCCTCCCAGAGCGTTGCCGAGCTGATGTAGACGGTTTCAGCCTCCCGGATCATGGTGCGGGCGGCCCGTGAGAGTTGGGGGGAGTCATCGAGCCACCAGAGATAAATATGGGTATCGAGCAGTATTCTCATGCGCCGGCCTCGAAGGCATCACGTACATCATCGGGGAGCGGAGCGTCGAAGTCATCGGCAACCCTGATTTTCCCTTTCAGATAGCCGGGCCTGCGGACGGGTCTCTTCGTGTTGTAGGGAACGAGCCGCGCCATAGGTTTATTCCCTCTGGCAATGACGACCTCTTCTCCCTCTTGGATCTCGTCTAGAAGACGGGAGAGGTTGGTTTTCGCCTCGTGCGTGTTGACGACCGCCATTGTCGCACCTCCATTAGCTTAGTCCAGTTTAGTTTACTTTGCCCCGCTCGTTTTGTCCACTATTTTAAACGCATTACAACTTGAGCAGAATGGGAGCATTCTTAAATTATTGAATAAAATAGCGGGAATTGTTAGTTGGTTAAGTTTTCAAGAGCGTCCCCATAGGCCCACATTTTCCCTCCGTTGTAACGGCTTGGCCGTTGACCCGTCCGGGCAGCTTTTTCGCCCGGTCGGCGTCCAACGGTCTTGTTGGAATATTATTTCAGCTTTCACGAACATAGTGTCTCAGATGTCCAAAAAGTGAAAAATACTGGTCAAGTAAATCATCACTCTCATAGCGAGATAATGCTGGGACAAGCGAATCACGGTGCTCCTTGTCCAGGTCATATGAATACTCATAAGTAAGATGAAGAGTGAACCCCTTGTCTTGACTCCACAATTCAACTCCTAACGACGATTCACAGTCTGATAATTCAGCGACCATATTAGTCGAAGGAAGATCGTCGTAGTATGGCCGGGCAACCGGAAGATCAGTTTTTCCGGCAAAATATGAAACGATTGCTTCCTGTCTCGGTCCCTTTTCAATCACGAGACGGCAACCTTCATCGTTCACCCAATTACCGACATATTTATCAATTTCTGTTTCCATGAATCCTCTTTGCTGAACGGTGTAGAAATAGGCTATCGCTTACCAGGCGACCCTTTTGTTTGCATGTTTGGGAACATCACTTTTGCTGTTTCTATTTCAGAGGTTTTCATGGTTTCAGCATGCCCTTAACTACGGCCAGCGTAAACGGCGGGTTACGGAGATGAACAACGCGGTGGCAATTTGAGCAAAGAATTGCAAGGTCTTTGATTCGTGTTTCAGTTTCTCTTTCGGCTTCTGATAACTGTATCAAGTGGTGAACTTCACAGTAATCTTTTGCTTGTTCGCCATAGACGCGCTCAAAGGAAAAGCCGCAGATTTCGCAGTCAAAGGATTTAGCATGTTTCTTCTTGGCCTTTATTATGGTCTGGTTTCGCTCACGTCGAAGGTGAATTACAAGTTTGCTGTTTCCTTCGGAGACTGAGAGCGCATGTATGTCAATGTCTGGATCTGGGCCTTGTTCAGGGAATCTAACATAACCGGGAATGGCGGAAATGCCTGGTTTGTTTATACTGAGTTCCTTGCCTTTTTTTAAGTAGGTGGAAGATTTGTATTCTTCCTCGGAATTCACAAGGAGGTATCCGTTGGCGTCGAATAAAGCCGCAGGAAACTTTTTCAGGTGTGCATACCAGTTTCCGGTCTCACTGTAACGCGACTGAACAACATCTATGTTCCACTTTTCTTGCAGGCGCGGGGCTATGTCCCGGTGTTCTACGGCTTTTTTACGACGTTCTTCCATTAACTACCTCCATCATTTTCACAGGGGGTATAACGGAGCCCGCGGATCAACGGCAGACGGACGCGCGAGCTTGCTCGCGTGAACGGCTGACCGTTGCATCCGCGTGATGGGCGGCGCGGAGCGCCGGACAGAATGCGGATGGTAATCCGCGGGCTCCGATGCGCGGCGCGAAGCGGCCGCGCATCAACTTATTGACCGGCCCACGCGCGCGCGTGAACCGGTGATCTACCCAAATGGAACATTTAATTTTATGTCGGCATCCAATATTATATTCCCGCATCTAACATTAGATGCTGAAGAAGTATATATTATTGTATGCTTTTGCCTTCTTCCGTTTTCCAGCGTGTCATCTAATACAAAAACATAAAAACCGCCCGTCGGCGCTAGGCTGACAAGGGCGGCTTGTGTATGTTTATTATCGATACATCCCCAGAGTTTCGGAGTCCATCATTCATCCCCTCCAAAAAACTGCATAATTACGAAAAGTTAATACGCCTAATTGCGGGTGAAGTCAAGAAAAGACAGAGGACAGGGGACAGGGAAAATGGGATCGGGAATAGTTAGAAAAGGGCGAATGAAAGAAGGGACGGGAACAGGCATGGATCAAATCGAGACATCTAATCTCCGCTCTCCTTCACCCTGTAAACCGGCCCATGCGCTTCAGTATCCTCGCGGTGTGCAGCAAGGTCGGAAGCTACGGCATCAATCTTTTGGTTTAGTGTCCCAAGAAGAAACGAGTGATGCTCGATCTTTTCGTTTATTTCATCGAACCTGCCGTCCATTTTACGGCTCAACGATTCATGACCTTCAAGAACAAGTTCAAACTTGCCTCTTATGTCCTCCAGCAGAATTTCAAGATGATCTTTTTCCATCAGCATTATACCCCTCTCCAGACCACCACTCGATTACTCGTGCTTATTACACCTTTTACCTACTCCTGTCAACGCGAAAGCCCAACCTGTTATTTTATCTTTTCCTTTAAGAGGAAAGCACATGGAGATGTAGAAGATTGTCGCTGATCAAGATACAAAAAGACCTCCGAGGTTCTCAAAACTCGGAGGTCTTTTTCTGTTTCCTACGGGAAGAGCGGCAGACCCTCCAGCCCCATCGTCTCCGGAAATCCGCACATGATGTTCATATTCTGCACTGCCTGGCCGGAAGCTCCCTTCACCAGGTTGTCGATGGCACAGACCACAATCACCCGGCCGCTCCGGCTGTCAACGGTCACGCCGATGTCGCAGAAGTTGGAGCCGCGGACAAAGGCGGTGGAGGGAAAGCTCCCCTCCGGCAAAACCCGGACGAACGGTTCACCCTTGTAGAAATCATTATAGACCTTGAGCAGTTCGCTGGCGGTTACAGACTTGACAGGGACGGAGTAGATGGTGGAGAGTATCCCCCGGTCCATCGGCGCCAGGTGCGGGGTAAAGGTTATGGTCAGCTTTTTCCCGGCCAGAAGCGCCAGCTCCTGCTCGATCTCCGGAATGTGCCGATGGCTGCCACCGACGCCGTAGGCCTTGAATCCCTCGTTCACCTCACAATAGAGGCTATCGACCTTGGCGCTACGACCGGCGCCGGAAACGCCCGACTTGGAATCGGCGATGATGGCCGCTGGGTCGATCAGCTTATTTTTCAGGAGCGGCGCCAGACCAAGGATAACAGTCGTGGGATAACAGCCGGGATTCGCCACCAGATCTGCTCCAGCGATCCGCACCCGCTTCAACTCCGGCAGGCCGTAGACCGCCTTTTTCAGAAGCACCGGACTCAAATGGGGCTCGTACCATTTCTCGTATTCCTTGGGATCTTGCAGACGGTAGTCGGCGGAAAGGTCTACCACCCGTTTCCCCATGCTCAGAAAAGTCGGCGCCACCTCCATCGCCGCCTTGTGGGGAAGCGCGGTAAAGATGAAGTCGGCCTTACCGGCGACCCGCACAGGTTCGAGATTTTCCAGTAGGAGGTCACAGCGCCCCTTGAGCCCCGGATAGATATCGGATATCCTTTTACCCGCGCTCCGTTCCGATGTGACGCAGGTCACCGCCGCCTCCGGATGGCAGTGCAGAATACGCAAAAGTTCGACACCCGTGTAACCGCTCGCCCCGACAATGGCAACTTTAAGCATGGGATGGCCTCCTTTAAGGACCTGTCAGGAAATAACTGTGACAGGTCCTGACAATACGCAAATGGGGAAAACCCGTGCGGATTTTCCCCATTATATAAAACGGATGACAGAAGCTGATTAACGCTTGGAGAACTGGAAGCTCGCGCGTGCTGCTTTCTTGCCGTACTTCTTACGCTCCTTGATACGCGAATCGCGAGTAATGAACCCGGCCTTTTTCAGGGTCCCGCGCAACTCGACATCGACTTCCAGCAGGGCCTTGGTGATGCCGTGTTTGATGGCGCCTGCCTGCCCGGAGTCGCCGCCGCCACAAACGGTAACATAAATATCGAATTTATCGACGTTTTCCGTCAGCTCCAAAGGTTGCTTGACAACCATCTTGGAGGTTTCCCGGCCGAAATATTCGTCGAGTGTCTTGTTGTTCACCATAATATTGCCTTCGCCCGGTTTGAGCCATACCCTGGCGATGGATGTTTTTCTTTTGCCCGTACCGTAAAAGCTTTTTGCTGCCATTTTGTATATCTCCCGATTAAAGTGAAGATGAAGCGATCTATAAACCCATCGCCTTGGGCTGCTGCGCCTTGTGAGGATGCGCCGGGCCACTGTAAATTTTGAGCTTGTTCAGCATATGCCTGGCCAGCTTGTTCTTGGGGAGCATCCCCTTGACTGCAATTTTGATGATTTCCCCAGGTTTTTTCTCCTGCAGCTTGCCGGCATTGATTGACTTGATGCCGCCGGGATAGCCCGAATGGCTGTAATACATCTTGTCGGAAAGCTTTTTGCCAGTAAGGGCTATCTTGTCGGCGTTCACCACGATGACGAAGTCGCCGGTATCAACACTCGGGGTAAAAATCGGTTTGTTCTTGCCGCGCAGGACATCGGCTATCCGGGTGGCAACCCGGCCCAACACCAGATTCTCAACATCGACCAGATACCACTCCCTGGTCACATCTTCTTTTTTCGCCACTTGCGTCTTCATCTATACCTCACATCTTCTCTGATGTTATTGCACATTTCTGTCGAAGAAATGAATATTAATGCACACGTGAATGGTTGTCAAGAAATTTTTCCTTGGGAGGAAATCAGTAATAGACCTCAACCAGACACAACCCATGCGCCGGAGCCGTCATTCCGGCTGTTGCGCCGTTCTTCCCGTTGAAAAAGCCCGGTACGGCAGAGAGTGGGATTTTACCCTTGCCTACTTCCACCAGCGTCCCTACCATAATACGCACCATGTTCCGCAGGAATCCCGAACCCTTCACATCGATCCGGATAATTTCATCCTCACGGCTGATCTCCACTGAAAAAATATTCCGTACTGTGGTACGGGCGTCGCACCCCGAGGTGCGGAATGCGGCGAAATCTTTTTCCCCCACCATGAGCCGGGCCGCTTCCCGCATCGCCTCGATATCAAGGTCCCCCCGCAGGTGCCAGGCATAAAGACGGCAGAGCGGCAATCGGCGGCGGGTATTCAGAATGGTATAGCGATAATGTTTCCCCTTTGCCCCCTGGCGTGGGTCAAAATCCGAAGGGGCCTCATCCGCTTCCCGGACCGCTATATCGAGCGGCAGGTAGCTATTGAGCCCGTCAATGAAAGCGCTCAGCGGAATCTCCCGGTCAGTTCTGAAAGCCGCCACCATCCCCTCTGCATGGACGCCGGCGTCAGTTCTCCCCGAAGAATAAATCCTCACCGGTGATCCAACTATCTTTGCCAGCGCCTCCTCTATCATCTGCTGGATGGCCATGCCGTTGGACTGGACCTGCCAGCCGGCATAGTTGGTGCCGTCGTATGCAATTGTCAGCTTTATGGTGCGCATAAAAATAGTTGAAACCCGTTCGGGGCGGCAAGTGATCTATTGAGAAAAAAATTTCTGTTCCTTTAAGCAAAAAAGAAGAGGCCCGGAACAAGGGTCCGGGCCTTCCCGATACATTTACCATATTCCGTTTCACGGTATCGTTCAGCTTGCCGCCTTTGCCACCATATCGCCGATTTCCGTTGTGGAAAATCCCATCTTCCCGGCGCTCATGCTCTTCATCTTCTGCATGACGCCGACCATAGCCGTTTCCACGGTAGTTGCAGCCTTTAGCTCACCAAGCGTTTCCAGCATCATCATTGCAGCGCCGATAGCAGCCAGCGGATTTATTACGTTTTTGCCGGTATACTTGGGAGCGCTGCCGCCGATCGGCTCGAACATCGAAACTCCCGCAGGATTTATGTTGCCGCCTGAGGCAATGCCCATCCCCCCCTGGATCATGGCGCCCAGGTCGGTAATGATATCGCCGAACATGTTGTCGGTCACGATAACATCAAACCACTCGGGATTCTTCACCATCCACATGGTCGTGGCGTCCACATGGGCGTATTCGCGCTTGATGTCCGGAAAGTCCTTCTCGCCGATTTCGTGAAAGGCCCTCTCCCATAGATCAAAGGCGAAGGTGAGGACATTTGTCTTCCCGCACAGGGTAAGGGTCTTTCTCTTGTTCCTTTTCCGCGCGTATTCGAAGGCGTAGCGGATGCACCGCTCAACCCCTTTTCTGGTATTGATGGAGGTCTGTATGGCCACCTCGTCCGGAGTCCCTTTCCGCATGCAGCCACCGGCACCGACATACAACCCTTCCGTGTTTTCCCGCACGACCACGAAATCGATATCCTCGGGTTTTTTATCCTTGAGTGGGGTGTCCACATTGGGGTAGAGCTTGATAGGGCGCAGATTAATGTACTGGTCCAGCTCGAAGCGCAGCTTCAGCAGTATTCCCTTCTCCAGGATGCCGGGCTTTACATCGGGATGGCCGATGGCGCCAAGGTAAATGGCGTCGAATTGCCGCAGATCGGATACCGCTGTTTCAGGCAGCACCTCGCCGGTTCGCAGATAACGCTCTCCGCCGAAATCAAAATGGGTATATTCCATTTTTATTCCGAATTTATTGTTTACCGCATCAAGGACTTTTAAACCCTCCGCCACGACCTCGGGACCAGTGCCGTCCCCACCGATAACCGCAATTTTATGCATGCGCATCTCCTTTTCCAATTCCCAGCTTATGAATTCTAAATTTCAGCATCATATAGAAATTAATTTTTTTGTCAACAAAATCCACCCATTAGTGCAGGCTAACAAGTTGATTTCTTGGAAGGGCAAAAGTTTTGGGGAATCTATAACCAAGGCAGGCGAGTCATACATTCAGGGCTGCTTTTCAAGTCAATGGAATCTATCCGGACGATACTCATGGGAGGAATATCGTCCGAATGAGATGAAGGAGTCTGGAATTTTGGTTATTGTATCGACCCCGTCATGCCGAGTAGCAATCAAAATGGATGCCAGGCAACGAGGCGGGGGTGACTCAGACATTCTGGTCTTTGAGGAGTTTCCGAGAGCCGACAACATAATTGATTGATCGCGACTTGGCATCGCATCAAAAGGGTATCGTATGGGACCACCTATCAGAAGCGTTCTTCCTGTTCCTGTTCTTCCGTCGCAATGGGCGCTTGTCACTGTTCTTCCCATCCGCACGCCACTCCAGGAAGGCACGCTCGCGGAATTTGCTGTTAACCGGTTCATAAGCGGCCCAAACTTCCCATTCTGTCTCGTCAATCTTCTTGTTCATGTCTCACTCCTATATAGATTTAGTTTGATAAACTTATTTCCCGCCGAATTTCAATATGAAAGAAATATCCCTCTGTATTATTGCTTTTCTCCGGTTAAGGTCCAGTGAACTCTGCTCTCTATCCCCTTGCCCCGCGACCGGTTTCTTCACATCTCACGCCGCCAGGGTAAACTGCGCCACATAACGCTGCAATTCCTCGGCTTGGGTCAGAAGCTCTTTTGCCGCGGCTGCCGCATCAGTGGAACAGCTTGCGCTCAGCTGGACAACCTCGGTAATCATCTGGATATTGTTGGTTATTTCCGTTGTTGTCGCCGTCTGCTCCTCAGCCGCTGTGGCTATCTGGTTGATTTCCATGGAAATCGCGCTTATCTGGCTGAGGATATGATCCAGGGCCGTTCCCGACTTGGCGGCATCCGTTGTCCCCCGCTCGACCTCGCTTACTCCTTCCTCCATGGATGAAACAGCGCCTGTCGTTTCGTTCTGGATCGCTTTTATCATCTGGGCTATCTCTTTGGTCGCCTTTGTCGTCCGCTCCGCAAGAGCCCGCACTTCATCGGCCACCACGGCAAACCCGCGTCCCTGCTCTCCAGCCCTGGCAGCCTCGATGGCCGCGTTCAAGGCGAGCAGGTTGGTCTGGTCGGCGATATCCTCGATCGTCCCGACAATTTCCCCTATCTGGTCGGATCGGGCTCCGAGTCTCTCCAGGGTGGCAGCCGTTTCCTTCACCCTTTCGGCGATACGGTTCATACCGGCAACAGTTTCCTGGACCACGGCAACTCCATCCGTCACCAGTTCGCTCCCCTGTTTGGAGCTGGTTGCCGCCGAATTACAATTCTCCGCTATACCGGCGGATGTGGTTACCATCTCCTCACATGCGGTGGCGACAGTACCTGCCTGTGACGCCACCTGTTCCGAATTGGAGGCCGTCTGCTCAGTGACGACGTTAAGCATGTTTGCGGAAGATGCCAGTTGAGAAGCGGTGTTTGATATGGATGCTATCATATCGCCGATCGATGTCTGCATGCGGTTGATGCTTCTCCCCAGATCTCCTATCTCATCATTTGCATATATCTTCAGCTGTGACGACAGGTCTCCATCGGCGATCCGGCTCATGGCGTTTGCCACACGGATGATCCTGCTGGTGAAATTACGGATCAGGTATCCTGCCGCCATAAATCCAAGGATAACGGAGAGTACTCCCACTATAATCTGGCTCCACTTTGTCCTGGCATAGGTCGTCATGGATTTCTTGTACGTGGCATCTACACTCTCCTCTTGAAATTTCAACTGGGCGTTAAATGCTTCCTGAACTTTCTGCGTAAGGGGAATGGCCTCTTTAAGCAACAAGGCAACTGCCTCGTCTTGTTTATGGGCAAGTGCCAGATCCATGACCATGTTATTGGCCTTCGCGGCAGGGGCAATGGAATCCTTCATGTTTGCAATCAATTGCTTTCCCTGTTCCGATTTCTCCATCTCTTCCAGTTTATTCATAGCCTCACGGTAACTCCCCCTGGCCGCTTCGATCTTCTGTTTTTCACTGCTTATGGCATTTTCATTTTTTAAAAGTGCCAGCATCCTGATCGATGCAACGACATCATCTATCGCCTTGGACGCCTGGAAGGAATAAACTGTTTTAGCGTAGCTCCCCTTGGCTAAATCCTCCACCGATTGATTCACCTTGTGCGTAGCGCCTATGCCGAAACATACCATCACGATAATCATCAGCAACAAAAACCCGAAGACTATCCCCAGCTTTGTTCCGATTTTCAGATTCATAGCATTGACCTCCATATTTTAATAAAACTGCGAGTAATTTCTTCCTTCAGATTTTTTATCGGCACTTTTTTAATAAACTTTACTCATGCAACGAAAAAAATCGGAGCAACTTTGTTAATTGAATGATACCTGATTAATTCCGGTGTTAATTAATGATGACGGGCTGCAACCAAATGGGCGCAAGAGTGCGAGGAGGGGTCAGCACAGGTATATATAATCAATACCTGAGGAGCCATGACGATATCGGGAAAGTCAAAGTTTCAATTCGATTTTGAATTTCAGAAAGGAAAGGTTTTTGATCAAATGGGGATAATGGTCAGACGGAATGCGCTTCGCGGACCCATTCAGCGGCCCTTGCGTGGACCGATCGAGCCAGCGGCGCGACAACAGCGGTCACGGATGGGGTCATCTCCTCAATCAGAGTTTGCGTGTCCCCCCCCTCGACGGCATATATCTCGACGGTGCCGGGCATCCTGGTGCCAAGAGTTGACGCGAGCTCGAAGGCGTCCACAACACTTATGTCATGCACTCCAACGAGCCGAACGCTGCCGCAGAGGCTGCTTAACTCCAGACGCCGGATGCAGCCGGGAACAGGGTGAGGCAACTCCAGACAGTCGATGATCAGTGCGTGGCTGAAACCGGAAAGGAGCTCGATCAGCTCGAAGCCCGCCCGGGTGCTTGTCAAGACGGTAACGCCGATAATGGGCTCCTCCCGCAGTAGTCGCTTCACTTCCGCAGCAACATGGAGCCCCACTGCATCATCGCACAGGACCGGGTTGCCGAGCCCGAGGATCGCCACGGTGACCGGCTGGTTATCTTCAATCTTGTCACGGGCCTGCGTTTCCTGGATCAAACAATGCTCCTCTAGCTACTTACAAACCGGCACCATAAACTGACAACCTTTAATAGAACGCGGATCAAATCTGATTTGAACTGATTTACGCGGATAAAACAGAAAACGAGAAATTATTTTGGAAAATCCGCGGAATTCCGTACAATCCGCGTCATCTGCGTTCTATTGCCTCTTGTAACTATGCTTTTACCGATTGCGGTTCAACTTCGACAGTTGCCATCTGTTCCGTGCGGGCAGCTTCCCGGACCGCCACCAGGTATCTGGCGAGGGGGCGGTAGGCCAGGTGCGCCCATTTCCCGAACGGCACTTCGATCACCAGCATCGGCACGGCAATCATCAGGTGAACAACGTACATGATGTAGGTCGGCCAGGGGAGATCGAACAGCCGGAACAGGTGGAGTAAAATCCCGGTGAGCGCGGTGAGGAAGAGGAGCACGAGGAACATCCAGTCGGTGGCGTGGGAGAATTTGTGGATCTGTTCGTCCTTGCGGAGTCGGCCGCGCATGGCGAGCACGGTCGCGCCGAGAAGCACTGCCGTACTGTAGTAACCGAACAGGGCGGTGAAGTGAAATTCCGCTCCGTCCCGTTGAAACCACGGCAGGAATACCATGACAAGAAGCAGAATAGTCACGTAGCCGCTGACCAGGAGGAGATGCTGCAACCAGCGCATGCGCGTGTCGTTGTCGCAATCGAGCCAGCGCCTCTGGGTCGCGAAGTGGACAAGGAGTTCCGAGAACTTTTCTACCCATATGCGCAGTGGGATCTTCAGACCAGGCTCACCGCGGAGAACGAAGCGGATCATGCGGAACGCGTTGACGGCCAGAAGAGAGGCCAGAATTAATGCGAGGAGCCAGTCGCCGTAATGCACTGCCCCCTTTGGGGCGAAGAGGTCGAGCCGCACGTGTTCCAGGGCCGGTCCCTTTACCTCCTGAAATCCGAAATGGAGGTCAAATATGCCGGGGACCAGGAAAAGCCCAAGGACGAACAGGGCGATTACCCCCAGGAGGCCGAGTTCCCAGACTTCAGAAACGTAAAGCCGATGGGAAATGCCGGTCCAGTCATATTTGCTGGTGAGCCATCTTCGCACGGCCATCATCAGCTCGCCAGGCTGGGCCTCGCGCGGGCAGGTTTCGGAGCATCCCCCGCAGTAGTAACAGAGCCAGGGTTCCGGCGACTCCTTGAGGCGCTCATCCAGGCCCATCTGGACATGGCGGATAATCTTGCGGGGAAAGACTTCTTCTCCAGCGGAAAGAGCGCAGATCGCCGTGCAGTTGCCGCAATTGAAGCACTTGCTTGCTGTCTCCCCGCCATACTTTGCCAGTTCGCCGGCGAGCGCCGGGTTCAAGCGGTAACTCATCTGCCTAAACCTCCTTCAGGGCATAGAGGGGATAGTTGTTCTGCTCGGACGCCTCGACCACTTCGCCGTAGCGCCGCATCGCCATCAGATGCCATAGTGTCGCCTGTTTATCGAGGCCGCATGCGGCGGCTATTTCCGGGACTGATTTAGCCCCCCATTTGAGCGCCTCCCTAAGTGCCTTGCGGATGCGCTGCTGCTCCTTGAAATACTCCTTGAGCTCATCGCTCATACCCCCCCTCCGCTCACGCAGAAGGGTTAGAGGAGTTTTTTCCTTGATCACTTTTTCGGTCTGGGGAGCCTCGCTCATCTTTGCACCTCATTCAAAAACAGGCTGAATTTCTATTTAACTGCCTTCAGCTGTGTCCGGATTGTTGCGCGCCATCCCGTTCGCAGCAAGTAGTTTGCGGCCGCCATGGCTGCCTCGCCTGCCTCGACGATGGCGTCAGGGATATCCTTGGGGCCGGCCGCCACTCCTCCGACAAAGACCCCGTCCAGAGTGGTGTGGGACGGGCTTACCTTGGCCTGGGGGGTCATCAGGAATCCGTCCTCCGCCTCCTGTGCCGAGATTACCCCCTTTACATGCCAGCTGGGGAGAAGCCCCTGGGAGAGGACAACCAGGTCATGGCGCCGCTCCTCCACACGCCCGGTATCCAGTATCTCGACACGTATGATCAGGTCCTGGTTGTCAGCTTCAGTTATTCTGGCAACCTTTCCCTTGACCGCTTTTACCCCCTCTTTGACGGCGCGTCGGTAGAACTGCTCGAACCCCTTGCCGAATGCCCGGATGTCCATATAGTAGAGGGTGACCTCGACCCCATGGATATAATGGGTGAGAAGGAGAGCCTGCTTGAGGGCATACATGCAGCAGACCCGCGAGCAATAAGGGACTCCGATGGAACGGTCGCGGCTCCCCGCGCACTGGACATAGGCGATCGACCGCGGCACCTTGCCGTCGGAGGGGCGCAGCACCCGGCCGTAAGGTCCGTTGCTGCTTTGTACCCGTTCCATGGCGAGGGGATTCATCACGTTGGGGAACTTGCCGGCGCCATACTCTTTCTTGGCGTCCATCGGCGTGATCGTCAGGCCGGTGGCAATAATAACGGCTCCGACGCTGGTAGTCACCTCCACAGGCTCCTGCGCATAATCGATGCAATGGGTGGGGCAGGCCTTTTCGCACTTTCCACAGAAGACGCAGTGCTCAACATCGAGCACCGCTTTCTGGGGAATCGCATTGCCGTGGGGGATGTAGATGGCCCGCCGCGCCCCCAGCCCGTAGTCGAATTCATGGGGGACGTCTATGGAACAGGCAAGCTCACAGTTGCCGCAGCCGACGCATTTTTCCTCGACGATGTAACGCGGTTTCCTCAGCAGTCGCACGCTGAAACCCCAGCCTGTTTTCTCCACCCCCATGACCTCGGTATAGGTCTGGAGCTGAATCCTATCGTGGTGGGAGGTCTCCGCCATGCGTGGGGTGCAGATGCAACTGGAACAGTCGAGGGTGGGGAAAACCTTGTTGAGCCCCACCATGACGCCACCGATGGACGGTTCCTTCTCCACCAGCAGCACCTCGAATCCCTGTTCTCCCAGGTCGAGTGCTGCTTGCATGCCCGCTATTCCCCCGCCGATCACCAGTACGTCGTAGTTCTCACGAATCTTGGCCATAAACCTGGTCCTTCCTTTTCCGCATTCCTCTTGTCCCGTTAATTCAACTTAGCACATTAGACGCTTATGGTGTCTAGAAGGAGGCGGGGGGCTCTCACGGAGAAAAGAGTATGCAATCTTATGGTGGCAGTGTTCGAGCAAAAACAGCCGGTATCTATGGCAATCCTCGAATCGGGCGTATGGTGTTGGCGCTGACTATTTTCTCCGTGAGAGCCCCCCGCCTCCCTCCCGGTATCGCTGGAGGTAGTAAAATTAATCACCTCTTCAACTCATGGAGCAGAGTACCATCGCGGGCGCGAATCCGCACTTGAAGAGGCATTTTGCCCGGCAGGCTGTGGGTTGCACAGCCGTAGCACGGGTCGTAGGCGCGAAAGGCCATCTCGATCGTGTTGAGAAGTCCCTCGGTCACCTCCACCCCTTTGTGGATCAGCCCCTGGGCCGCCTTCTTGATCGACATGCAGATTGCCGCATGATTGTTCGTAGTGCCTACGATAAGGTTCGCTTTCGTTATGATCCCGTTCCCGTCTGTCACATAGTGGTGGGTGAGCGTGCCGCGCGGGGCCTCGACGATTCCCACCCCCTCGCCGGGGGGAACGGTGGGGAGGGCGCGATAATTATCCGGGTTGGTGATTTCCGGGTGGCGCAGCAGTTCCTCTGCCCGTTCAGCCGCGTTCAAGAGTTCCACCAGGCGTGCCCAATGGATCGCCAGGGTGTTGTGGACAGGTTTCCTGCCGCTCCGGTCGCCGGTGAGGGTCTCGAAGTACTCCTCGTAGGCAGCCTGTGCCCCGGGGGTGTTCATCCCGTCCGCCACATTGAGCCGCGCCTGCGGAGTGGCGCGGTAGACCCCCGACTCTTTACCGTCCACCAGCCCCTTCCACCCCACCTGCTTCAGGTAGGGGAACTTCAGGTAGGTCCACGGCTCCACCCGCTCAGCAACGATTTTTGTATAGTCCGAAGGAGAGTATTTGCACAACTCCTTTCCCGCCGGGTCAACAACTCGCACCTGGCCGTCATAGAAGTTGACTAGGTTTTTCGAGTCCACAAGCCCCATGGAGTAAGTCTCATGTCGGAAAGGACCATTGAGGATGAGGTCCACATACTGGCTGTTAGACAGGACAATGTCGTGGAAGAGTTTGAGGGTGAACCTGGCGAATTCGACCATGAAGGTGACGATTTCGTTCAGGCGCGCCTGCTCCTCTTTGCTTATCGGCTTGCTCATCCCGCCCGGGATGGCGTTGATCGGATTGACAGGTTTTCCGCCGAAGATGCCGGCTGCCTCGTGGCCCCACTGGCGGCACTTGATCACCTGACTGCCGACCTCCAGACCCACCTTGCGGATCACGCCGATAAGGTTGCGCTGGCCCGGATCGCTGTTCGGACCCATCACGAAATCCGGGGCCGCGAGTGCGTAAAAGTGGGTCGTGTGGTCGGTTACGAAGAAGATGTTGTACTGCAGCTCGCGCAGAAGCCTGGCCGTCAGCGGCAGGTTGATCTTGTACACGGCGTCGCACGCCTTGGCGGCCGCCATCATGTGCGCCTCCGGACAGACGCCGCAAATGCGGGAGGTGATGCGCGGCATCTCCTCGACCGGCCGTCCCTCGCAGAACTTCTCGAAACCCCGCAGCTCGGGGACCTGGAAGTAGCAGTCGGCCACTTCGCCTTCATTGTCGAGGAATATCTCGATCTTGCCGTGCCCCTCCAGGCGGGTCACCGGGTCGATTGTTATCCTTCTGTATCCTTCTTTTGTCTCCAGATGAGGAGTTGTCATGTACTCTCCCAACTTAATTTTTTAATAGAACGCGGATGACGCGGTTTGGGCGTATAAACTCGCAGAGTTTATCGATTACGTGTCACTAAATTTTCGCGGATTTTAAAAAGTTTTCGGTCCCGGGTTTATCCGCGTAGATCCGCTCAGATCAGATTTGATCCGCGTTCCATTGCTTTTACTTTTCCTTTTTGGTTCCGGCTATGTTGTCCATAATTGTATTTAATAACATATTTCATTTGCTTCCCTTAAGATCGCTCGATGCCATGGTGAAGCGATAGAAGGTGCCCACCGGGTCCACGATACGGTCAATCATCTCTTTTGCCCGTTCCTCGGTGTCGGCGTCGAGTATCGAACCGAGCGCGCCGATCATTGCCGCACCCTGATCCTGCACCTCGTTGCAGGGGCCATAGCACCCCCTGCATGGGAGGTGTGCCTTTGTGCAGAGCGCGCCGCAGCCGCTTCGAGTGGCCGGACCCATGCAGATGAAACCCTGCTCCAGGAGGCACCATCCCGCTTCCGGAATCGCCTCCTGGGGGCGCTTGAACTCCTTGATCCGTACCTTGCGCTTTTCGTAAGAGCATTCGTCGCAAACCGACTTGTCGGTGCAAGCAACCTTGACCGCGCTGTTGCGGGCCGGCAGCTTCCCTCCGGTCAGCGCCAGGATCGCCTCCCAGACACGGTCCGCAACGGGTGGGCAGCCGGGTATCCGGTAGTCCACCTCCACGATATCCGCAAGTCTCAGGACCTGGGGGTACAACCTGGGTATCTCCAGCCCACCGAACTCGCATGGGGTTAACGACTGCGGTTCCACGTGATCCGGGTTGTCGAGCGAGGGGTTGTCGTGATAGGAGGCGTCGTAGATCCCCTCCACCGTCTTGGTATTGGCCAGACTGGGAATGCCGCCGTCGCAGGCGCACGCGCCGTAGGCGATCAGAGTCCTGCTCTTTTGCCTGATGAGTCGGGCGATCTCCTCCTGTTCGGAGCTGCGTATTCCGCCATTGAAGAAGCAGATATCCATGTACTTGTCGGGATAGCCGGCAACATCCTGGTACTTGAAGTCGGCTGCACATGGCCAGAAGACGATGTCGGCGGCTTCGATGAGTTCGAGGAGGCGCGGGCCGATCTCGAGAAGCGAGATGTCGCAGCCGCCGCAACTGGCGGCCCAGTACATCCCGATTTTGAGTTTCTCCTTTGCGACCGGCTTGGCCTCTTCCGTGCTCATACTCTTTCTCCCCAGGGCTTAAGGTCCATGCCATGATCAACACCCCGCTCCCGCATCCGCTGCGGCCAGTCGAGGGGCCCCAGGCGGCGCACATTTGCGGTTACTTCGCGCACGAGCCGGGCGAACTTCTCCCCCTCGGCCGCACTTACCCATTCATGGACAAACCTCTCCGGCTCGATCCCGAGTGCAATCAGGGTATGCTTAAGAAGCGGCATCCGGGCCATGGTCTTGTGATTGCCGGAAATGTAGTGGCAGTCGCCGATGTGGCAGCCGCACACCATGACGCCGTCCGCGCCCTGGCTAAACGCGGTGGTGATGAGTTCGGGTTCGATGCGGCCGGAACACATCACCCGGATTATATCTACGTTCGGCGGATACTTGAGGCGTGCCGTCCCGGCGTTATCCGCACCGGTGTAAGAACACCAGTAGCAGAGAAAAGCTATAATGCGGGGCTCCCAGCTTTCTCCGGGGGCAGTGGCGTCTTCTTGCGCAATGTGCGGTCCTGCCATGTAGTGCTCCTTTGTATAATTCGTGAGACGTGAGATGGAAGACGTGAGACGTAAAGTCTTTCACTTCCCACTTCTCACTTCTCACGTCTAACTTCTCACTTCACAAGCAGCGCCTTCAGCTCGGCCATGACCTCGGCGTCATTAAAGCCGTCTTGCTGGATCGCATTGCTCGGGCAGGCGGCAGCGCAAGTGCCGCAGCCGGTGCAGCGCGCCTCGCTCACCACGGCAATCCCCCGTGTTTCGTCTCGGGAAATGGCGTCATAGGGGCATACAGTCAGGCATGTCCGGCAGCCGGTACAGCGCGTCTCGTCGACCCTGGCGATGAAGGGGTCCATCTCCACCTGGCCCTGGGCGATGAGGGCCGCGGCCTTGGAGGTGGCGGCGGATGCCGCGGAACATGACTCGGTGATATCCATTGGTCCCTGGCATGTCCCGGCGAGGAACATGCCGGCTACCGCCAGCTCCACCGGCCGCAGCTTGGGATGGACTTCGAGAAGGAAACCGTCTACGCCGATCGCGCAGTGATACATGAAGACCAGATCGGATATGTCATGGGGAACCATCCCTGTGGCCAAGACCACCATATCGGCGGGCATCTCGACTTCTATTCCCCCCGTCAGCATGTCCCTGGATTTGACGAGGAGAGGAGAATCGCCGGCAGGGTTTCTCTCTACCCTGGGAGGTTGGTATGGATCATAGCGGACGAACAGTGTCCCAGCCTCGGAAGCATGCTCGTAATAAACCTCATGCCCCCGTCCATAGGTGCGGATGTCCTGGTAGAAATCGACGATCACCGCTGTCGGATAACGTCGCTTGATCTCCACGGCAACGTGGAGGGTTGCGGTGCAGCAGGTGCGGGCGCAGTAATCCCGGACCCTACCGTCGGGCTGACGCTGGTTGACACCCTCGATCTGCCGGGCACCGACGCAGTGGATAAAGGCGATGCGGAGAGGTCCTTTGCCGTTGCCGGGAAGCTCTCCGCGGGTCGGCCCTTCGGGGTCGAGGAGACGGATCAGCTGCTGCAATCTGATAACGCCAGGAGAGACGCCGTAGCCGTACTCGCCATACTGGGGTTCGTAAGGATCGCACCCCGTTGCCAGAACGATGACGCCGCTATGCAGGATGATCTCCCGCGGCTCCTCATTCAGATCTATCCCCTTGCCGTTCGCCGCCTGGACACATTTCCCGCATTTTGTGCAGAGGTGCCAGTCGATCGCCGGGATCGGCGGGTAGCAGCCGGGATATGGCAGGAAAATGGCCTTGCGTTGGGAAAGTCCGTAATCGAAACCGTTGGCGGTATGTTCCGGACATGCCGCAATGGCATCGTTGCTGTTGCTCAGATGCTCGTTCACGCCGCGCGGATCGATGCGGATGCGGGTGTGAAAATTTCCCACCACTCCCTCGGAGCCGAGGATAGTCGCTTTGGTCAGGACGGTCACAAGAGGATGGTGGACCACCTCATCTATCAGTGAATTCATCATTGCGCGGGCATCTTCACCGGTGGGGAAGAGGGTATGACGTCGGGCCACGTGTCCGCCGAGGAATGACCGTTTCTCCACAAGCGTCACCCGCATACCCCGCTGGGCGAAGTCGCGCACGGCCACAAGACCAGCGACACCACCGCCGACGACCAGGGCTTCGGGGTGGATGGGGATGCGACGTTTATCAAGGGGGACGAGGTGACGGATCCGGCCGACCGCCGCCCGCACCAGACGTATTGCCTTTTGGGTGGAAAGCTCGTTATTCTCGCTCACCCATGATACCTGCTCCCGCAGGTTTACGTGTTCGAACAGGTAGGGGTTTAGTCCGGCGCGGGCAACCGTGCGCCTGAAGGTGAGCTGGTGAAGAGATGGTGAACAGGCGGCGACTATGACGCGGTCGAGCCCCAGTTCCCTGATCTTCTGTTCGATGAGCGACTGGCCCGGGTCTGAGCAGACGAAATGGTGTGTGGTGGAAAAGATAACGCCCGGCAGGGTGCCCGTTTCCTCGGCCACCCGCTTGACATCGACAACATCCGAGATGTTACCGCCGCAGTGGCAGATAAACACCCCGATCCGGGGTATGGTAACCTCTTCTTTGCCGCTTTCCGTATAAGTTCCCGGAGTCTCTGTCATCGCCAACATTCCTCGTGGTGACTACGCAAAATAGTGAACACCTTCTTGCGGTGAAAACATTCCTCCGTAACGACAAAGGGAAGAGATGAAAGACCCGCTTATCGCCTGACCTCCACTTCTTCCCTCCATCCGCGTCCGGGCATTTCCCGAACAGCGCAATGATTAAAGTATAGGTCGTGCTTAAGAAAGTGTCAACAGGTTGTTTTAAATGAGTTTGAAAAGGAAGATCAGAGTGACCAAGGCATACCACCGGAATAATAGAGCCGCGCGGATAAAGCAGTGGGCAAAGTATAATCTCCTTTTCAAACAGGGAAGGCGCCATTGTTTCCGATGACACCCAACGCCCACACCCCATAGCGCTTTGCCTTAGGGAAGATGGGTCGGAGATTGCGTATTGTTAAAATTTAAGAAAGCGTTATATACAATAAAATATAACGATATGCAAGAAAATATTTTGGTCGCGCGATTACTGGCCCTTTGCTCCCTTCCATTTCAGGATCGGTTAGGATTGGAAAACAGGGTAAGCCTTCTTCCGTGACAACGTTTTATTTATTAAAGAGAGACCAATATATTGCCGATAGGGATTACAACGGCAATAAGTATTTGCGTATCAACAAATGGAGGGAAACAACATGCAAGGATTTCGCAATCTCAAAACAAGTACGAAGCTTTATTCCATCGTTGGTCTCATGTCGGTCGTTATGATCGTTGTCGGGAGTATCGGGCTGTTCCTGGCAAAGACCAGTAACGACGGGCTCGATACCGTCTATAAGGACCGGGTCGTATGCCTTCAGCAACTGAAGGTCATCTCTGACATGTATGCGGTTAATATCGTTGACACCTCTCACAAGGTCCGCGACGGAGCCCTCAGTTGGAGTGACGGGAGTAAAAACCTGGACGAAGCCCGGAAGAGGATCGTGGATGAGTGGAAAGATTATACCGGCACGTACCTGGTAGCGGAGGAGAAAAAGCTGGTAGATGAGACCATTCCGCTCATGAAGACCGCCGATGAGGCACTTGCCAAACTCCGCCTGATTATTGACAAGAAAGATAAAGAGGCGCTTACCCGGTTTGCCGCGACCACGCTCTATCCTGCCATAGATCCGCTGACCGATAAGATAACGAAGCTCTCTGACCTCCAACAAAAAGTGGCCAAACAGGAATTCGAAAAGAGCGATACGTACTACAAGTACGGGAAAGCGGGATTAATCGCCCTGATAATTATTTGCGGATTACTTTCGATTACCCTGGCCACGCTTGTCATCAGGGGCCTGCTCAGGGAACTTGGCGGCGAACCCTATTATGTCAGGGAGATTGCCAAATCTGTGGCAAGTGGGGACCTCTCGGTTTCCGTCTCGGTTGATCGCAGCCATGAAGGGAGTATCCTGTGGGCCATGAAAACAATGGTTGAGAACCTGCGAAACCTGGTAAGCGAGACCGTCAGCATTTCCACCGGCATTGCATCGGCGTCCGCACAACTGCAAGCCACCTCCGACCAGATCGCCACCGGAGCCGAGGAGGTTGCTTCGCAGACGAGCACCGTTGCAACAGCCAGTGAAGAAATGGCCTCCACCAGCGCTGATATAGCCTCCAACTGCACCAGGGCGGCCGAGACTTCCAGGCATACCAGCGAATCGGCGAGCAACGGAGCCGCCGTGGTTCAGGAAACCATCGAGGGTATGGGTAAAATCGCCGAGAGGGTAAAACAGACTGCCGGCGCAATTGATGCGTTGGGGACACGTTCCGAGCAGATCGGCGAGATTATCGGCACCATTGAGGATATTGCCGACCAGACGAACCTGCTGGCTCTGAACGCCGCCATCGAAGCTGCGCGGGCCGGTGAACAAGGGCGCGGCTTTGCGGTTGTAGCGGACGAAGTCCGGGCCTTGGCGGAACGGACGACAAAGGCAACCAAAGAGATCGGAGGGATGATCAAGGCTATCCAGTCTGAAACCAGGGAAGCTGTTCGATCCATGGAAGAGGGTGTCCAGGAAGTTGAAAAGGGGGCCGTTTCATCGCAGAAATCAGGCGAATCACTAAATGAGATCCTCGACCAGATCAATGAAGTAACCATGCAGATCAATCAGATAGCCACCGCAGCAGAGGAGCAGACCGCCACCACGAGCGAAATCACCATGAATATTCAGCAGGTCACCGAAGTCGTGCACCAGTCGGCAAGGGGCGAGGAAGAGACCTCGGCCGCTGCAGGCCAACTCGCCGAACAATCGCATCAACTGCAGGAACTGGTCGGCCGATTCAGAGTCGCCTGACGCGCAGTTTAAAAAACCCCTGCGGAGGAACAATCGGATCAAACAGGGAGGATAGTCTGGAAGCCTATCCTCCTTTTCCGTAACCGCATTTATTTCAAAGTTCCCTCTGTCATGGCCCTCCCGAATTGAAATAATTATTGCAACATGTTGAAGCGATATTCAATCCTCTTCCTCTATCGTGCATATGGCAGTTTGGAAGTTGCATCTTCACCCAATTCCCTAACCAGGTTTTCAATATTCTCCATCGTTTTAGGTGTTTGTAAAGGGGTAACTTGACGCATGAATCGCTTCAAGTTCATAAACGTTTCGATTGATAGTAATATTTGCATGTTTGACATCAACTACTTTTATAAAGTCCGATATACTTTTCATAGTTTGGCCTGTTAATGATTTAGCTTTATTTGCGATAGATTATTGGCTTATATTTCCTGATTTTTTGCTCCCCATCGCGGACGAAAATTTAATTGTACAGGGAAAAGATCGTTAGTTCTGCAAATACTCCGTTATAGTTTTTCTTTCAAACATCTCAAGTAACGCCTCATTGATCGCTTCCGACACATTGATGTCTGTTTTTGGTGGCAAGGAACCAAGATTATGACCCTCAATATCCTCACTAATGCTGTCCCCAGCTTTAATTCGTACGTTAACATAATAATCGAATCCCCATCCCCAGTTCATTCTGCAATATCCGGATGTAACTGCAATTCTAAGTTTTTTACCGGCATTCGGATTAAGAGCGATATTTTTTCGGGATAAAATGTCCTCAAGGTTTCTTACCGCTGTGTTGGTTAAATCGTCAATCCTGCTAAAGTACCCGCGGCAAAAGTGAACCAATGATTCACCAGGATAGATTTCGGCAGATACAGCTATCGGCTGATGAACGGCGATATCTGGCAGTCTATTCTCATCCACGTGTCTTAAAGGTGGCACGAATTGAGTTGTGCAACCGGCTACGATTATTGTTATAATGATTAACAATCCGTGTTTTGTAATATTTCGCAAAGCGCACCCTCCTTGATTTAACCCCTTTAAGTGACTTTGTACTTTCATGTAATCCCTCCTTTTAAGGATGATAATGATTTATCTTCGAGATAAAAGAAAATTAATAACGAGGTCGGTCGTACATAAATGCGTTTCCGCCAAACCTTTATTAACAATCCGTTTCGTACTGAAGAAGTTATTAAATCCAGGAGGTCAAAATCTTCAGATCGATTCATCCATACTGTAGAGGTGCCTCTCGAAAAGCTCCGCCAGTCGTTGGTATACTGGCCTGCGGAATCCCACTGTTGACTTGAGAAGCTCGGGAAAAGGGAGCCATTGCCAGGCGCGGAACTCCCCTCCCCGCTCCACGTTTATGCCGCTCTCTTCGCCATTGAAGCGGAAGAGAAACCAATACTGGACCTGGCCGCGTCCGGTCTTCACGTTGCGGGCCTCCTGCGGAAGTTCATATGCCAGTAATTCGGGAGCGCTTTCCAGCAGTTCCAGTTCGTTCTCAGCGATGCCGGTCTCCTCAGCAATCTCCCGGTATGCCGCGTATATCGGCTCTTCTCCCTCCTTCAGCCCGCCCTGGGGGAACTGCCAGGCACCGGTAATCCCCGCCCGCTCCAGAGAGAGAACAAATCCTCTTCCGTCGATTATCACGGCGCCGACTCCGGCCCTGAAATACTCTTCTGGTACTTTCATAACTTCACTCCTTCCCATTGCGTAGCAATACGCCTGATCATATCCCAACCATAAAATGTCGCTGTCCAAGGCTATGCCGAGAGCTGCCCGTTGTTATGCGAAGTTCCCGGCACGATTATAGGTTGTAATTTAGACCATTATCAAGATCAAAGTAAGTTTTCTTCTCTGCATAACGGAACTTTGAAACCTTTAATCTCCCTTAGACGGCCTTTCAAATCTTCCTATTCTTTTTTCTTTTTTTGTTTCAACGGAAAAGCTAAAAAGCGTTGGCCACGATGTTGTCGGACAGCGCCCGTTTGAGCGAATGGTAAAGCCTTTTTGAACTTTCTTATGATCCACGGAACAATAACGAACCACTGAACGTATCCGATAAATGCGAAAAGCAACCATAACACAATATAGAACACGTAATTGCCTGGCACATAAACCCCAGCCTTGCCCAATAGCCCGAATAATATGTCGAGGGAGGCGGCCAGGAGGAAGCCACTAGGAAAAGTGAGCATTACCATCAAGAGGAAGAAGCTCTCTTCCGCATCATGTGCCCCCCATCTGACGAACAGAGGAACCAAGCCGCATAGCACCAACCAGATTATCAGCAATATCTTTTTGTTCATTCTATCTCCGCCGGCCTAACGTCACAAGGCTGACCGGTCGGTTTTGGGCCAGTCCAGCCGCGAGTTGGGACCTCATTTTATGAATATGTAGCCCTGCCCCCTCTATCCTTCCATTTTTTTGTCCGAAGCTTCGCGGATTCTTTGGGCAAAATAGGTGCCATTACTCCAAGCCGGTCAATATCCATAACCGCATTTCGGGTTATTTCACCGTATTTAAGTCTCGTTTTCACCAATTGATAAACTACCATTAACGACAACTGCCGACTGATTATAAAATACCTTTAGAAATCATAATGTTAACGTTTGAAATATAACCTGACAACTTTGGCATCATTTATGTATTAACAATATTAGCCACACATTCAAAATCAATCTCCTTCGTTTACCGGATGATTTAGGAGGTTACGATATGTTGACCCTGGAAGTAAATGGACAGTTCATTACCTGGCCGGAAGAATTTGCAGTCACGATGATGGCGTATTATAAAAAATATGGTATTCCGTTTATGGTTCACAGGAACTGTTTACATATCGGAAGTAATAAAGTTTCTTAAAATGATAGAGCTGATGTCACCTTTCAGTCATTATCAGGACGATTCCAGATTTAAAGTCCTGTACTGCCCACCAGTGTGGACGAATCTGGGCACCAATGGGAAGAATGTTTTTCAACGGCTGGCTGGTGAGCGGGGGCACCGCTCCACGGCCTTGTTATACTTCTGACTCAGGCGGAACTCTCCGGCGCTTTTTTCCAGGAATGAACCACCCGAAGATCACCGCTTCCAATATCATCCTTAGCTTCTGACTTGCCGAATATTTCTTTTCGACTGCTTCTTCAGGTATTTCGCGGCCAAAAAGGTCAGTGATTATACCTTTCGCTCGCTCTGCGTCCTCTGCTGCAACCATTATTGTCTTTTTGTTCAGGAGATCAATCTGTGGGCCGACGCGCATCGACCCAAAGTTGTCGTTATGAACTAAGTAGTTGATGCCTCCTGAGTCAAGGACTCCGCGGATCATTGCAAGTTCAAGCTCGTCAGCAGGTACGTGTATTTTTATCATTCTCTTTCCGTATAACGGCTCCCGCGGATGAGCGGTGCCCGCAGGGCATCCGTCTCCATTCGCGTGACTCCTCCAAAGAGGCAAATCAGCTGCAGCCCATGTCATCAGACAACTACACGTCTTTCCTCACTTCTCTTCCTCTCTCCGACACCCGATCTTCTTTCTCTTTGCCATCTGTATTTTATTAAATCAAACAAAAAACCGGCGTCGGGTGTTGGCCCGAGACGCCGGTTATTGAGCAGTCCGCTATGGGAAAGCCTTTACTTTTACGATTGTCAATCCAGCCGCAATCTTCACTTCATCCTCCCGAATATCCAAACGGAGCAGAATCCATGGTGCAGCTTGCCTGTAACTTCCGATGGAAATAACTAATACAATTCTTCGTCCATCATCGTCAATTCATTTTTCTTGAAGCGGCAGGCGGTCATTCCGCCAGCAGCTCATTCACCCTGGCCATCACCTTGAATGCGTCGGCAACATAGAGGACATCTGCCTTACCCTGGGCCCAGCCGCAGTTTGGATCGGTGTTGATCGCCCGCCGCTCGCCTATGAAGCGCCAGCCAACAGTGTGCGGCTCCTCCCCGTGGCAGCAGGTGGCGAGCCCCTTGGGATGGCGGGGGGTGGAGCCGGTCTGTCCCACCTGGTTCAGGTGGCTCATGAAGGAGAGGACCGCCTCCCCTTCCCCGGACATGTCCACCAGGGATTTGGTGCTGCCGAGGGAGGCATTCCCCTTTTTCAGGAAGTCGAGGATTAGACCTTCGGCTTCCCTGACATGGACCTCCCCGTCTGCCTGTTTCTTCGACCAGCCGGCTCCGGCAACGAACAGGAGATCGGCGTCCGGGCGGATGGTGCGGGTGCTTGCGGAAGGGGCCTGTACACCCAGAACCCTGGTGCGGGCGCAACCTTCCCCGAGTGCTACAGCCACGATCTCTGTTGAAGCCTTTTCCGCTTCATCTTGCCACTGGGGAAAGACACCCGGATCGATAAGCAAGAACCAGGGGCGCTGGGTCCGGGTGAGGGTCGCCACCATCCGCTGACGGTAATACCAGCGCTGGACCCGCAGGGTACCGTCGGCAGTTTCCAGAGCGCTCACATGGGTTTCGATCCGTCCCTGGAGGCGCTGGACAGCGCCGGGAAGAGCGCGCGAGAAGCGTGAAGTGGTGGGCGCTACGATAATTGTTGCCTTGCTTTCGCGTACCAGTGCTTCGATAGCGGCTACATCGGAAGCATAGCGGGAATCGGCGAACTCAGCTCCGGTCACGGCCAGAAATCGGGTTGCACCGCATGCCGCCAGGCTGTCTGCGGCGGGTCCAACCTCACCGTCACCACCGAAGAGTCCAACCGCAAGGGATGATCCGGGAAGCTGCCGGGAGAGGTCGATGGCCGCTGAGAGTGTCTCGCGGGCCACGTTCGGCAAAGTGCCGTCGGCCTGGGTATGGGCAAGAAAAAGAATATGTTCCATATTTAAATCTAACCTCCATCATAAAAGACGTAAAATGTGCGACGGAAAACGTAAAATGTGAGCCTTCAGTCTGCCCCCTTGATCCAGGCCACGATTTCCCTGGCTATCTCTTCCACTGAAAGGTCCTTGACGATTCTCGTTTCGCGCCGTTGTGCCGGCAGTTCCACGCCGAGATAGGTGACCCCTTCCGCACCGACAGGAGCCGGTTGCGCCTTTTGCAGGGCGGGCATGATGGAGCGCATGTTGACCATACCGATCTGGGGATTGTTGGGAGGTTCGGGGAGGTTCCCGGTTGCCCACGCCACCACCGCAGGGGGGCCGGAGCAGACGGAGACCTGGTACTCTCCACCCTCGATACGTTCCAGAATCTTGAGTGACCCGTCTTCCTGTAAAGTGAGCTCGTCCACCCCCAGGAACTGGTCCGATAAACCGAGCTGCTCTCCAACCATCTGCATGGTCACCCCCGCATCCCGGGAGGCGGAGGCGCAGCCGCCGAAGAGGAGAAGGCGGGAGCGGTCGAGGCCGGCAATGTTCTCTATCGCCCCGGAAAGTAGCGCAGCCACTTCGCAGGGGTCGGTGAATCCCCCTGCCGGACCATCGAGGACCACCAGCTCGAAGGCTACCTTCTGGGCGATGCTCATCATCAATTGCTGCAGCTTTGCCTTGGGGCCGAGGCTCACCAGCCAGATCTTACTCCCCGGTGACTGTTTCGCCAGATGCGCCGCTTCGTAAAGGGCGTGACCGGCCCAAGGGTCGAGGACCGCCGGGAGCATCATCTCGTTCTTCAGGGCTGGCCCGGTTGGGCTCTCTATGGGGGTGAGGGTCTGCAGAGGGTCCGGCACCAGGCTACCGCAGACTACAATATGGAATCCTTCGCTCATTACTTCATCTCCTCGTTTATCAATGCAACGCCATATTTGAGCGCTCGCTCTGTTAGCTCGTCATCGGCATCCTCAACGTACTATTTGTACGCTTCCGGGACCTCTTCCTCGCTGCCTTGCGATCATCTCAAATCTGACGTTGCTTTAGTCACCATTCAAATTAATCTTCAAATCACTGATCCAGATAGATTGACTTTTATCGAATTTGTCAGTTCTCGGCCGAGTGCAATCCTCCTGAACCGGCTCTAAACTCAATGTTGCACAACTCGTCGCCCGGATTAAGTGGTTTGGTGCAGTTCCATAGGCAGGCGCCGCAATGCACGCACTTTTCCCGCTCGAATAGCGGCGCACCGCCTCCCTCCCTGTATGCGAGGGCCTCTCCGGAACATATCTCCACGCAGAGTTGCGGGTTGCACTTTTCGCACAGTGCGGGATCCTTGACTACTACGTGATCGGCAAAGCCGGCCAATGCCTGGACCTTTCCCCCCAGCAGCAGTGCGTCCTGCTGGGAGATGAGAAGCTCCCCGTCGAGGGGTATCTGCGGCCAGCCGAGAAGATCCATGACCGGATCGGCGAGTGAACTCCCCTGGGCAGTGCAATTTTGTTGAAGTTCTTCCACCTTCCCTGGGGCAATCTTTCCGCGACAATATTCCTCAAGTGATGGAATCCGTTCATAAGGGCGCTTGATCGTGGCTCCCAGGTTCAACTTTCCTCCCGACATCCCGGTGAGTCCCATTCCCATCAGCCCGCTAAGCACCCCCTGCTGAAACCCGTCACGGGCCTGCAATGCCATCGAGACCTCCGTTTCCACCCAGCTTTCGCGACGGCGGCGCAAATAGGCAGCCTCCAGGTTTTCCCTGGTAAACGGTTCCTTTTTCTGCAGGATCTCCACCACCCCTTCGGCCAGCTGCACGCCGGTGGCCCATGCCTCATCGACGCCGGAGCCTGTAAGGACGTTGGTGCTCCCCGACCCCTCGCCGATGCGCGCATAACCATTACCCACAAGGAAAGGTTCGCCCCGCTTTCCCGACTCCTGCATCGACTTGGCGCCCCAGGAACGAATCGTCCCCCCTTTGAGATGGGGCCAGAGGGCGGGGTGCATCATCCAGTGCTGCAGATAGCGATAGCTGGTCCTGACCGGGCTGTCGAACCAGGAGGGGACAAATATGCCCAGGGATGCAACCCGGTCGGGATGTACGTAAAGGAAACCGAAAATCTCCGGTTCAGGATATCCCAGGGTATGGATTACGGCGCCGGTTTCCAGGGTTGACTCCTTGGGAAGCTCCACAACCAGCTTCATACCCACCGCCCATTCACGCTGGTGATTTCCGGAAGGAAAGCCGAAATGCCTGTCCAGCGCCAGTCCCACCGGGCCGACCGGACCGTCGCCCACAACCGTTAGGCCGGCCCTGATATCCATGCCGGGCGCATATCCGGCAGATGGAGAGCCGTCCTTGTTCACTCCCTGGTCCGCGAGCCTGATCCCCACAACCCGGTTTTCTTCAATGAGCGGGGCGTTCACCGGCATGCCCGGCCAGATCTGCACCAGCCCGGATGACATCAGTGCGCCGGCAACCCACTGGGTAAACTGGCCCATGGAAAGGATTATCCCCCCTTCCTTGCTTAAGAATGGAGGGATGTAGGGAAGTTCAAAAGCGTATTCATGGTCACTAACGGCACCTATGAAGCGGTCCATTATCCGCACCCCTGATGAGCGGCGGCTTGCACCAAGGGGATCGAGGAGGTAGAGTATCTTCTCGTGCCCGACCGTTGTGGCCATGGGGATATCCGCGGGGTTGAGACCGGGAAAGGTTGCTCGGATGCTCCTGCCTCGTGTGACGACACCCGAGGCCCCGAAGCTTATGTCGTCCGCCCGCTCGTAGCAGAGAATCTGCAACGGCATTCCGGGCATGACTCCGCTTTCCAGCAGCACCTCGCCGCTTTCGGAAACCAATGAGCGGGAAAGTATCGTGAGAAACCCACCCATGGCCGGCCCGAATCCGACACAGGCGATATCCACATCCATTGTCTGGCGTTCAACATTCATAATATTCCTTTATACCAAGAAAATGCAATCTCCCGAAAGACGATGTCCCCCTTTTCCAAAGGGGGATTTAGGGGGATTTGCCTTTGATTGCCGCTTGGAAATCCCCCCTTACCCCCCTTTTCCAAAGGGGGGTAACTTCTAGCCGCTATCAGGAAATAGAATAAAAGCCTCTCCGTTTATGCCGGATAATCCAATGCTTCCGGGATCATCACACCGGCGATTGCCGTTGCCGCCCTGTCCTTGGCCAGGTGGGCGCCGGTGAGGCAGATGTCAAGCCGGTGGCGCAGGAGCTTGAAGGTCTCCAGCGATTCGGCCGGACAGGGGCCGGCTTTCGCGGAGTGGCTCCCGTCCGCCTCTACCGTATCCTTTGCATAGCCGGCGATGCCGGGAATGATGCACTCCATGGCGTCCAGCTGTTCCCCCTGGAAGCAGATCTCCATGGCGTCCCTGCACCAGTCCGGGTGACGGTTATAGCCGTATACCAGTTCCGCACAGATGCGGCCGACTTCGCCGGCCGCCCGGGCGGCCTGAACGTGGCACAGATCGCTGAAGAAATTCACGAAACCCGCCAGACCTTCGGCCAATACCGGATTTGCGGGTCCCTTTTCTTCCAGTTCGATAAAATCGAGGATCTGCTGACGTGAGGAGAGCAGCCAGCAGAGCGCATCGCTGAAGGGGAAGACCACGCCGTGACGCTGCTGGTGATACAGCGGTTTTCCGTCGGCGTCCCTGGTTTTCTGCAGATAGTCGAAGGTAAAGAGCCAGAGTTCCATGGCGCTTGCCAGGGTGCAGGCGCCGCTCCCCGGACGGCCGGCGGCGATCACGCGCATATCCTTGATCCACTGGCGGAACTGGGCCAGAAAGAGTTCGTTGGTCATGGTGATGGAGAGCTGCCTCCTCTGCACCGCCTCGGGGCCTTCGTAGGTCGCCTCCAGCTGGGCATCCGCCCACTTTTGCCCGAGGAAGCCGGGGCAGTCCTCTGTGATGCCGTACCCTCCCATGAGGCTCACCGCCTCACGCATCATGGTCGCCGCCTGGCCCGTGTTCCAGAGTTTGCAGGCAGGGCAGAAGACATTCGCCAAGGAATCCTTGATAATGAATTGCACGAGGGTATCGGCGGAAAGCTCGTCAAAACGGGCACTGTCACGCTCCCCTTCCGGTTGGTTGGCCAGGGCCAGGTATTCGAGAGCGCTCTTCTCCAGCTCCTTGAAGAGCTTCATCTGGGCCCGTCCCCCCTTGATCCCCCGCTCTTCGAGAATCCTGTCTTTCTCCCGCTCGATGGGATCGAACTCGTCGAAAAGACGCACTCCGGCGAAGCCGAATGATGCGCCGGCCTCGCCGTTCGCCCAGATATCCACCAGGCGTTGCACGGTGTCTTCCTTCTGCTGCAGCCCCAAGTCATAGCGAGGAGAGCCGGGTGAACTGGCGGCCCCGCCCCGGAAACGGTTGCGCTGGTAGCGGATCACCGGCTCTATGGCGGAGAGGAGCTTGGCCGAACTCATGACGGCCACCGGTACGCGGGTCCGGCGAAAGACCGACTCGATCATTTCACTATGGTTGATATTGGGGATGATAACCCCGTCCTTGATTGTGTAACCACCGATGATCCGGCTGGCCGGCACTTTGAGGGAGAGGATCGGATCGGTCGTCGATGAAAGCTGGTGAACCAGCTTAAGCGTTGTCGCACCTCGGTCGAAAGTCCCCGGGTCGGTCTCCTCGAGGATGACCATGGCGCTCCCCTTGATACGGGGATCGTCGGAATCGACCGCCGCCGTCACGAAATTGGCAAACCCCATGTTGGTGATGAAACGGCCGCGCTTCTCCACCTGAAGGATCGGTTCTTTACCCTCTTCCCACTCCACCACGCGCATCTTGCCGGAAAGGATACCGGTATCCACCCCCACGTAAGGAAGGGGTTCAGTCAGGGCGAATGCGCCGCGCCACGGCTTCCGGTCCTCGCCGGGGAGAGGGGGGACACAGCGCCTCATATAGGTGCTCCGCTGCTCGGGAGTCCCTTTTTCGTGAATCGGGGAAAGGGCCAGGTTGCTGGCCAGGGAACAGGTAGCTGCGCCGGCGTCCACCCAGGACAATTCAAACGCCACCAGGGCCAGGGCGAGGTTTTTGGGGCCGTTGATGAAGCCCCCATCCTCAGGATCCATGAAGACCGTGGTCAGCCCCATCTCATCCATCCCGGTCAGAAGCTGCTCCTTTTTTTCGTTCCATTCATGAGTATTGCGCGCCCCTTCCGCCACAAGCCTGGCCACCACCCCCCGCGCCAGAGTCCTCGCGGACTGGACCGCCATCTGTATGTCATAACGGTCGGCGTAGCGCCACATGATCTGCCTTACATCATCCCCCGGAAGGGTACTCATGATCTCCCTGTCTGTATTCCCGTTGTTCACTGCGGCCATATTTAAATTCTCCTCCCCGTCCTGTCCGGAATGTTTGTTCAAAATGCTGTTCTGATTATTCTGCGCCTGGATGACCTGGCGGGACTCTGCGCTGGTGATTGCTCCTTAGAAGGATCAAATGTGTGGCATCTTAGTATGAATTGAGTCCCGGATGCAAGCGAAAATCGTGACAGCCGGCGTCCTCCCTTGTCCATTGACAGTCAGGCTGCGAGCTGTTACCATTCATGGCAAATCTGCTTGATACGCTAATTCGTGGCCCAGACGGGATGGGTAGAACGCTCCCGGAAGATACTATCATGGAAAACCGGACAAGGATCGGGACCAGCGCCTGTCTTTTGGGGAAAAGGGTCCGTTATGACGGTGAATGCAAGCGGAATCACTACGTCACCGACACCCTTGGCCGTTTTTTCATCCTTGTCCCTATCTGTCCGGAAGTGGGGTGCGGCCTGCCCGTTCCCCGGGAAGCGATGCGCCTTGAAGGAGATCCTCAAAGGCCGCGCCTCGTAGTTGTCAGCAACCGGACCGACCTGACGGAGCTGATGCTCGAATACTGTCGAACAAAGGTGACCGAACTGGAACGGGAAGAGCTGTGCGGTTTCATAGTCAAGAAGAACTCGCCCAGCTGCGGGCTCTTCCGGGTCAAGGTATATAACAAAGGGATACCGCCCAAAAACGGTCAGGGGCTTTTCGTCGCGGCAATGGCAAAGCATTTCCCCTCCCTGCCGATTGAGGAGGAGGGCCGTCTGGACGACACAGCCATTTGTGGGAACTTCATTGAGCGGGTATTCGCCTTTCGGAGCTGGAAAGAGTTTCTCCGGGGGAGGAAAGGATTGGGGGAATTGCTCGCCTTCCACACCGTCCACAAGCTTCAGCTCATGGCGCACTCCCCCCAACTTTACAGGGAGTTGGGAAAGCTTGTCGCATCAGGGAAGGGAATGAACAGGGAGAAACTTCTCGCGCGTTATGAAAAATACTTCATGGAGGCCCTTTCTCTCCATGCCACGGTGAATAAGCAGATTGATGTTCTCATGCACATCATGGGGTACTTCAAAAAGAAAATCTCCACAGCTGAAAAAGCGGAACTCCTCGACGCAATCCAGAGGTATCACGACGGGATAATTTCCCTCATTGTGCCGCTGACGCTGCTCAGACATTATGCAGCCCGGTGCGGGGAGGAGTATCTCGGGGAGCAGACCTACATCAAGCCGCACCCAACCGAATTTATGCTCAGGGGCTATGGTCAATGAATCCAGGAGAAACGATGACCCGACGACATCTCGCGACATCAGGCTGGCTGGCTATGGCAAGCGCGGTTCTGACCATACCATGGTTCTTCCTGACAATAGTCTTTGCCGATAGGGGTGGAGCGTTTTTCATATACGCTCAAGAGGGAATGCTGACAGTCGGCACTGTCCTGCTGGTATATCTCCTTATCACGTTCAGAAGGCTCCTTCATGAGAATTACGCATTTCATGCCGTCGATGCGGTCATTGCATTTCTTGTCGGGATTAACATCGCGGCGGCGGCGATTGGTCTTTTCGAGCTTATCGTACCCTCCATGGAAAATGCTCCGGAAATAATCAGTATTGTTCTGGTCGTTGCCATCGGTATCATGCAGATCATGTTCGGCGTCAAACTCCTCCAGCTTCCCGACGATCTCAAAGGACTGCACAAGCCATACTGTTACCTGAATATCATTACCGGCTTTTGCCTGGCGACAGTCGTGCTCCTGCCGGCAGGCATTGTGGCAAGCGCGGTTACAGACATCATGCTCGGCACAATCTTCTTCCAGTCCGCCAAACAGCCCGAAAATTGACCGATAAACTAAATTCCAAGCAACATATTGGTTGCTGATTCCACAAAAAAGGGAGCGGATTTTTATCCGCTCCCTTTTGTTTACTGCTCTATTAACTCAGCGATTTATAGCCGGTATGACATCTTATACCAAGCCGCAATCAAACGATTACTTTGTTGGCCTCGTCAGGGACTCCTCAACGTACTACTCATGTACGCCTGCGTCGCCCCCTCCTTGCCGCCTAGTACTCATTTTGATTGCAACTCGGTATTTATTACATCATGCCGCCCATGCCGCCCATGCCGCCCATACCGCCGCCCGGAGGCATGCCGCCCATACCGCCGTCTTCCTTCGGCTTCTCGGCGATCATCGCCTCGGTGGTCAGCATGAGACCGGCCACTGATGAGGCGTTCTGCAGGGCGTAACGGGCAACCTTGGTCGGGTCGATGATGCCGGCCTTGATCATGTCCGTGTAAACATCGTCTTGGGCGTCGTAGCCGAATGCATCTTTGCCGTTCTTCACCTTGTCCACCACGATGGAGCCGTCTACTCCGGCGTTCTGGGCGATCTGGCGGATCGGCTCCTCAAGGGAGCGCTTGATGACATTGACGCCGAACTGCTGCTCGGCAGGAAGCTTGAGGCCATCGAGGGCAGGGAGGGCGCGGAGGTAAGCAACGCCGCCGCCGGGGACGATACCTTCGTCAACCGCGGCGCGGGTGGCATGGAGGGCGTCTTCGACACGGGCCTTCTTCTCTTTCATTTCGGTTTCGGTGGCGGCTCCCACCTTGATCACGGCAACCCCGCCGACAAGCTTGGCGAGGCGCTCCTGGAGTTTCTCGCGGTCGTAGTCGCTGGTGGTCTCTTCTGCCTGGGCGCGGATCAGCTTGACCCGTCCCTGGATGTCGGATTCCTTGCCGCCGCCGTCGATGATGGTGGTGTTGTCTTTATCAATGACGACCTTCTTCGCCTGACCGAGCATGTCGAAAGTGGTGTTCTCAAGCTTGAAGCCGACCTCTTCGGAAATCACCTTGCCGCCGGTCAGGATGGCGATGTCTTCGAGCATCGCCTTGCGACGGTCGCCGAAGCCGGGGGCCTTGACTGCACAGATGTTGAGGACGCCGCGCAGCTTGTTCACCACCAGGGTGGCGAGCGCCTCACCCTCGATGTCCTCGGCGATTATGAGGAGGGGCTTTCCGGACTTGGCGGTCTGCTCGAGGATCGGCAGGAGGTCCTTCATATTGGAAATTTTCTTGTCGTGAATCAGGATGCTGGCGTTCTCAAGGGTGGCTTCCATCCGCTCGGGATCGGTGACGAAGTAAGGGGAAAGATAACCGCGGTCGAACTGCATCCCTTCCACGGTCTCGAGAGTGGTCTCCATCGCCTTTGCTTCCTCAACGGTGATGACCCCTTCCTTGCCGACTTTTTCCATCGCCTGGGCGATAATGTCGCCAATGGTCTTGTCGTTGTTGGCTGAGATTGTCCCGACCTGGGCGATTTCCTTGTGGTCCTTGATCGGTTTGGAAATCTTCTGCAACTCCGCCACTACAACGTCCACGGCCTTCTCTATACCACGCTTGATCTCCATCGGGTTGTGCCCGGCTGCGACCAGTTTGGCGCCCTGAGCGTAAATGGCCTGAGCAAGCACGGTGGCGGTGGTGGTGCCGTCACCGGCCACATCAGAGGTCTTGGAGGCGACCTCTTTAACGAGTTGCGCCCCCATGTTCTCAAACTTGTCCTCCAGTTCGATCTCTTTGGCAACGGTAACGCCGTCCTTGGTGATGAGCGGTGAGCCAAACATCTTATCGATGACGACGTTGCGCCCTTTCGGCCCGAGAGTAACCTTAACGGCTCCGGCAAGGGCATTGACACCTTTCAGGATGGCGTTTCTCCCTTCCTGATCGAATTTTATTATCTTAGCTCCCATGTTTTTATATCCTCCTTGTTTTAACTTCATTTATTGGAATATTCGCGATACTGTGAAAACTGGCGTCGGTTTACGCGCTGCGTGCCGGGTGCAATACATTAAGAAAACCCGTCAGCTTGCCCTTTACACGCCCGACAAATCAGAACTGATAGGGTTTTGACTATTCAATGATCCCGAGAATATCGTCTTCCCTCATTATAAGATATTCATCTCCTTCGACCTTGACTTCGTTGCCGGAATACTTGCCGAAAAGCACCTTGTCTCCCGCCTTCACGTCAAGAGGAATGACCTTGCCGTCTTCGCCTTTCTTGCCCTTGCCGACGCTGACGACCTGCCCCATCACCGGCTTTTCCTTGGCAGTGTCGGGAATGTAGATGCCACCTGCGGTCTTTTCTTGCTCCTCAATCCTTTTAACGAGGATGCGGTCCTGTAACGGTCTGAGCTTCATCTGTTGTTTCTCCTTTCTTCCTTTGATTTAATAATTGATTAGTATACGAAAAATTATTAGCACTCATAACTGTTGAGTGCTAAACGCTGAGTAAATATAAACACGTAAATGTTAAAAATCAAGTAAAGAATCAAAATAAATTTTGAGAAGTTTTTTGTTTACTGATGAAAGGGGTTAAGAACATGGTTTGAGAAGCGGCATTACCGTTTTCTCCTTGCCATCTCTTCTTTGTGGAATTTTTGATAGAGGATTTCCCAATCCCTGCTCCCCGGCACCTTGGCCTGGGTATAGGAGGCAAGTTTTTTTCTTACGGCCTGATCGACTTCCTCGGCCACGTCAAAGAAAGCGGTAATGGCGCTCTTGATAGTGCTCAGCGCACGTGCTTCGTCGGGGAAGTCCGCCAGGTCGTCACGCCAGAGTTTCTCCAGGATCTTATGGCTAAGATGGGAGATACGGTCTTCACTTATCTGCATTGTCGCCGCCTTTTAAATTTCTGTAATCCTTTCAAATCACTTACACAACTTAATTGAAATTCAACGTCAGATTTGAGATGATCGCACGGCAGCGAGGAGGAGTACCCGGAAACGTACTGATAGTACGTTGAGGAGGACAACGACGAGCTAACAAAGCGAGCGCTCAAATATGGCGTTGATTTACAGGACGATTTTCCGCTCTTTGGCCAGCTTCTCCTTAATCATCCTGAGCATCTTGTGCCGGTCGATATCCGCGCTCCCCTGCATGGCGCGAAGCGTCTGCTCAAGGAGGTTCTCGGCGGCCTTTTCCAGATCTTCTTCTCCCTTGATGTCAGCTTTGACGGCATCCTTTATCGCGGCAAGGATGACACCACGTTCCTTTTTAAGCGAGATCAAGTTGGCCTCAGTCAGGTCGGAAAGGACCTTTCCCGACAGCCTGTCGATCTGATCGTCTTTTAGCCGCACGGCCATCTCCCATATACAACATAATGTAGCAATGTGAGTCCATATTACTTTATCCAGCCCAAATTGCAAGATTTTCAATTGTCTCCAAATTCTCAAGAAATCGGAAATGTTGACGTTGGAGCGCTATCCTGCTATTTTATACCTCGTTAATTCAAGACTCATAGCGAGTTGCAATCAAAATGAGTACTAGGCGGCGAGGAGGGGGCGACTTAGGCGTACATTGATAGTACGTTGAGGAGTCCCCGACGATGCCAACAACGTAATCGTTTGATTGCGACTCGGTATCAGATCAAGCGGGAGGGAGTCGTGCTCATCGTCATGCATCATAAAGCAGGGGAGAAACAGATAAACGCAATTATCCGGGCCATCGACAAAATGGGGCTTAAGGCAGCTCCGATCCCTGGAAGCGAACGGACCGCCATAGGCGTCCTGGGGAACAAGGGATACGTGGACGACACCACCATCAGAGACCTCCCCGGTGTGCAGGAAGTCATTCATGTTTCCAAGCCGTACAAGCTGGTTTCCCGCGATTTTCATCCCCGCAACACAGTGGTGCGTGTAGGCTCACTGGAAATCGGCGAAGGACGGCGACCGGTTGTTGCCGCCGGCCCCTGCGCGGTGGAAAGCGAGGACCAGATCATAAAGACCGCCCGGGCCGTAAAAAAGGCCGGGGGAGACTTGTTGCGGGGCGGCGCTTTCAAGCCGCGGACCGGGCCGCATACCTTTCAGGGCTTGCGCGAGGAGGGATTGAAGCTTCTGGCGCTTGCCGGCAGGGAGACCGGGCTCCCTATCGTCACCGAAGTAATGAGCACGGAAAATGTCGGGCTGGTAGCGGAGTATGCCGATCTTTTACAGGTCGGGGCGCGCAACATGCAGAACTTCGACCTTTTGCGCGAACTGGGGCGGGTGAGAAAACCGGTGCTTTTAAAACGGGGAATGAGCGCCACCATCGAGGAGTTCCTGGCCGCCGCCGAATATATCCTTGCGGAGGGAAACCAGCAGGTGATCCTGTGCGAGCGGGGGATCCGCACTTTTGAGACGGCGACCCGCAACACCCTCGACCTTTCGGTTGTGCCGCTCATTAAGGAATTGTCCCACCTCCCCATCATGGTAGACCCTTCCCATGCTACCGGCAAACGGAGCCTCGTCCCTCATATGGCAAAGGCCGCCCTGGTGACGGGAGCCCATGGCATCCTCATAGAAGTGCATCCCGAGCCTGAGAAGGCCCTTTCCGACGGGCCCCAGTCACTGACTTTTCAGGGGTTCGAAAAGCTGATGGAAGAGATTCGCAAGCTCAACGCTTTTCTTGCTTGCTGAACTAAAAAAGTGTCTTGATTTATCCTTGGCCAAAGGATAGAATGAAACTGAAATTTTTCTCTCTGCTATGTGCGTGAGGTTTATTAAGCCCAGGCGGAATACTCATTGCACGGGGGTCTTTTCTATCGTAGTGTGCTGCCCCTCGCGGGAATTGCCTAAAGCGATACATAGACGCCCACTTATTAGGGAACTCGCTCGGAGGCCCTGGAACCAACGGCATGGTGGAGAGATGTGATAAGGGGGACCGTTACCGGCCCCCTTTTTTCACAAACGCTTCCTCCCGATATAATACTTTTTTGTTTGCCTGCATGCTATAATCACATACTGTCTCAGGAACGCATATGCGCATTCCACTCCTGTTTCTTTACAGGATCATTGCCCCGGGGAAAACCATGGATAAGCATGAGCTGAAAAAAGTTTGCGCAGGCCAATGAGACGTTTTATCATTCTTTTTGCCACATGGTGGGGGACTGGATACAGCCCGATAGCTTCCGGGACCGTTGGCACCCTGGCCGCCATCCCACTTTATCTGCTATTGGTCAGACTTTCAATTCCGTACTATCTTCTGCTGCTCATTTCACTGACTCTCTTTTCCTGCTGGGTTTCGGGACGGGCGGAAACGATCTTCAACGAAAAGGATTCCGGCAAGATAGTAATCGATGAGGTGGTCGGGTATCTGATTACCATGACTGGAGTCTCACTTTCCTGGGGAAGTGTCATTCTCGGTTTTTTTCTGTTTCGTTTCTTCGACATTGTCAAGGTGCCTCCCGCCAATATTATCGACCGTCGCCTGAAAAACGGCTGGGGGGTCGTGCTGGACGACGTGGTGGCGGGTGTATACGCCTGCGTAATGCTTCATCTGCTGCTGAGGTTCATATGAAAATCGCGACGCTTTCCATTGGTGACGAGGTTCTTTTCGGCGAGATTGTTGACACCAATGCCTCCCACATTGCGGAACGCCTGTACGACAACGGCTTGAAAGTACAACGACACCTTACCGTGGGTGATGCGGAAGATGATATCATTGACGCAATCCAGATGCTTTCCGCATCAAGCGAAGCTGTAATCGTGACTGGCGGACTGGGTCCCACGATCGATGACATAACAGCCAGGGCCGCGGCGAAAGTTTCAGGTCGCCGGCTGGTCCTGAACGAAGAGGCGCTCGCCCATCTCAGGGAGTTTATCGGCAAGATGGGAAGAACCGTGCATCCCGCCAATGAAAAACAGGCTCTGCTTCCGGCCAAGTCGGCTTTGATCCCCAATCCGACCGGTACTGCCTGCGGTTTTCATTTCCAGCATAACGGCTGCGTCTTCTTCTTTTTACCGGGGGTTCCCCGTGAAATGGCACGGATGCTGGAAGAATCGGTAATTCCCTTGATGCGTGAACGGCTAGCGCAGAAAAAGATCATCTGCGTAAAGCTGTTGAAAGTCTTCGGCCTGCCGGAAGCGGAGATGGATTCCCTGTTAAAGGGAGTGACTGGACACGATTCTCCGGTTACCGTGGCCTTTCAGGTGGATTTCCCGCAGATAATCGTGAAGCTTCGCGCCGAAGGGGATGACGAAGTAAGTATTGTCGCGGAGCTCGACGAGGTATGCCGGAAAACCAGGGAAAAGTTGCAAGGGTATCTGTTCGCCGAAGATGGAGAGAGCATGGATTCAGTGGTTGCGTCCCTTTTCCGGGAGAAGGGACTTACCCTTTCTCTGGCGGAATCATGCACCGGAGGGCTCATAGCAAAAAGGATCACCGATATCCCCGGCAGTTCCACCTATTTTCTGGAAGGGGTGATTACTTACACCAACACCGCGAAAATACGCTTGCTGGGTGTATCTCCCCAACTTCTGGAGGAAAAGGGGGCGGTCAGCTCCGAAGTCGCCATGGCCATGGCTCGAGGAATGCGTAAGCTCTCCGGCAGCGATATCGCCTTGGCGGTTACCGGTGTCGCGGGCCCGGATGGTGGGAGTGAAGAGAAACCGGTCGGCACTGTTTTTGTAGCAATGGCCTCTCATTCAGCCTGTCAGGCAAAGAAATACCGATTTTCCGGTGATCGGAACAGAATCAGGGTTATCGCCTCGTTTATGGCCCTCAACTGGCTGCGACGGCACCTGTTCTCCCAATGATCCAGATGAACAACTCAACTTTCCGCCGACCAACCACAAGGCATTTGAAGAAAACTGAGCCCGTGAGACGGGGATTGACAAGAAAGTCAAAGATAAACTTGAATAGTTGCGGATAAATATGCTATTTATTAATAATTTAAGATGCGGATAGATTAAAATGGGCGTTATTCGCCGCTCAGGAGGCCATGAATGCAGGAAAGAGAAAAGGCAATTGATTTAGCTTTGAGTCAGATCGAAAAGCAGTTCGGTAAGGGCGCAATCATGAGGCTTGGCAATGATGAGCCTTTACCGGACATTGCCGCCATACCCACCGGGTCGCTTTCTCTGGACATGGCGTTGGGTGTGGGTGGTGTCCCCAGGGGACGGGTCATCGAGATTTTCGGCCCGGAATCATCCGGCAAAACCACGCTGGCCCTGCATATTGTGGCTGAGGCCCAGAAACTGGGAGGGATTGCCGCCTTCATCGATGCGGAACACGCCCTTGATATCGGCTATGCGAGAAAGCTGGGGGTCAAAACCGATGACCTCCTGGTCTCCCAGCCCGACACCGGGGAACAGGCGCTGGACATCACGGAAATGCTCGTCCGCAGCGGTGCCATCGACGTGCTGGTGATCGATTCGGTGGCGGCCCTGGTCCCCAAGGCGGAGATTGAAGGGGACATGGGAGACTCGCATATGGGACTGCAGGCACGGCTCATGTCCCAGGCGCTCCGAAAGCTGACCGCGGTTATCTCCAAGTCCAATTGCTGTGTGATCTTCATAAACCAGATCAGGATGAAGATTGGCGTCATGTTCGGCAATCCCGAGACCACAACCGGCGGGAATGCACTGAAATTCTACGCTTCGGTGCGCATGGATATCAGGAAAATCGCTTCTCTGAAACAGGGAAACGATGTTATCGGGTCGAGAACCAAGGTCAAGGTTGTGAAGAACAAGGTGGCTCCTCCCTTCAAGGAGGTTGAATTCGATATCCTTTATGGTGAGGGGATCTCCCGCGAGGGTGATCTGCTTGATCTGGCTGTCGAGAAAGGATTCATCGAAAAGAGCGGGGCCTGGTTTTCCTACGGGAAGGAGCGAATCGGCCAGGGGCGGGAAAATTCCCGGCTTTTCCTGAAAGACCATCCGGACATTGCCGGTGAAATCCAGACTCGATTACTGGCGGAACTTGGGTTTGCCCGAGGGTCTGCGGGGGGAGCTGAGGGATAAATTATGGACCTGAATGAGATTCTGAACATAGCGGTAAAGGCGAAGAGTTCCGACATCCATATCAGGGCCGGACTGGTGCCGATAGTACGCATCGACGGCAGACTGCGTTCCATTCCCAACGCACCGCGGCTGGCGCCGGATGTCCTCAAATCAATGGTCTACGCGATCATGAACGAGCGTCAAAAGAAACAGTTCGAGGAGACCTTCGAGGTTGACCTTTCCTATGGCGTGCCAGGTCTTGGGCGCTTCCGCATCAACGTCTATTCCCAGCGCGGAACAATCGCGATGGCGATGCGTTCGATCTCAATGGGAGTCCCTACTCTCAACACTTTAAACCTCCCCCCGATTCTGGAAAAATTGAGCATGGAGGAGCGTGGCCTGATCCTGGTCACCGGCACTACCGGCTGCGGCAAGTCCACCACCCTGGCGGCGATGGTCGATTACATCAATGAGCATCGCACATGCAACCTTATCACTATAGAAGACCCGGTAGAATATCTTCACAGGGACAAAAAGAGCATCATCAGCCAGCGTGAAGTCGGATTCGATACCGTCTCCTTCGGCAACGCCCTGAAAAGCGCGCTGCGTCAGGACCCCGACGTAATCCTGGTGGGAGAGATGCGTGATCTGGAAACAATCGAGACGGCCATTAGCGCGGCTGAAACTGGTCATCTGGTCATGTCCACTCTGCATACCCTTGATGCCTCGGAGACCGTGAACCGGATCATCTCCGTTTTCCCTCCATATCAACAGCGGCAGGTGCGGACCCAACTCTCCGGGGTGCTCAAGGGCGCGATTTCTCAGCGTCTCGTCCCCCGGGCAGACGGCAAAGGAAGGGTTCCGGCCGTTGAAGTCATGCTCGGCACTGCCCGCATCCGCGAATGTATCGATATCGAGGAAAAAACCAAACAGCTGCCGGAGGCTATCGCCCAGGGGGTTGTAGCCTATGGGATGCAGACCTTCGACCAGTCTCTCATGCAGCTCTTTACCAAAAAGCTCATCACATACGATGAGGCTATGCGCCAGTCAACCAATCCTGACGATTTCGCCCTCAAAGTTTCCGGGATATCTTCCACATCCGACAGTTCCTGGGATGAATTTTCTCAGGAGGAAGAGGAGAGCGCGGAGGAAGAGACTTCTTTCATAGAGAAGTTCTGACATGAACGATGGGAGACGGGCCTTAGCCCATGCCCTGCGCATACTTGCCCGCCGCGACTCAAGCGTGGCGGAATTGGTGCGCAAACTTAGCGATAAGGGGTTTGCGGAATCAGTTGTGGCGGAAACCGTTGTCCGTCTTCAGGAATCGGGTTACCTGGATGACCGGAGATTTGCCAGGCAGTGGGCCGAATCGGCCATTCGGAACGGCAGGGGTTATGGACTACGGCTCCGTCTGGAAC
>Ga0181533_1000784_pt1 | contig 42978 bp, 36 predicted proteins | sample PEATcosm2014_Bin_45_FD_119772 | JGI IMG/M metagenome (GOLD analysis project Ga0181533, IMG submission 119772) | Peatland microbial communities from MTU Mesocosm Facility, Houghton, MI, USA - PEATcosm2014_Bin11_60_metaG | ecosystem: Environmental > Terrestrial > Soil > Wetlands > Peat | place...
CCAGCGCCATCGTGCTCAAAGGCTCTGACCTGGACGCGCTCTCCGACGATCCCGACGAGTTGCAGAATGAATTGCAGGCCCTGGCCGGTCCTTCGGCAGGCCCCAACGGCGGACAGATTTACATCGACGGATTTACCGGCGGAACCCTGCCGCCGAAGTCGGCAATCCGCGAAATTCGCATCAACCAGAATCCGTTTTCGGCGGAATTCGACCACATTGGTTACGGGCGCATCGAGATCCTGACCAAACCCGGCACCGATACGCTGCATGGGCGGGGCTTCCTGCAGGGCAACGACAGCTCCTTCAACACCGGCAACCCGTTCACCTCGGTTCCCCCGTATCACAGCATCCAGTACAACGGGACCATCAGCGGTGCGATCAATAAGGAGTCGTCATTTTTCCTCAGCGTGGAAGGCCGCAACAGCCAGGACGCCAACGTCTACACAGCCTACTTTCCTCTTCTGAATTCCACCACAAACCAATACACGGTTCCCACCAGCCCTACCGTTTCGGGCGGCCTGTTTACCCCGCAAACGCACATCGAGATTTCTCCCCGCGTCGACCTGCAACTGGGACAGAAAAACACCTTGACCGTGCGCTACCAGTACGAGCGCAGCAGCTCCAGCGGACAGCTTGGTTCGAACATATCGTTGCCTTCGCTGGCCACAAGTTCGTCGTCCTCTGAAGACTCACTGCAACTGATGGATTCGCAGATCATCAACGAACGCATCGTGAACGAAACCCGCTTTCAGTACCGGCGTTCCCTTAATCGCTCGACCCCGACGAGCCAGGCGCCGGGATTTGGTGTCGGCGGATACTTCAATGCCGGTGGCGGCGGAAGTTCAAGCGATCATTCGGATCACCTGGAGCTGCAAAACATCACCACCATGTCGGCGGGCGCGCATGCCATCAAATTCGGAACCTGGCTGCGCGACAATCGCGACGCTACCACATCGAACGGAGGCTTCAACGGCAGCTTCAGCTTTCAATCCCTGTCTGCCTACGTGACCATGCTGAACGGCCTGCCCGCGAACCAAACCAGCATCCCGTCGGCGGTGATTGCGGCAGGCGGGCAGCCCAACAAGCTGACCTACACAACGGGCAAAGAGGCGTTTCTGGGCAATGTCTTCGACGCCGCGGTCTTCTTTCAGGACGACTGGAAGTTCAACAAGTTCCTCACGCTTTCTGGCGGATTGCGCTGGGAGGGCGAGAATCACATAGCGGACCACAGCGATTGGGGACCCCGTTTTGCATTCGCCTATGCGCTGGACGGGCACAAGAAGGGTACGGTGGCGAAGACGGTGGTGCGCGGCGGCTACGGATTCTTCTACGACCGCTTTCAAATCGGCAGCCTGATGTCGCTGGAGCGCAATAACGGCGGTCCCAACACTCAGGTCGTGACCGTGATCAACAACCCGACCTGTTATACGACGACCAACCTGAACACGGCTATCCAACAAACTGGTTTCCTGGCCAGTTGCGGAACAGGCAGCGCCGTCGCGGCACAGATCCAGGAGGTTTCGCCCACCTACCGCTCGCCTTACATGCAGCAGTTTGGAACCAGCCTGGAACGCCAGTTGACAAAGGTGTCGACACTCACGCTGACTTATGTCCACTCCTTCGGCGTGCACCAGATGGACACGCGCAACGCCAACCCCTATAAGGCATTGCCGGGAACAACCATCTACAACAGCTCAACCGGTCCGCGGCTCAATCCCAACCTGGGCATCGTCGACGAGATGTATCCCGAGGCGGTCTTCAAGGAAAACCAGTTGATTGCCAACCTCAATGCCCGCTTCACGCCTAACTTCAGCGTGTCGGGCTACTACAACCTGAGCTTCGCCAACGGCGACACCGGGACGGCATCGAACTCCTACAACCTGAGCCAGGACTACGGTCGCGCTTCATTTGTGAGAAGGAACCAGGTCTTCCTGATGGGAAATTACACGGGGCCCTGGGCAATTACGTTCAATCCCATGATGATTGCCCAGTCGGGCAGGCACTTCAACGTTACGACAGAGAACGACCTGACCGGGGATAACTTCTTCAACGACCGGCCCTCGTACGCGGCTTCGGCGTCAGATTGCGCCGCCGCTGCCGGCCCGAATCCGTCGCAATACGCGCTCACTTCGTTCGGCTGCCTGGACACCGTGCCACAGTCCGGCGAGACCATCCTGCCTTCGGAACTCGGCAACGGACCGGCCGCGATAGCGGTAAACCTGCGCGTGAGCCGCTCGTTCGGCATCGGTCCCAAGGTTGCCTCGCCAAATGGAGCGAACCGGCCAGGCGGCGGTCCTGGCGGCGGTGGTCCCGGCGGCTTCGGAGGCGGCGGATTCGGCGGTGGCGGCGGAGGCGGTGGTCGCGGCGGAGGCGGTGGTGGCGGCGGTGGTGGCATGTTCGGCGGCGGGGGCGGCCGCGGCGGAATGTCGAATACCGGCCACAAATACTCCCTGACCTTCAGCGCACAAGCCTTGAACCTGTTCAACGACATCGACTATGGAACGCCGTCGGGCAGCGTAGCGCCGACCTTCGTTCCAACCACTGGATCCCTGGGAACAACCGGGCCGGGCAACCGGTTTGGCGCATCGTCCAGTCTTGCCGGAGGAATCTTCGCCTCGCCATCCGGGTCGGCAGCGCGGCGCATCTTCTTCCAGGCGGCATTCACGTTCTGATCGGGGCAGAGAGTAGCCAGCAATACAGGGAGTAGGGAGTAGCCAATAGAGAGTAGAAAACGAGCCGCCCATTGAAGCGTCCTGTTCCCTACTCCCTACTCCCTGTTTCTGTCAGCTGCTTGTACAGCCCCTCCCACCGATCAGCCGCAGCATCGATGCTGAACTGGCGCACGACCTGCTCCCGCGCCGCGCGTCCCAGCCGTGCGCGTTCTTCCCCACTCCGCCGCATGGTTGCCAGCATCGCCCCCGCCAGAGCCTCCGGATCTTTTGCCGGAACCAGCATGCCTGTGCTTCCCACCAACTCGCATACGCCGCCCACATCCGTCGCCACCACGGGTTTTTCCATGGCCATGGCCTCGGCAAGAACCTGCGGCATCCCCTCCCACGCCGAAGCCAAAACAAACCCGTCCGCGGCATCGAGCAGCGCGGGCAGGTCGCGCCGCAGTCCCAGCCAAAGAACCTTTCCGCGAATGCCTAGCGCGTGCTGATGGCTTTCGAGATCTGCGAACTCGGCGGCTCGCCCGCCGCCGGCAATCCACAACCGGGCATCGCTGCGCTGCTTCTCCAACTCTCTAAAGGCCCGCAATAGGTTCGGATAATCCTTTGCCGGCACGATGCGGCCCGCCGCAAGCCACACGAAATCCGCATCGGCGCCTTCTGCCGCGCCAAGCTCCGCCCGCATCCGCGCCCGCCGCGCCGGATCGGGAGCAAACTCCTCGACATCGATCCCGATCCGGACTACGAGGCATCTTGGGGGACTCACCGCCTTCGAGCGCACAAAACGCTCCCGCGCGGCCTCACTGACGGCCACCGTGCACTGGCTCAACCCATCCGTCAGCCGGTACGCCATCATGCGCATCCAGCCGCCTTCATATACGTTGTGCACGGTGGATACGACCACCGTGCGCGGAGCGCCGATCGCGAGCAACCGCGCCAGGATGTTGGCGTGAAAACTGTGACTGTGGACCAGGTCCGGCCGGAACTCGCGCAGAAAATGCCGCCCGCGCCGGAATCCCGCTGCAATGCTCGCCGGATTTTTGCGGATGTCGAGAGAAACGACCGGAAGCGTGGTCGGCCATTCCTCGGGCAAATGCGGCCTGAGCACTACGAGCGCCACGTCGTGGCCGCGCGCAGCCATGCGCTCTGCCACGGCCAGCGCCAGCTTCTCCGCTCCGCCCACGCCGAGCGACGTAAGAACGGTCACGATGCGCATCGGACCCACACCTTGCTCAAAAAGTTGAGTGCAACGATCATAGCGGTTTCGCGGCTGTCCGTCTTTTCGGTGAGGCGGCAGTCCGGCGCGGCCACGTAATACCCTCTTACGCGTTCTCGCAGCACCCATTCCTGGTCGCGGAATCACCACCCCAACCGCCCTGGCCCGGCAATTAGCGGCGCGGGAAACCCCGGTTTCTGAATAAGCGTATTTATTTCAAAAGAATCCTTTCGAAATTTTGCGAATTGGGCTGTACAATTCCCCCCAAGGAGACCTATGGCCGGAGACATGCAAATTACGTGCAGCGATTGCGGGCAGGAATTCACCTTCACCGCTGCTGATCAGACGTTCTTTCAGGAACGTGGTTATTCGACCCCAAAGCGTTGCAAACCTTGCCGCCAGGCAAAGAAAAACGATCAGGGGGGATCCGGCTACCGTTCGGCTCCTTCACAGGGAACTCCTGTGATTTGTTCGGGTTGCGGTCAGCCCACTACCGTTCCATTCGAGCCGCGAGGCGATCGTCCGGTCTATTGCCGCGATTGCTACACGGCGCGCAAGGGAAGCGGCGGCGGTTCGAGAGGACGCGACCGCTGATAAAGAAAGTGCCCGGCTCCGGGAGCCTTTTCCGCAGCCGGGCCGCAACAGTTCAGGATTCGTAGGGCAAGGCTACGCGGCGGTCGAGGTTTGGCCGTGCATCTCGCAAGGGCTCTGTCGAGAATGAAGGTTTGCCCATCTCCTCCGGCAGTCACGTTTACAACCTACCTTTTGCGAATCAAAGTACACCCTCACTCGAACGGGTACGGACGCACGACTCCGCATCCACTAAATCGTAGATAGACAGAGGCGGCTCCACTCGATACACTTTTTCTCAAGGCCCCTCCATAAAAATTGCCAGAAAAGGAAATATCCCAACCGCATGGCCTCCCAACTCTCGTTTACGGGATTCGCGTGGAAGAATCTCTGGCGCAGACGGCTAAGGACACTATTGACGCTGGTCGGGATCACCATGGGCATCGGCGCCTTCGTGGCCCTGGTGGGATTTTCGCGCGCCTTCGAGCACGAGTGGATGCGCATGTATACAAGCTCCGGCATCGACATCGCAGTCGTCCAGAGCAACCTCCTCTCCAGCTCGATCGATGAGTCCCTTGCCACAAAAATTGCTGCCGTCCCCAATGTCGCCCAGGTGGCGCCCATGATCTTCAATCTCATGGACCTGACGCCGGAAGTGAATGCATTGGTGTATGGCTGGCGCGCCAACTCCTACGAGCTCGATTCCCTCACCCTCCTGTCTGGCCACCGTTTTCACGAAGGAACCCCGGAGATTCTCCTGGGCGATTTGCTGGCCAGTAATCTCGGGAAAGAAGTCGGCGACACGGTTTCCATCCAGGGCACAAATTTCACCGTGGCCGGCATCTTTCACGGAGGCTCAGCGCTTGAAGCCGGCGCCGTCATCATGCCGCTCGACCAGATGCAGATCATTGCCGGCATGGAGGGGAAAGTCACCGCGTTTCACGTCAAGCTGCGCCCCGCGCCCGCCGGCGAATCCTATGATGACTACGTGAAGGGCGCTTCAGCGGCCATTGAAGCCGCTCTGCCCGGTACTCGCGCCTTTCCCGCCGCCGAGCGCGCCAACAACAACCAGATTGTCGTACTGGCTCACTCCGTAGCCTGGGGCACATCGGCCATCGCGCTCCTCATCGGCATTCTCGGCATCGCCAACACCATGGCCATGTCGGTCTTCGAGCGCACCCGCGAGATCGGCATCCTGCGCGCCCTGGGCTGGAAGGGCCGCCACGTCATCCTGCTCATTCTTACGGAGGCAACCGCGCTGGGATTCGCGGGCGGCCTGCTCGGCATCAGCGTGGGATGGGGCGCGTTGCGCCTGCTCTCCACATTGCCGCAAACCGCTAGCGTGGTCTCGGCATCCGTTTCGCCGCTGCATCTCGTCGAATCGCTCATCATCGCCATCGCCTCCGGCCTGCTTGCCGGAGCGTATCCCGCCTGGCGCGGCGCGCGGCTTTCGCCGGTGGAGGCCTTGCGCTATGAGTAGCCCCCTTGGCGCCGGCAGCCCAATTGGCGCCGGCAGCCCAATCCTCGAAGCGCGCGGCCTCGTCAAGAGCTACGACGAGGGACGCGTGGAAGCTCTGCGCGGCGTCGACGTGAAGATTGACGCGGGAGAATATGTCGCCATCAGCGGCCCCAGCGGCAGCGGCAAATCCACGCTCCTGCATCTGCTCGGCGGCCTCGATACGGCCACGCAAGGCCAGGTCCTCTTCAACGGATCCGAACTGGGCAAGGCCATCGATCTTGATTCTTACCGTTCGCGCCAGGTGGGATTCATCTTCCAGGCCTTTTACCTGCTGCCCACGTTGCGCGCCGTGGAGAATGTGCAGGTGGCCATGCTCGCGCTGCATGAAAAAGCCAATCATCGCGCCGAGCGCGCCGCGGTCCTGCTTGAGGAGATGGGACTTGAGGCACGCATGAACCATTTTCCCAACCAGCTCTCTGCCGGCGAGCGGCAACGCGTGGCCATCGCACGTGCCCTGGCCAACAATCCCACTTTGCTGCTGGCCGACGAGCCTACCGGCAACCTCGACAGCGTGAACTCGGCCCATATCATGGATCTCCTGCGCGGCATTCGCGAGCAGCGCGGCATGACCATGATCATCGTGACCCATGAAAACGACATCGCGCACGCAGCCCCGCGCCACATTCGTATTCGCGATGGCAGGATCGAGTCATGAGGGCGCTACGGGCTGCGTGCATCGCCGCGCTGACGCCGCTCTTGTGCGCGCAGACCGTTAACCTGAACGATCTGCTCGCCTCCATGCGCAAGCGGATCGAAACCGCCGACTTTCGCGCCACCGGGCACCTAGTCTGGGTGCAACCGGGCGGCGTGCGAATCAGCTATCCCATCATCATCAAGGCGCATTGGTTTCCCGGCGTGCTGCGCGAGTTTGTGGAGATGGGCGCCGCATCCAAAACACCGGGGAATGCGTCTCTCGGCGGGAGCCTTGCAACGCATGCGCTTCTCGAAATGCGGCCCAACGGCCAAAGCTCCATTGCGATCGCGCATCCCGGAGACAGATCCCTGACCACTTTGCCCGTAGAAAAATGGAGCGAGGGCCCGCTCGGCCCCGGCTTTGGTTACGAAGATCTCCTCGAGCAGCAATACTTCTGGGCAGGCCAGACCTCGGAGGGCACAGCCAAGTTTGGCGCGCGCGATTGCGTCATCGTCAAAAGCACGCCCGGCGCCTCCGATCGCACGCATTATGCACTGGTGAAAACCTGGCTCGATCCCAGCATTGGTTTTCCCGTCTACGTTGAAAAAAACGTCAAGGACTCCGGCGTGGTGAAGGAGTTCACCTACTACGGCATCCGCCATGAGGAAGGCGTCTGGTCGGCACACCAGGTCGAGGTGAAAGTGCGCGGCCAGGCCGGTTCCACGCTGCTCATCCTCGACCGCGGCAGCGCCAGGGCCAATCTCACGCTCGCCGATTTCAACCCCGCACTGCTCACGAAGTTCTAGGTGTCCGATGCATGTGGTTTTTTGGATTCTCGCTTCGGTTGCGCTTCTGGTTCTCGCCGGAACCGTTTATCAGCATTTCGGCAGTCTCCGCGACCGTCGCATGTACACGGGCCACGGCCGCTGGGTGAGCATCGGCCGCGGATGCCGTCTTTACGTCTTTGAAGACGGAGAAGGCGAAGCGACCGTTCTCTTCGAATCCGGAATCGGCGCCACGCACCTCAACTGGCGCGGCATTCAGGACCCGATTGCGACGCTGGCGCACACCATCACCTACGATCGTGCCGGCCTGGGCTGGAGCAGTCCCAGCCGCGCGCCGCGCACACCCGGCAACGTCGCCACGGAACTGCACCAGATGCTCGAAGCCGCGGGCTTCCGGCCGCCGTACGTTCTCGTGGGCCACTCCTTCGGCGGGCTGGTGATGCGCCGCTACGCGTTGCTCTACCCCGAGGAAGTTTCGGGCGTGGTCCTGGTCGATCCCATGCGCAGCGAGGAATGGCCTCCTCTGAACCCCAGCCGGCAATCGCAGCTCGATCTGGGCAATCGCCTCATTCGTTACGCTCTGCCGGTGGTGCGTTGCGGGCTGGCGCGCCTGCTGGTCACATGGCTCTTCGGCCGCGCCGGCAATCTCTCAGATCACATTGCCGGCGCTGCAGGCGCGCATCCGCGTCATGTTCTGGCCCGTATCAAAACCGAGGTGCGAAAGATGCCGCGCAAGGTTTGGCCAGCGGTCGCCGCGCACTGGTCGCGGCCGGGATTCTACGCCGGACTGCGCAGCCACATCCATGCCATCCCCGCCACCGTAAGAGAAATGCACGCGGCCGAGCCCATTCGCGGCATTCCCGTCACTGTGCTCACGCCGGGAAACGCCGCTCCCCTCTCACAAAATCAACTTGACCAAATCGGCGATTCCGTCCGGCAGACCATTGCGCCGAACAGCGAGCATTGGATTCATCTCGATGAGCCCGGTCTCGTGATCAACGCCATTCGCGCCATGATCGGGGCTCCGCCCATGGCTCTGGCCGCAGAGGCCGAGCCCGCGAGGGCCTTCGTGACCGAGACTGCACTGCCTGAAGACGCCGGGCTTCTCGCGGTTCCCCGCTCCGCGCGCTGAAGACCTCTTCGCTATCCTGTAAATGAGCTTCCCTTTTTGCCATTGAGAAGGAAGCCGAGGGCTCTTATGGAAGTGAAGGTTTCGCATGTCGACGGCGTCAGGTTCGCCATTCAGGCACGGTCGCACATCGTTGCATCCGATCAGCCGCTGGAAAACGGCGGAGAAGACTCGGGCATGACGCCGCCTGAGTTTCTGCTGGCTTCGCTTGGCTCCTGTGCGGCTCATTATGCCGTCGAGTACCTGCGGACACGCAATCTCGCACAGACCGGCGTGGAAGTTTCAGTGACCGCCGAAAAACTTCTGAAGCCCGCGCGCCTGGGCAACTTCCGCATCCACGTGCTGTGCCCCGTCGAACTGAACCCGGAACAAACTGAGGGCCTGATGCGCTCCGTGCATCATTGTCTGGTGCACAACACGCTGCTTTCGCCTCCAGAGATCACAATCGATCTGACCACGGTCGGCGCGCAGTAATTTTCTGTCTGTGAACTGGCTACGAGATTTTCACGCTCTTGCCGCGCGAAAGCACGGCGGCCTTGCGACGATCCTTTGAGGCGTGGTCGATCTTGCGCCAGAAACCGATGAAATAATCGACCGCCGAAATCACCGCGACCAGGGCCGCGAAGTAAATGGCGGCAATCGCGTACCACCTCACCGGAATCGAGATGAGGCCGATCTGCCAGTGGTCCCAGCGGTGCGCCAGAATGGCGGAAACCACCGCGACAATCTGCACCACCGTCTTCAACTTCCCCAGCTCGCTGGCCGTCACGGTGAACCCTTCAGACGCCGCGATCGACCGCAATCCGGAGATGAGAAACTCGCGGCCGATGATCACGACTACGATCCAGACCTTCACCACATCGGGGTTGTAGGCCACCAACGCAACAAACGCGGCCGTCACCATGATCTTGTCGGCCAGCGGATCGAGCAGCATGCCCATGGTCGTGATCTGGCCGCGCCTGCGGGCAAGATAGCCGTCCAGGCCGTCGGTAATCGAGGCCAGAACAAAGAGAATCGACGCCAGAATCTCCTGCGCGCCGCCCGGCCCGTGCGAGGGAAAATGCGGCGAGAGCATCCACAGGAAGAGCGGGATCATGATGATCCGGCTCATGGTGATGGAGTTAGGCAGATTCATGCGCGCGGGCCACGCTATCTGGTCTCTGGTGGCTGACTCCATTATTGCACCGGCAGCGGCCGCCGGCAGTGAGCATCGGCAAACAAATGGCGGGAGAAGCCTGCGCTTCCCCCGCCACCATTGCCTCCGTTGCCGGTTCCGTTACGCGTAGATGCCGCGTTGCTTGATGGTGAAGGCCACGCGGTCAATGGCCAGCATGTACGCCGCAATGCGGTTGTTCACGCCATGAGCCTCGGCATAGCGCACCACGTCGTCGAAGCTGGCGCGCAGAATTTCCTCCAACTGCTCGTTGACGGCGGCTTCTTTCCAGAAGTACCCCTGGCGGTCCTGCACCCACTCAAAGTAGCTGGCCGTGACGCCGCCGGCATTGGCCAGGATGTCGGGCACGATGAAGATGCGCTTCTCGGCCAGAATCTCGTCGGCCACGGCAGAGGTGGGCCCATTGGCGCCCTCCACCACAATGCGCGCCCTGATTTTGTCGGCGTTGCGGCTGGTGATTACGTTCTCCGTCGCCGCCGGGATCAGAATCTCGCAGTCTGAGACCAGCAGCTCCTCGCTGGGCGTGGCTTCGGCGCCGCGGAAGCCGAGAATGGTGTTGTTGCGGTACTTGTATTCGAGCAACTGGTGGATGTCGATGCCGGCGGGGTTATACAGGCCGCCATCGCGCTCGGCGATGCCCACGATGGAGTAGCCGCGCTCCTGCATCAGCCGCGCGGCGTTCGATCCCACGTTGCCAAAGCCTTGTATCACCACGCGGCAGCCTTCCACCGGCATATTCAGATAGCGCAGGCTCTCGTCGCATACCACCTTCACGCCGCGACCCGTGGCCTCAATCCGCCCCTGCGAGCCCCCCATATTGATCGGCTTGCCCGTCACCACGGCGGTCACGGTTTGCCGCATGTGCATGGAGTAGGTGTCCATGATCCACGCCATGGTTTGCTCGTTGGTATTCACGTCGGGCGCGGGCACATCCTTCTCCGGCCCGATGAACTCGATGATCTCGGAGGTATAGCGGCGCGTCATGCGCTCCAGCTCGCCGCGGCTCATCGACTTGGGATCGCAGATGACGCCGCCCTTGGCGCCGCCGAAGGGAATGTTGACCACCGCGCACTTCCAGGTCATCCAACTGGCCAGGGCGCGCACTTCGTCCAGCGTCACATCCGGCGCGTACCGGATGCCGCCCTTGCACGGGCCGCGGGCGATGTTGTGCTGCACGCGAAAGCCCGTGAACATGTCGATCATGCCGTTATCGAGCGTCACCGGAAAGTGCACGATGATCTCCCGCGACGGCGAGCGCAGCACCTTCCAAAGTCCTTCGTCCAGGTTCAACTTGCGCGCGGCAAAATCGAAGCGCGCGCTTTGCGCTTCCCAGGGATTGATTTCCTGCTCGAGTGTTACGTGGGGGGATCCTGATGCCATAAAGTTCTCCATCTCCTGCCGCGCTTCCGGTTTTTCCGGAGCCGAAATGCTGCCCCGTTCATTAAGCTTATCGGTGCGGCGGCCAATCTGCCAGGGTTTCCGCGACCGTGGCCGCTTCCCTCCCAACTCCACCGCTCAGTGCGGCGGCGCGTTGGGAAGGGCCAGAATCGCCCGCAAACCCAAACCTCAGTGAGTCTAGGCTGGTCGCCCGCCCTCGTCAAGGTACGCCGATCACATCTGAATCACCCTTTCTGTCCGGGTTCCAGCTGTCCGGTTCTTTGCCTGAAGTGGGAAGGCTTTCGAGGCGGCGGAATCCCAAGAGCAGTTACACTGAAGCTGTGAAAGCCTCTTCCCGCTCCGCTCACCCCTCGCGCAAGGAGTTCCTGACTCTGGCCCGGACGCACACGCTCGTCCCCGTTTGCCGCACGCTCATGGCCGACCTCGAAACCCCGGTTTCGGCCTTTCTGCGCGCCGCTTGGGGCCAGCGCGAGTGCTTTCTTCTTGAATCCGTCGAGGGCGGCGAGCAGGTGGGCCGTTACACATTCATCGGCTTCACGCCCTTCAAGCGCATTGTGGCGCGCGGCCGCGAAATCGCCATCACCGAGGGCCGCAAAACTACCCGTTTGCAGGGCGATGTCTTCGCCGTGCTGCGCGACGCGCTCGGCGGGCACAAGCCGGCGCGGCTGCCGGGCCTGCCCCCGTTCACGGCCGGCGCCGTCGGATTCTTCGCCTACGATGCCGTGCGCCAGATCGAGCGCCTGCCCGCGCGTGCCAAAGACGAGCTCGGCATTCCCGACGCCTGCCTGCTCTTCTTCGACGAGGTGCTGGCCTTCGACCATGTGCGCAAGGAGATCTGGCTCATCGTTACGGCCGATGTCTCGCGCGGCCACGCCTCTGCCGCGTACGATCGCGCCGTCAAGCGTCTCAACAAGCTGGAAAAATCCCTCGCCTTACCTTTGCCTCATCCAAAGCCAAGAAAAAACGGCAAGCTCAAGGTCAAATATCGCACCGCAAAGCGCGATTTTCTGGCCGGGGTCGCCCGCACCAAGGAGTACATCCGCGCTGGCGACGCATTCCAGGTCGTCATTTCGCAGCGCTTCGACGTCGAGCCCGGCGTCGACAGCTTCCAGGTCTATCGCGCGTTGCGCACCGTCAATCCCAGCCCCTACATGTTCTTCCTGCGCTTCGATCCGGAGGGACCGCTGGGCGCAATCCCACGAAACTCCTCCAAAAGATCAAAAGCTCGGGAGAGCCTGGAGCTGGCGGGCTCGTCGCCCGAGCTGCTGGTCCGCGTTCATCAGGGCAACGTCGAGTACCGGCCGATCGCGGGCACACGGCCGCGCGGCGCCACGGAAGCAGAGGACAACGCGCTCGCCGAAGAGATGCTGCACGACGAGAAGGAGCGCGCCGAGCACGTGATGCTGGTCGACCTGGGCCGCAACGACGTGGGCCGCGTCAGCCGCTTCGGCAGTGTCAAGGTGGACAAGCTGATGTTCGTCGAGCGCTACTCGCACGTGATGCACATTGTGAGCTCCATCGAAGGCAAATTGCGGCCCGACCTCACCGCCGTCGATGCGCTGCGCGCCTGCTTCCCTGCCGGCACGCTCTCCGGCGCGCCCAAGGTCCGCGCCATGGAGATCATTGAGGAGCTTGAGCCCGCGCGCCGCGGCACCTACGGCGGCGCGGTCCTCTACGCCGACTTCTCCGGCAACCTCGACTCCTGCATCGCCATCCGCTCCATGCTGTCCATCGGCGGAAAAGGATATGTGCAGGCCGGCGCAGGCATAGTGGCCGACTCCGTGCCCGAGCTCGAGCATCAGGAGTCCATCAACAAAGCCCAGGCCGTCATCCGCGCCATCGAGCGTGCGCGGGAGATGTAAGCGACAGGGACCAAGGGACCGAGGGAACAAGAAAGCGGGGACCTTGCGTCGATCCTTCAGCGCCTACGTCTCTGCTTTTTATTCTGCTCCAAAGATGCGCTTGAAAAACTGCCCGACCTTGCCGAAGAATCCCGGCTTCTTCTGTTTTGCGGGAGCTTGCGGCGGGGGCGTCGCGCTCGCAGCCGGAGCAGACGGTGCGGCCGTACCTGGCGCAGCGGTTTGCGCTGCGTGATCGGCCCCACTATAGCTGAGCGTGTCGGCCGCATTGGCGACAGGTGCAGGTGGGGCAGTAACCACGGGAGCCTGCGATGAAGGCGGCGCAAGTCCTTCGCTCTGCGCCAGCGGAAACTCGTTGGCGCTCGTCTCGGCGACCGGCGGCGGGCACCCGCAGGGCTCCTTTTCCTGGTCCACAACCGATTGCAAACTGCCGTGCTCGAACATCACCCGCTGCCCTGGCTGCACGCGGTAGAGGCCGCCCTCGAACACGCTGCTCACGACAACGTAGGGCGCATTCGCGCCCGCGTTATCGACACACGTGTCGCCGTGCTCGCCCAGCCGTACCTTCACATCGGCCGCGTTCGGCCCGCCGATGAGAATGCGGAAGTACGGCGTCAGAAGCGTATCGGCATTCTTCTCGCGTGCCGTGCTGGCGGCAAAACTCATCTCCACCGCGCCGCGATCGAGCGCAATGAGCAATCCCGGGACCTCGCCGGCCGGTGCGCTGGCATCGGACGCAAGCTTCACGGTGCTCGACGTGCAAACCCGCAATGTTCCCCGATAGGGCAGCGTCACCTCAGCCGTTGCTGTGCCGGCCGTGATGCTGCCGCTGCCGGTCAGGTACGCGCGGCCGTTCCAGGTCTGCATGGGTCCTTCCACGGTGAGCGCTGCGCCCGGAATCGCTTTTTCCAGCGGAACGATGGCGACGGGAGGTGCGCTGAACGCCGGGGGCTGATCGGGCGGCGCGGGCTGCGTCGCGTCTTGCGCTGCGGGCGGGTTCTGAGGGGAATTTGCGGGGCTGGCCGCCGGCGCTGTCTGCGCCCATGTGCTGGAACTGGCGGCGAAAGCCGCGCACAGACCCAGAACGCAGAGCGATTTCCATGCCAACACGAGGGCCCGCGCCCACAAGCGGCCTGCGGATCGATTCGTGGCCTTGGGAGATTCGTACATGGCTTACATGTCCAGAAAGTTGCGGATCATCTGGTGGCCGCCCTCGGTCAGCACGCTCTCGGGATGGAACTGCACGCCCTCGATGGGCAGCGTGCGATGCCGGAGTCCCATGATGACTGACCCGTTGGCTTCCGCGGTCCGGGCCGTCACCGTCAGCTCGGCGGGCAGCGACTTCTGCTCCACGATAAGCGAGTGATAGCGCGTACACGTGAGCGGCGTGGGCAGGCCCGCGAAGATACCTGCTCCATCGTGTTCGACCGCGCTGGTCTTGCCGTGCATCAGGGTTTTGGCGCGGACGACCTTGCCGCCAAAGGCCTCACCGATGGCCTGGTGACCGAGGCAGACGCCGAGAATCGGCGTTCGCCGCGGCGAACCCGCCATGTGCCGGATGAGCGGCACCAGGATGCCGGCCTCGCCCGGCGTGCACGGGCCCGGCGAGAGCAGAATCCGATCCGGCTTCATGGCCTCCACTTCCTCGGCCGAAATCTCGTCGTTGCGGCGCACCACCACCTCCGCGCCCAGCTCGCCTAAGTACTGGACCAGGTTGTAGGTGAAGGAGTCGTAATTGTCGAGGACAAAGACCATCGTGATCTCCAGTGTAGCGCGAGGGCATCGAACCGGCTCTGCGGAGGCCGCCCGCGCGCGCCGCAAAGCGGCTGGCTCGCTGACTTGCCGGCTCGCTCGTCCTTGCGCCCACTCGCGCCCATCTGCAAAACTGGCCATTGACCATGGTCCTTCACTTCCTGATTCAGGGCCGCGTGCAGGGCGTCGGCTTTCGCTGGTTTGTGCAGCGCGAGGCCAGCGAGCTCGACCTGCGCGGCTGGGTGCGCAACACCGAGGAGGGCGACGTGGAAGTTGTCGCCGCCGGCGAGGCCGCCGATCTGGACGAGCTTCGATCCAGCTTGAAGCGCGGCCCGCGCGGCAGCCGTGTCGATCGCTTCGTCGAACACGTACTCAACGACAGCGAAGCCCAAAACCTCGATTCGTTCCGCATCGACGGGGCGTGGTGAAAAGACAGTGGCTAGTGCGAGTGTGAGTGTGGATGTGTCCGTCCGGCGCACTCACACTCACACTTCACACTCCTCCCTGTTCCCTACTCCCTGTTCCCTGCTTTCAAGCGATAGACTAGGAACTGACAAGTGATCACTAACAACTGAGAACTGAAACTGGAGCGACGTACTGCCATGCCGGATGAACGAACCGCCGTGAACGTAGAGGACCTGAAAAAACTGGTCCGCACTGTACCCGATTTCCCCAAGCCGGGGATTCTTTTTTACGACATCACCACGCTCCTGAAGGACAAGACAGGCTTTGCGCAGCTCATCGACGCGATGGCCGCGCATTACATCGGGCGCAGGATCGATCTGGTGCTGGGCATCGAGGCGCGCGGCTTCATCTTCGGCCCCGCGCTGGCCTATCGTCTCAACGCCGGCTTTGTTCCCGTGCGCAAGCCCAAGAAACTGCCCGCCCCGGTGGCCCGCGTTACCTACGACCTCGAATACGGCACCGATACGCTGGAGATTCACATGGACGCGATCGCGCCCGGCCAGAATGTGGTGCTGGTCGACGACCTGCTCGCCACCGGCGGCACCATGGAAGCCACCGTGAAGCTGGTGAAGCAACTGGGCGGCGTGATTGCCGGCCTGGGCTTTGCCATCGAGCTCGATTTCCTGAAGGGCCGCGAGCGCTTCAAGGAATACGACGTCTTCAGCCTGCTGCACTACGACGAGTAAGAGCGCCGGAAACACCAATATAGAAACTCGCGGCCTTGAAAGGGCACGGCTTCAGCCGTGCCGCACAAGCCTTGTCCAGATACGCGGCTTTAGCCGCTGAGGGATGTATTCTTGCCGACCCGCCCCCATCCCTCCGGGCCTAAAGGCCGGATCGTTTTGGGGGGTCGAAATCGGCCCGGCTGAAGCCGCGCCCTTTCAAAACAACCGGATAGCCGAACATCGTGTTGAGATTTCACATCTATACACGCGAGCGTGCCCGCGCGGAGTGTCTACGCGTCTTCTGTCGCCGCTTCAGGCGGCTCCAGCGAGAGGCCGCCGGCCTCCGATTCCTGCTGAAACATCATCGCGTCGGCAAAACGGTAGCCCACGTAGACATCGGTGAGCAGGTAAAGAGGCTTCGAAGGATCGTCCTCGATCTTCTTGCGCAGTTGACGCACGAAGGTGCGCAGATACTCCACTTCCTCGCGGCATTCGACGCCCCACACGGCCGTGAGCAGCTTGGCATAGGTCACCACGCGCCCTGCCCGGCTCATCAGGCAATACAGAATGTCGAACTCCTTGCGCGTCAGCTTTATCGGTGCGCCGCGCTTGGTCACGCGCCGCTTCACCGGCTCGAGGCGAATCTCGCCGATCTCGATGGGCGCGTCTTCGGGCCGCGCCGGAGCTCGCACGCGCCGCACCGCGCTGCGGATGCGCGCGATCAGCTCCCGCGTGCTGAAGGGCTTGGTCACGTAATCGTCGGCGCCCAGATCCAGCGCCTCCACCTTGTCCTCTTCCTCGTCGCGCACCGTCAGCATCAGCACCGGCAGGCGCGGGGCGAAGGTGCGGATGCGCCGCAGCGTTTCAATACCGCCGATGCCCGGCATGTTGATGTCCAGCAGCACGGCATCGTAATTGCCGCCGCGCAGCACCTGCAGCGCCTCCTCGCCGCGCGAGGCTTCGGCCACCTGAAAGCCCAACTCCATAAGCGGAGGCCGCAACGCCCGGCGGATTGCCGATTCGTCGTCTACCACCAGAATGCGGATCGCTGGCTGCATCATCCCGAACTCTCCTTCTCCATCGTCAGAGGAATTGCTGCATAAAACGTGGTGCCTTCCTGCTCGTCGCTCGTTACCCACACGTAGCCGCCGTGGATCTGCGCCGCGCGCTTGGCCACGGAAAGTCCGATCCCCGTTCCGGCTGCACGGTTCGCGTAGCTCGAGGAACGGTAGTAGCGGTCAAAGATGCGTTCGCGGTCGGCCATGGGGATCACCGGCCCGAAACTGTTGACTGAAAAGATCGCCTCGCCCGCGGCGGCAAGAACCCGGATGGTAATCGTGGTCCCGAAATTCGAGTATTTGCACGCGTTGTCAATGTACTGGGTCAGCAGCATCACCATCAACTGGCGGTCGCAGCTCAGCATCAGGTCCTCGTCTTCGATCTCCATGGCAACCTTCATGCTGGCCAGCCTTTCTCTCAGGCTGCTTACCACCTCCTCGACGAGCGTTCCCGCATTCACGCGCTCCACGCGAATCGAAACCTCGCCCGCATCGAGGCGCGCCGTGGTCAGCAGGCGCGTGGTCAGGTCGCCCAACAGCCGCGTCTGCTCGTCGATCAGCGATACCAGTTCCGCCTGCCCCGGCGAAAGATGGCCCATCTCATTCAAGCCCGTCGACGCCGCGCGAATGGCCGTCAGCGGAGTCTTGTAGGCGTGCGCCAGGCTGTCGAGCACCGTGGAGCGAAGCTGTTCGGTGCGCCGCTCGGTCTCGATCCGGCTCTCGTTGGCGAAGGCGCGATAGCGGTCGAAGGTGATGGCAATCAGCGATGCAATGGCGTTGTTGATCAACGGGCTGGTGTCGCCGCGCACCACCAGGCTGCCGATAGGCACCGCTCCCAGGCGCACCACGCGCCGTCCGATCCCGCTCGCCGGATCGTCGTCCGTGGTTTCAAAATAGTAGACGTTCTGCGCCATCTCCTGGGGATCGACGTTCCAGTAGCCCGCCTGGTACACATCGTGCAAATCGGCGTCGAAGACCGCGACCGCTTCGAGGTCGAAGATGTCGTGTACCAGCTCGGCCAACTGCGGTCCGGGCTCCATGTAGAGGTTCATCTGCAGGGTGCGCCGTGTGAACTCGTAGAGATCCTCCATCTGCCCGCCCCGCGACTCGGCCTCGCGCGCGTGCTCGGTGATGCGCGAGGAAAGCCGGCTCACGGTGAGGGCCACCAGCACAAACACCACCAGCGCGATCGAGCTTGCCGGATTGGCGGCCAGGACCAGCTCCGGCTGCCGCGCCGTGAACCAGCTTTGCGCCACCACAGCCGTGAGCGAAACAATCACCGCCTGCCAGAAGCCGCACAGCAGCGCCGTGGGAACCACGATGAGCAGATAGAGCAGCGCGGCCACGGGAAGCAGCCAACTGGACCAATGCGCCAGCGCGGCAATGAGCACAACACTCACCCCGCCCAGCGCGGATTCGAGGATAAACAGTAGCACGTGTGTACCCGAGCCGCGCGGGCGCCATGGCCCGAAAACCGAACGCATAAGGTAGCTCTGAGTCAACCCGGCACTCACCTTCTGTTCTCGCATGCCCTGCGTACACCCCGGGGTGCGCAGCTAGGGTCTGTTCTGGAAGCTCAGGCAGCCTGCACTCCAACCATCCAATCTGTGGAAACGCTGCCGTTGCAATGCGGAATTGTCCTCGGGTTCGAGCGCCTGAGCAGGAGAAAGTAAAGTTTAGCAGGTTCTTTAGGCCTTTTTCACGCCGCGCACCGGCTCATCCGCCGCTCTTCTGAATGCATCGTAAGGCCCTGTGCGCAGAAGCGGATAACGGTCCCTGCGTCCGGCTCCAGAGAAATCTTTTTGTGATCCTCATAATTTCTTTATGCTTTGTTTGCATTACTAGTGCTAGACAGTTTCACTCTTACCACGGCTCCCATGAACTTTAGTTGATTGCTGGTAAGCTGCCGGCAGTCTCAACCGCAACCGTGTGTACTTCCCAGCAACCTCGAAAGGCCCCTGCAGGGGCCTTAAGCGGGCGCACAACGACGCGCCTGAACCATCTCACTGTCTTTTGCGTACTTTCACAGATTTTCATTTGGAGGATTCGTGTCGATGCATTCAAACGCCATGGTCATACTTCGATCGATCTCACTTCGATCCATTGCTGGGGCCGCGATGACATTCGCGCTCGTGGCTGCTGCACAAGCACCCGCTCCGGCGCCGTCGTCAACGCCGGCCGCACAAACTCCCGCGCCTGCGGCCCCTGCCGATGCGGCGCCTACCCCGCTTTCCACGTTCGTTCTCACGGGTCCGCTGACATGGCTGCCGCCGGCGACCTTTGATGCCGGTCCGTTTGGCAAGATTTCCGTGAACGGCATCATCACGGGATTCGCGCAGGGGCAGAACAACCCCGTCACGGGCGACGACACCAAGCAGGCCACGCTCAGCAACGGTGAGATATTCGTCCAAAAGGCCGACGGAAAGCTGCAGTGGTTCGTTCAGGCTGGCGTATACACCATGCCGACCCTCGGCGCCGCGTTTCTGAACGCCCAAAACACAAACACGGATTTCTACGGTCCGGTTCCGGTCGCCTTCCTGAAGCTGGCAACAGGAAAGACGACAACTTGGCAGATCGGCGCACTGCCCACGCTCATGGGCGCGGAGTCGACCTTTACCTATCAAAACTTTAACATCGAGCGCGGCCTTGTTTGGTATCAGGAGAATGCCGTTGACCGCGGGCTCCAGGTGAACCAGACGCTGGGCAAGTACTTCACCGCTTCTTTGAGCTGGAATGACGGTTACTACTCCAACCGCTACTCGTGGCTGAGCGGTTCACTGACCTTTACCAAGGGCCCGCACAGCCTCGTCTATGACGGGATGGGCAACATGAGCAAGACTGTCTTCCAGACCTATGCCACCCCAGTGCAGAACAACGGCTCCATGCACGCCGTCATCTACACCTACACCAAAGGCGCGTGGATCGTGCAGCCCTATTTCCAGTTTGGCAACGTTCCCACCAATAAGTACGTGGGCATCTATAAGGGCGCCTCTGCAACCGGCGGCGCGCTCAATGTCAGCCGCGCTTTCAAGAACGGCTTCGCGCTTCCCGGCCGCTTTGAGTACATCTCGCAGACGGGCGGATCTACCACCGTCAATCTCGGTGAAGGCAACACGGTGGTGCCTGCAGTCAATCTCCTCTATGGCGCGGGCAGCTCGGCCTGGAGCTTCACGGCAACGCCCACCTACCAGAAGGGCGGCTTCTTTTTCCGCACCGACCTGGCGTACGTGAGCGTAAGCAACTACACCAAGGGAGATGTCTTCGGTCCACTAGGCAACAACTCCAGCCAGTTCCGAGCCGCTGGCGAATTCGGCTTCATCTTCGGCGACAACATTGTCAAGAAATAACCGCGAAGCTGCGATGACTTCGCAGGGTTCATCGCTTTCTTCGGTCCAAAGCGTTAAGAAAACACTCTCTTGGTTCTTTATTTCGTCCTCATGAGCTGGACGATAGACTCGCAATACCGCAGAGCAACCGGGACCGGCCAACACTGCACTTGGCCGGGCCTGCCAAAACCAACGCCGCACCTCAGTTCGGCGTACGCGGCGGAGGACAGGCCGCAACCATTTGGTTTCGCAATTTCCCGGAGGCCATCCGCCGGGAGCCGCCAGACGAATTTCAACCCTCAGGAGAATGTTCATGGCAGATCAGAAAGCACCTCAGATGAAGGCCACGCTCGGCGTTACGGGCTTGACCGCGAATGCAATGGCGCTTATCGCTCCCGGCGCCTTCCTCTGGCTCACTTTCTACATCCAGGCAACGGAGGGCACAACTTCGCCGTCCATGTGGTTTGGCATTGTCGTTGCCCTGCTGCTGTGCCTGGCTACGGCAGTAGCCTATGCGGAAATCTCCAAGCTCTTTCCCGGCACAGGCTCCAGCTACTATTACGCCGAGCAGGCCATGCTCTCCAAGGACACGGCTTTCAAATACGCCCGCATCGCCAAGTTCATTGTGGGCTGGGGCTCGCACCTCTACTACTGGGTCTATCCCGGCGTAATGGTGGCCACTACGGGCATTTTTGTCGGCTATGTGGTGGGCTTTCTCTATCCCAATTTCATGAGCGGTTCGAATCCAGGCCCGCTATTCATGGCTCTGGTAGCCATTGTCTTTTCGTTCTTCGTAGCCTGGATCGCCTCCAAGGGCGCCGGCGCATCGACAGCAGTCAACGTGGCCGTGAACATCGTGCAGATTTCGGCCCTCGTGGTCTTCAGCGTGCTGGCGCTGGGTTATCGCGCCAACCACCCTGCGGGCAGCCCGGCCTTCCAGTACGACGGCCAGACTCTCGCCACTTACTCCTACCAATTCGCCACCAATCCCAAAGACGGCTCCATCATGCGCGACGCCAGCGGCAATCCGCTTCCGCTTCTCGACAAAACCGGAACGCCGGTTCCGTTCACGATTGATTATCCGACCACCGACGCCAGCGGCAATTTTCTGAGTCATCCAAATGCCGCGTCCGTGATCGCACCGCACAAGTTGAGCTTTATGTTTATTCAGGCTACGGTCGCGATCCTGATTCTGGTCGGCTTCGAATCGGTGACCTCGATGGGAGGCGAGGCCAAGAATCCCACCAAACATATACCCATCGCCGTCATCGCATCGCTTCTGATTCAAGGAGTGATCTGTTATCTCTTCGAGTATTTCTGCGCCAATTACTTTCTCAATTCCGGCTATACCATGCAAAGTGCGGCCAATTCGGCCGCGCCCATCGGCGACATGATGATCATCGTCGGCGATGCGCTGTTCGGGCACGGCAATGGAAGGTACTTCATGCTGGCCGAGGCTTTCACCGTGTTTCTGGCGCTGATCGGGACCACGCTGGCCTGCATGAATACCGGCGCTCGCGTGACCTACGCCATGGGCAAGGACGAGGAAGTTCCCGCGCACTTCGGTCTGCTGCACGCCAAGTCCCTTTCGCCGCGGCGCTCCATCTGGACGCTGGCTGTGATCTCGGCCGTGATTGGCGTCATCGCCGTCTCCCTGGTCTTCGCTGACGGCAGCGCTCCCACCGACGCCACCATCGCCGCGCTGCCGCACGGCATCTTCTCCAGCTTCGGCTACACCAGCCACGACAAGATGGCCGGGCTGCCTAACTCGCTGCTCGCCATCACGCTCACCTCCAACTTCGGCACCTTCATCCTCTACGGGTTGAGCTGCCTGCTGTGCATCATTGCTTACTCCGAGCGTCACGACAAGCACATCGTCATGCATTACCTGATCCCGGGATTCGGCTTGCTGGCGAACCTGGCCTGCATGGCCGCCTATCTGGTGGTTCCGTTCATGGGCTACGGCACATGGAAGGAACCTTATTTGGCACTGGCCATCGCATTTATCTGGGCTTGCTATGGAGGGGTGTATTTCCTCCGCTCCTCGAAAGCGAAAGGCAGGTCGGCACTGTTGACCGCGAAGTAGCAACCTTCGTAGTCCGAACGTTAACTTAGATTCAGATCCTGGGTGGATCTCCTCTCCGGCCTCGTTACGAGAGGCTGGAGAGGGGACCCACCCAATTGCCGTTTTCAAGCTCGACCCCCGATTCACCTGAACGGAAGCATTCCGTGGCAACATCGCGATATGCTTCACACGGCGGCACACATGTTAGATGTACAGTTCGGCCAGGCCAGCGACTTCGGCAAAGTCCGCACCAATAATGAGGACGCCATGGGGTCGTTTGTCCCAGCATCGCGCCAGCAGACGCGCTCTCACGGATTTCTTTTTGTGGTTGCCGATGGAGTCGGCGGCATGGATCTGGGCGAAGTCGCCTCGGCAACGGCGGTCTCCGTGCTCACGGACCAGTTCGGCAAGGCGCAACCGGGCTCCATGCTCATCAGCCTTCTGCCGCGGCTCATCCAACGCGCCAATGCGGCCGTGCACGATTGCACGGTCAACTCGAAGCACAACGGCCAACGGATGGCCACTACGGTTGTGGCCTGCGCCCTGCGCTACGATCAAGCCGTGGTTTCGCATGTCGGCGATTCGCGCTGCTATCTGGTGCGCAACGGCCAGGCCCGGCAGATCACCCAGGACCATACGCTGGTCAACGAGCAGCGCAGGATGGGACTGATCTCCGCCGATGAGATTGCCACGTCCGATGCCCGTCATGTGCTCATCCGCTCCGTGGGGCCGGAGATGTTCGTCTCAGCCGACACCACCGCCGTTACCCTGCAGCCGGGCGACGTGCTCATCCTATGCACCGACGGCCTGCACGACGAGCTACGCGAACCAGAGATTGCCGCCATCGCTTCGCAGAAGAAGGATGCCGCGCAGATCGCCCGCGAGCTGGTGGCCCGCGCCGTCGAAATCGATGGCGGCGACAACACCACCGCGCAGGTCCTTCGCGTCCGCTCGGTGGAGCAGGTGGGCATGTATCGCGGCCGTCCGTACCGGCTGCCGATTTGAAAAAGGCAGGGACCAAGGGACCGAGGGAACAAGGGAACACGGCGCCGAAGCCGCAGGTCAGCGAGTCAGCAAGTCGGCAAATCAGCCTGCTTGGTGTGTTCGAAACTTCAAGCCTAAGCGAGAACCTTCTCGGTCCCTTGTTCCCTTGGTCCCCGTTTTCTCGGTCCCTTGGTCCCTTGTTCCCTTGGTCCCTGTTTCCCGATACAGTGGTTAAAGCTACCAAGATGGAGCCTCAAGCAAGATGAGTTTTTACGATGCCCTGGAGCTCGGCGCACACATTGATTCCTACCGCATCGATGCGGTGGTCGCGCGCAGCGGCATGGCCACGATCTATCGCGCCACCGACCTGCGCGGCGGCCGCGTTGTGGCCTTGAAGATTCCCCACCCCGACATGGAAGCTGATCTGCTTTTTTCCGATCGCTTCCTGCGCGAAGCCGCCATCGGTGAACGTCTGGACCACCCCAATGTGATGCGCGTGTTCGGCGGTGAAAAGCGATCCCGCGTCTACATGGTCATGGAGTGGTGCGAGGGCCGCCTGTTGCGCCGCATCCTGGACGAAAGTCGCAATATTGACGAAGGCCGGCTCTCCTACGACCGCGCGATCCACATCGCCAAGGGCGTGCTCAACGCCCTGGCCTACATTCACGCGAACGGCGTGGTGCATCGCGACCTGAAACCGGAAAACATCCTGGTTGACGAGAACGACAACATCAAGCTCATCGATTTCGGCATCGCCGGCGACACTTCCTCGCGCCGGCTCACCTACGCCAACTTCACCACCGCGCTGGGCACGCCCGATTACATCTCTCCCGAGCAGGTAAAGGGCAAGCGCGGCGACGGCCGCAGCGACATCTACTCCATGGGCGTGATTCTCTACGAGATGCTGACCGGCAAACTACCCTTCCACGGCCCCACGCCGCTGGCCGCCATGAACGACCGCCTGCTGAACCACCCCACGCCGCCGCAGGTGGCCGACCCCTCCGTTTCCCCGCAGATGCAGGAGATCCTCTACCGTGCCCTGGAACGCGATCCCAGGAACCGCTACGCCCGGGCCGAGGAGTTTCTCCACGATCTGGAGCACCCGGAAGAGGTTGGCGTCGAGGACCGCGACGAGATCCGCGACTGGCAGAACCGCAAATCCCCGCTGGCCCGCAAGATACTCTACTACGGTGGTTTGGCCCTCATTCCCGTGGTCATTCTGCTGCTCATGATCCTCATCGCCCACCACCGTTGAGAAGGTTTTCCACACCCCCATCTTCCAAATCTTCACGGATTCCTTATGCTGTTGGCATTAGCATTTCTGCGATTCTTGGGCGCTTGCCCAATTCGCAGCGAAATTGCGCCCGTATCGGCTCCAACCCCGTGCAAGCATTTTTCGCACGGGAGCGTGGGAAGCATTGATCCATATCGCACTGTTGTCTGACAGATTCCGCAATGTGTCTTTGGCATTTTTGGAAAAACTGTATCCGGCGATTCCGCACCTCGAGCCAACGCAACCTGTAGACCGGAGTTTTATCGCGCCGACGATCTCGGCCAACAGGAAACGCTGACCGGGCTCAATCTCCAGACACTCCTTTTCCGGATATGCCGCCGGCCTCCACCATGCAACCCGGTCTTGCGTATCACAAAAGCAAGCGAAAGGAGAAGTAAGAATGCCGCGTACTCCCGATGACGTGAAAAAGCTCGCCAAGGATTCCGGCGCCAAAATTGTCGACCTGCGGTTTATCGACATGCCGGGCATGTGGCAGCATTTTTCCATTCCCGTGGAAGATCTTGACGATGACTTGTTCAGCGATGGCATTGGCTTCGATGGCTCGAGCATCCGCGGCTTCCAGCAGATTCACGAAAGCGACATGCTGCTGGTCGCCGATGCGGAAACCGCGCAGATGGATCCGGTTCTCTCGATTCCCACGTTGAACATCATCTGCAACGTGATTGATCCCATCAGCCGCAAGCCCTACAGCCGCGATCCGCGTCACGTCGCTCAAAAAGCCGAGGCGTACCTGAAGAGCTCGGGAGTCGCGGACATCAGTTACTGGGGCCCGGAAGCCGAGTTCTACATGTTCGACAGCGTCCGCTACGACCAGAACGCGCAAAGCGGCTACTACTATATCGATTCCAGAGAAGGTGTCTGGAACACGGGCCGCGACGAGAATCCGAACCTCGGCTACAAGATTCGCCACAAGGAAGGCTACTTCCCGGTGCCGCCCTCTGACCAGTTGCAGGACATCCGCTCGGAGATCCTGCTGGCGCTCAAGGAAGTTGGCATCAAGGTAGAGGTGCAGCATCACGAGGTGGGCACGGCGGGCCAGGCCGAGATCGACATGCACTTTGGCCCGCTGACCCAGATGGCCGACAACCTGCTTTGGTACAAGTACATTATCCGCATGATCTGCAAGAAGCACGGCATGACGGCAACCTTTATGCCCAAGCCGCTCTTCGGCGACAACGGCTCCGGCATGCACGTGCACCAGAGCTTGTGGAAGGGCGACACTAATGTCTTCTACGACGCCAAGGGCTACGCGTTGCTGAGCCAGACCGCGAAGTATTACATCGGCGGCCTGCTCAAGCATGCGCCGGCGCTGCTCGCCATCTGCGCGCCGACCACCAACTCCTATCGCCGCCTGGTTCCGGGCTACGAGGCGCCGGTGAACCTGTGCTATTCGCAGCGCAACCGTTCGGCTGCGGTGCGTATTCCGGTGTATTCGACCAGTCCCAAGGGCAAGCGCATCGAGTTCCGCTGCCCCGACCCCTCCACCAACCCGTACCTCTGCATGGCGGCCCTGCTCATGGCCGGACTCGACGGCGTCAAGAACAAGATCGATCCCGGCGAGCCCGTAGACAAGGACCTCTACGAGCTTGAGCCGGAAGAGGCAGCTAAGATCAAGAGCACGCCCGGCTCATTGGGCGAAGTGCTTGATGCGTTGGAGAAGGATCACGCCTTCCTGCTCGAGGGCGGCGTGTTTACCAAGGACCTGATCGACACCTGGATCAGCTACAAGCGCGAGCGCGAGCTGGCTCCGGTCAACCTGCGCCCCGTGCCCTACGAGTTCTTCCTCTACTACGATCTGTGAGGCGAACCCGGGCGTAACTTTAGAACGTTGGTGCCCCAGGTCTCGATTTTGAGACCTGGGAAACCTCGAACCTTCCGTGCCCCATCCTTTCCGCGCACTTTGCGGAAAGGGTGGGAGAACTCGGACACTTCCAAGCGGCCGGCCCACCTCAAGACGGCCGTTTCTATCTGCGCTTCAATTTCCTCGGTCAGCGCTTCGGCCACGTCGGAGATCATTACGATTCATGCTTGTGCCCATTTTGGGAACATGATAGGATTTCCCTGTGCGCATCATTGCTCGAAGCACGTTGACCCGGTTTATCGCAAAAATGACGGGTCGAAAAGACCAGCGTGCAGTCAAGGCCGCACTCGACAGTTGGTTTCAAGAGGTTCGAACGGCAGAATGGAAGAGCTCGGCCGACGTAAAGGCCAGTTACGTTCATGCCAGTATCGTTGGGGCCGACCGGGTGGTCTTCAAGATCAAAGGCAATGCCTATCGCCTTGTTGCCGCGGTGGACTATCGACGAAGCATTGTCTTCATCAAATGGCTTGGCACCCATGCCGCATACGACAAAATCGAAGTGAGGACGATCAAACATGAACCTGAAACCAATCAGAAATGATGCCGGTCACGAGGCCGCGCTCAAGGAAATTGAGCGCTTATGGGGCGCTCGGGAAGGCACACCGGAAGGCGACCGCCTAGAGATCCTCACCACCCTGGTCGAAGCCTACGAAGTAACGCGATTTCCCATGGATTTGCCGGACCCCATCGAGGCCATCAAGTTTCGGCTGGAGCAACAGGGCAAGGATCGGAAATCGCTCGTTGGGATTCTTGGGAGCCGAACCCGGGTGTATGAGGTCATGCGCCGCGATCGCCCTCTGTCTTTAACCATGATCCGGCAGCTCAACAAGCATCTCAACATTCCGGCCGAGGTCCTGATTCGCCCGATCCGAACGAGAAGAAAGAAGGCTGCGTAACGGGAAGACTCCGCGGCCGGCCTATCTCAGTCCGGCCGTTTCCGTCTGCGCCTGAATCTCCTCGGTCAGCGCCTCGGCCGCGTCGATGCACTGTTCCCGGCTCACATCGCGATGCGTCACCAGACGGATCGCATCCGGCCCGAAGGCCCCGGCCAGCACGCCGCGCGCCTTCAGCCGCGCCGCCAGATCGGCAGCGCCCTTCCCTGATTTCAACCGGAAGACGACGATATTCGTTTCTACTGAGGCCAGATCGATCGCCACGCCCTCGGTGGAAGCCAGCGACTCCGCCAGCAGCCGCGCGTTGGCGTGATCTTCTTGCAAATGCTTCGGGCCGTCCTCGAGCGCGATCAACCCCGCCGCGGCCAGCACACCCACCTGCCGCATGCCGCCGCCCAGGCACTTGCGCAAAATGCGCGCTCTCGCCATCCGCTCCGCCGAACCCACCAGCATGGAACCCACCGGCGCGCCCAGCCCCTTCGACAGGCAGAACATCACGGTGTCGAAGCCGCGGGTCAATGTTCGCACGTCCACGCCCAGCGCCACGGCGGCATTGAAGATGCGCGCTCCATCCAGGTGCAGCGGGAGTTTGCGATCCTTCGCCCCGGCAACAATCTCATCCAAAACCGGAAGGTCGGAGACCCGCCCGCCCGCAAGGTTGGCCGTGTTCTCAATCTCGATCAGTCCAGTCGCCGCGCGAAAGGCCCCGTACGGCACGATGGCAGCCTCAATGTGTTTCCAGGTGAGAATGCCGCCCTCGGCGGGCACGGCGCGAATCAGGCAGCCGGAAAAAACCGCCGTCGTCGCCATCTCGAAGTCGAGAATGTGCGCGCGCGACTCGGCAATCACCTCCTGGCCCGGCTGCGTCAGCAAGCGGATGGCAATCTGGTTGCCCATGGTGCCGGTGGGCACAAACAGCGCCGCCTCGCGCCCGAAGACCTCGGCCGCGCGCCGCTCGAGCTGATTGACGGTCGGATCCTCGCCGTACACATCGTCGCCCACTTCCGCAGCCGCCATCGCCGCGCGCATCTCCGGCGTTGGCCGCGTCACGGTGTCGGAGCGTAGATCAATGATTGCGGACAATGTCTTTCGCCTCTCATGCCCTACGGTATCTTTTCCATCGGCAGCTCAATCACCGCCGTCCGCTTGCCGTCTTTCTCCGCATACGCCCACAGCCCGTGAAAGTTGGCGCGGATTCCCGGCTGCACCTTCAGGAACGCGCTCAGCACGGCCGTGGCCTCGGTGCGCAACGCCGCTGGATCGGTAACGCCGGTCGACTGATACACCACGCCCAGGTCGGGCTCGCGCAGAGCAGGATCGAGCCCCACAGCCTCGATCTTCCAGGTGCGATCGCCATCGGGCAGCGACAACGGAAACGCGCTCTGCGGCGAAGGCATGATGAGCGCCTGCTCCTGGCGCAGCTTTTCCAGGTTGGGCGAGGAGAGAAAATCTACCGGAAGCAACAAGTAGCGTGCCGCATCGTAGCTGTACCACGCGCTCCACGGATCGGGCTTGGCCAGCGCGCGCCCGCGCACCCAGTACCACACGCCGTCATGCCCCTCGAACACGCCCGGCCGAATCGTCAATCCCGCCAGTTTCCATGCCACCGCCGCGCCGTCCCACGCCAGAACCAGACCTATCTGCCCCGCCAGCGGCGCCCCCGCGGTATCGGCAAGCACCGCGGCGTAGCGCCCCGGCGGCAGCGCGCTCATATTGACGGTCACAGTCAGCGATCCCGAGGCATTCGAGCAGAAGAACTGCGTATCCATGGGCGCGGTCTGCTCGCTCGCGTCGAGTAGATAAAGGTTTCGCAACTGGAACTGGCCGCCCTTCAGCAGCGGCGCCGCCTGTTCCACCGCTGCGCGGATTCCCTCCCACTGCGACGCCTCCTGCGGCAGCAGCACGGCCTGCAATGTGGAATAATCCTGCGCCGTCACGGCGTTTGCCACTTTGGTGACGATCGCGGACAGCGCATCCCGGTCCAGCGATCCGAGTTGGGGCTCTGGGGTGCAAGTTGCCGCCCGGCTCGTCCATGGCGCCAACAGCAACGCCAACGCCATCAAAACCATCCACCGCAAGCGCATCGCCACCTTCATCCTTTTTGCCCTGAAAATCTCTTTTTTTGACGGCCTTATGAGCGTCCGCCAGCCACTGCTAGTCTAGTACAGTGAGCGGCCCAAGGTGAGCCGGCGTCGACCGCGGCGCACAGTTGTGCTCGATCACGCCAGAAGGAGCCGATTCCGATGCGAATCTACGTACCGCAGCAGCCGGAATCCCCTGAACGCGCCAGCGCGCAAAACGGGTCCCACGCCTTCGTGTGCCGCCGGCCCTGTGCCGCCGCGCGCCGTTGGCCCGCACTTCTCGCCGCATCGGCTGGGTTTTTCGCCGCGCAATTCCTGGTTGGCCCCGCGCTCGCCGCGCAAACGCCCGCTCCTCCGGCTCCGGCGCCCGCGCATGCAACCGCGCATCGGCACAAGAAGCCCACGGCTGCGAAGCCCGCAGCCCAGCCGGCTCCAGCGCCCGCCCCTGCGCCTATCGCGCCGCAAATTCCCAACTGGCCCGCCAACCACAAACCTGCCGAAGCGTCCGTAGTCTGGGACAGCCACGGCCTGTTCATCCAGGCCTCCAACTCCAGTCTGTACCAGATTCTGAGGGACGTTTCGCTGAAGACCGGCGCGAAAGTGGAAGGCTTGGGCGCGGACGAGCGCATTTTTGGCACCTACGGGCCCGGCCCTGCCCGTGACGTGCTCACTGAGCTTCTCGACGGCTCCGGCTACAACATTCTTCTGATCGGCGATCAGGGCCAGGGAACGCCGCGGCGTATTGTGCTCAGCGGGCGCCCGGTCCCGGGACGGGCCTCAGGCAACGCCAACCCCGGCGCAACCAGCAACAACGACGCGGAAAACGATCAGGAAGCCGAGCAGCCCGACACGAATCCGCCAGTGCAGCCGCCCATGCCCCAGCCCGTCGTAAATACCGCCCCTGCCGTGCCGCTGCGCACGCCGCAGCAAATGCTGGAGCAGCGCCAGATGCCGCAACAACAGCAGAACAACCCACAGAATCCGCAAAATTGAGAAGAAACCTTCGCCGCCCGTGGCTGAGAGCTGACGGCTGAAAGCTGTTCTTACGAGGTCCGCGCCGCTTGGGTCTGCGTCTTCATCAAGGCCGGCCGGCGCGGTGCGCGCATCAGCGCGAAACCCACGCGCAGAATTGCATAAGCGGTCAGAATGCCAAATGCCAACGCGCCCAATGACGCCAGGATCAACATCGCCAAATCCAGCAAATTTGCCATTGCTACCGCTTCTCCCGTAATGTGCGTCTACGGCCGCAACGTGCGCGTCCCGCCGCCTGCCTTCGAAATCCGGTCCACTGAGGGTGCCGATAAGCCTGACAAGCGTCAATGCGATTGTCGCAGATTACTAGCCGCGTTGACCCTCATTTCTGTTGCCAAATAGAATACCCCTAGGGTTTGAAAATACTCATGGATTTGCGGTGTATCGCGCCGCCAACCCCTCGGAACCCGCCGTCAACGTTTAGCCAACCATGTCTATCACGCACATTTCGGTGCGGGGGGCGCGCCAGCACAACCTGCGCGACATCAACGTGCGCATTCCCCGCAACGCACTCACCGTGGTCACCGGTCTCTCCGGCTCGGGCAAGAGCTCGCTCGCTTTTGACACCATCTACGCCGAGGGCCAGCGCCGCTATGTGGAGACGCTCTCGGCCTACGCGCGCCAGTTTCTCGACCAGATCGAGCGGCCCGACGTGGACTCGATCGAAGGCTTGAGTCCGGCCATTTCCATCGAGCAGAAGACCACCAGCCGCAGCCCCCGCTCGACCGTTGGAACCATTACCGAGATCTACGACTACCTGCGTCTGCTTTACGCTTCGGTGGGCACGCCCCACTGCCCCGGCTGCGGCCGACCCATCGCCCGCCAGACCGCCGAACAGATCGTTCAGAGGATCCTTGAACTGGGCAAAGGCGAGCGCGTGACCGTGATGGCGCCCATTGTGCGAGGCCGCAAGGGCGAGTTTAAGGATTTGCTGGATCAGCTTGATCAGCAAGGATTTCGCGCCCGCGTAGACGGCGAGGTTCGCGACCTTTCTGAGCCCGTTGCGCTCGACCGCCGCAAGAACCACACCATCGAAGCCATCGTCGACCGCGTGCTTCTGAAAAGCGAGGGTGCCCCCGGTCCCTCGCACTTGGGGACCGTGGAAGGAGCTAGACCAACCACGATTTCGGCCGGAAAACCCTCCGCTGAAAAGCGCCCCGTCGAAGCGCGTTTGGGCCAGGCCGTCGGCAAAGCCCTGCAACTGGCCAATGGCCTGGCCCTCGTCGCTTTCAATGACGGCAACGAGCAACTGTTTTCCTCGTCGATGGCCTGCCCCGACTGCGGCCTCGACGTGCCCAAGCTCGAGCCGCGCAGCTTCTCCTTCAACTCCACCTTCGGCGCCTGCCCCAACTGCCACGGCCTCGGCTCGCTCTACGACTTCGACCCCGCCAAGGTCATCACCGACTGGTCCAAGCCCTTGCTCGACGGCGGTCTCGGCCCCGGCTCCTCGTCGCAATATCTCATCAAGCTCATGCAGCTTGCGGCAACTCGCTACAAGATCGACCTCAAGATGCCGTTTGAAGACCTGCCGCCGCGGCAGCAGCACCTGCTGGTCTACGGCCCGCCCAAAGGCGAGGCCCCGCGCACCGGCATTCACGGCATTCTGGCCTACCTGCGCGACAACGTGGAGGATGCGCGCAGCGACAGCTACCGCGAGTACATGATGAGCTACATGTCGGCCGTGCCCTGCCCGGTGTGCCGTGGCAAGCGCCTGCGCCCGGAGTCGCTGGCCGTCAAGGTCGGCGGCCTTTCCATCGCCGACTTCACCGCCCTCCCGTTGAATCGCGCGCTCTCGGCAGCCATCAACCTCAAATTCACTGAGCGCGAAACCCTCGTCGCCGAGCGTCTCCGCCGCGAGATCGCCGAGCGCCTCGAATTTCTCTGCGCCGTTGGCCTCAGCTACCTTTCGCTCGACCGCAACGCCACCACGCTCTCCGGCGGCGAGGGCCAGCGCATCCGTCTCGCCACGCAGATCGGCTCGCGCCTGCGCGGCGTTTTGTACGTGCTCGACGAACCCTCCATCGGCCTGCACCAGCGCGACAACAATCGCCTCATCGAGGCTCTGGAAAAGCTCCGCGACCTGGGCAACACGGTTCTCGTCGTCGAACACGACGAGGAAACCATCCGCCACGCCGACTTTGTTCTCGATCTTGGACCGGGGGCGGGACGTTTGGGAGGGCTCGTTGTCGCCGAAGGCACACCGGAGCAAATTATGGCCTCGCCCGCATCGCTCACCGGCCATTACCTGAGCGGCGCCGCCACCATGCTGCAACGCGCTCAGCCGCGTAAGCTCACCGGCAAGTGGCTCACCATCACCGGTGCGCGCGAGCACAACTTGCAGGACGTGAACCTGCGCATCCCGCTCGGCGTCATGACCGCGGTCACCGGCGTGAGCGGCAGCGGCAAGAGCACCCTCATCAACGACATCCTCTATCGCTCGCTCGCCAAGTCGATCTACGGCTCACGCGAGGAACCCGGCGCACACGATGATCTCACCGGGACCGAGCAGATCGACAAGGTGGTACGCATCGATCAGTCGCCCATCGGCCGCACGCCGCGCTCTAATCCGGCCACGTACACGGGCGTCTTCTCGCCGATTCGCGACCTGTTCGCCATGCTGCCCGAGGCGCGCGAGCGTGGCTACAAGCCGGGCCGCTTCAGCTTCAACGTTAGCGGCGGCCGCTGCGAGGCCTGCCAGGGCGATGGCCAGCGCCGCATTGAAATGAACTTCATGCCCGATGTCTACGTGCAGTGCGAGGTATGCAACGGACGCCGTTACAATCAGGAGACGCTGGCCGTGAAATTCCACGGCCACTCCATTGCCGACGTGCTCGACCTCACCATTGAAGACGCTTTGCCGCTGCTGACCGATGTGCCCCAGGTGCGCCAGAAATTGCAGACCCTCGTCGACGTCGGCCTCGGCTACATCCACCTCGGCCAGAGCGCGACTACATTGTCGGGCGGCGAAGCGCAACGCATGAAGCTGGCGCGCGAACTCTCCAAGCGCCAGACCGGCAAAACCCTCTACCTGCTCGACGAGCCCACCACCGGCCTGCACTTCGACGACGTGCGCAAACTCCTCGAAGTCCTGCACCGGCTCACCGATCTCGGCAACACCGTCATCATCATCGAACACAATCTCGACGTGATTCGCAACGCGGACTGGGTTATCGATCTCGGCCCTGAGGGCGGCGAAGACGGCGGCCGCATCGTCGGCGAAGGCCGCCCCGCGAAGATTGCCGCCACGCCCGGCTCTTACACCGGCCAGTTCCTCAAGCGCTATTACAAGTTCACGAACGGCCGCCTCACGCCCGCCGATGCGGAAGAGGATCTGCTTTCGACCTCTGCGGCCGGCGACGGCCCTAACTCCGCATTGAACGCCGTCGATCCGAATCCGGCTTCCGCGACGCGCGCCAACGGCAAGCGCACACGGGAAAAGAACCGGGCCGCAGCCGCAACCCGCCGCACCAGAAAGACCGGACGTCCATGACCAACTTCCCCGAAGACGAAGCGCGCGAGCCCGCGATCTTGCCGAGCGGCGATTCCGCCGGATTGGGCGCAACGCCGGCGTTTGACGCCGCGCCGGAGCAAACCACCGCGCCTTCGCCCCATGATGCGAACCTCGATGCGAATTTCGAGGCAGATCCCGCGGCAACCGCAGAGTCGATACCAGCCTTCTCCTACATTCCGCCCGCGAGCATTCCGCCTTCGACCATTCCGCCGCCCTACGCTGAGCCACCGCTCTTTTATTCCTACACGCAGCCGCCGGTTCGGCGCCCCGTGCGCATCCCGCACTTCGGCCATCTTCTGCTTTTGTCGCTGCTGATTCTTGTCGCCTTCAGCATCCTGGTGATCGCCCTGGCTCTGGCCTCGCACTTCCATCTCTTTGGCTTGCAGTTTTCGCCAAAATCTGCCACCGACCTCGGCTTCAACCTCGCCAGCGAGGCCATTCTCTACCTCGTCACTTTTGGTCTCAGCCTCTGGGTCTTCCCGATGGTCTGGAACGAGAGCCTATTCGCGGGACTCGAATGGCGCGGCGCGGTGGCGCGTACCTGGTTCTGGCTGCTCGTCTTTACGGCCTTGGCCTGCTTCGGCCTGGCCATCCTCGACCAGGTCCTGATGCCCGGCCCCTCCAACGCGCCCATCGAAAAAATGATCAGTTCCCCCGGAGCCGCCTGGCTGATGTTCGCTTTCGGGGTCACCATGGCGCCTTTCTTTGAGGAGATGTTCTTCCGCGGCTTTCTTTTGCCGTCGCTCTGCACGGCCTGCGACTGGATCGCCGAAAAGATGCAAGACACGCTTCCCCGTCCGCTGGACGCGAACGGTCACCCACAGTGGTCTCTTCCCGCCATGGTCGCCGGGGCTGTGCTCACTAGCATTCCTTTCGCTGGGTTGCATGTCGAACAGCAGGGCCACTCGCTGGGGCCGTTCCTGCTCCTCATCGTGATCAGCCTGATTCTGTGCACGGTGCGTCTCTTCACCCGTTCTCTGGCCGCGAGCACGCTAGTCCACGCCAGCTACAACTTCTTCATCTTTTCCGTAGAACTGATCGCCACCGGCGGCTTCCGCCACTTTGACAAACTGTAAAAGGCAGCCAGCTTAGAATGGTCTCGATGCCCACCTCCACCTACGCCCAGCAACTCCTCGCGGTCCTCGCGCGCACCAGCTTCAAGCTCGGCGAGTTCAAGCTCTCTTCCGGGGCAACCAGCGACTACTACATCGATTGCCGCACCACCACGCTCCACGCTGAGGGCGGACGCCTCACCGGGCACGCCATCCTCGAACTGCTCGAAGCCAACAACATCGAAGCGGAAGCCGTCGGTGGTCTCACCATGGGCGCCGATCCCATCGTCTCTAACGTGGCCACGGCCAGCGCCTGGCGCGCCACCTTGCGCCCCGACGCCCCGCTGCTCCACGGCTTCCTCGTTCGCAAAGCCGAAAAGGCCCACGGAACCGGCCGCCGCATCGAGGGCTACCATCGCCCCGGCGCGCGCGTGGTGATCGTCGACGACGTCTGCACCACCGGCGCCTCCACCATCGCCGCCATCGAGGCCGCGCAGGAGGCCGGCATGACTGTCGCCGCTGTCGTATGCATCGTGGAGCGCGAGGAAGCCCACGGCCGCCCCGCCGTCGAAGCTGCTGCGCACGGAGCTCCGTTCCTGCGTCTCTTTACTGCCAACGAAGTCCGCGCGGAACACGTGAAGCAACTCGCGGCGGAAAAATCCTAGCCCCGAAAAACGCAAAGGGCAGACCCATTCGGATCTGCCCTGGTTCCTTCTACAATCGTCAACCGTTTCTGGCCTTCTACTCGTCCACCACCGTCGGCGTCTGGCTGGGCGGATTCGCCTGGCCTGTCGCCGCCGTAGGATTTCCGCTCGTCGCGCTGTCGCCGCTCATGTTTGAGAGCAGCCGCACCTGGACGCGCCGATTCTCCTTGCGCCCTGTCGGCGTATCGTTCTTGGCCACATACTGATCCTTGCCGATGCCGATCAGATAAAACCGGTGCGGCTGGATGTTGTACTTCGCCGCCAGATACTGCACCACCGCATCGGCGCGGCGCTGGCTCAGGTCGTAGTTGTACTGCGCCGGTCCCACCGAATCGGTTCCGCCGGTCACTTCAAGAATGTAGCTTTTCGCGGAGCCTAACTGGCCCGCGAAACTATCCAGCTGCGCCTTGTCGTCGCTGGTCAGCGTTGCCTTATCGAAGCCGAAGGTCACAGACGCCTTCGTCACTTCCTTGTAGTTGTCGAGCCCCTTTACTACGCTGTCGAGGGTATCGGCGCGGTGCGCTACGTCGTTGGCTGCAGTGTCGGCCGAGTTCGCCGCCAGGCTCGCGTTCAGCGCGTTCGCGTTCGTCGAATCGGCCGTGCCCTGCGCCTTGCTGATGCCCGCCTGCGCGCGCTCGTCCACATCGTGAATCGCCCGGTTGTTCTGCGCCGACTTCTGGTCCAGTTGATCCGAGTGATCGATCAGCGGCCCCGTCTGCGTGCGCACGTAATTTTTGCTGGCGCATCCTGTCACGCCCAATGCCAACAGCGCCGCGGCTGTCATTGCAAATCCAAATCGATTGCTTTTCATCGCCTCCACCTTCCCGTCCACTGCCGGGTTCACGTTCGCTATCCCCGGCAGTGAAAGTCTCTTTCTTCACCTAGGAAAGTGCACGCCGCCCTCCAATCTGGAATTCCATGCAACTTATTGAAATAAATGCATTTCTATATCATCCCGCCGCCTTCCACAACGGCAAATGCCATGTAATTTTTACCAAGCCCGGTAAGGATTGCTCACTTCCGACCCCTTTCAGCGCACGGCCCCACTTTCTGGTGGGTGCCCCCGGTCCCTCACTTTTGGGGACCGGGGAGGCCGAGGAGGCAGCCCGGGGATCGCGCATCCCCACTCGGGACCGTCGGGTGCCCTACCTTGCGCGATTCTTGCGTTTAGGGTGGAAAAGCGCTAACTACGCCAACTCCGCTAACACCGCCAACTCCGCTATTCCCGCTATCCTAAGAACTGGCCCAAATCAATCCACCCTCATCTATGGACCTCTACGAAAAAATCCGCAACCTGCCCACGCAACCCGGCGTGTATCTCTACAAAAACGCGGAGGGCGAGGTCATCTACGTGGGCAAGGCCAACAACCTGCGCTCGCGCGTGCGCTCCTATCTACTCGAGGCCTCCCAGGCCAACGCCAAAACCGGCTCGCTCATGCGCGAAGCCGTCGACATCGAAACCATTCTCGTCGCCAACGAGCACGAGGCCCTCGCTCTCGAAAACAATCTCATCAAACAGCGCAAGCCGCGCTTCAACATCCTGCTGCGCGACGACAAGACTTATCCCTACGTCAAGCTCACCCTCGGCGATCGCTTTCCCAAGGTCTTCGTCACCCGCCGCCTTCGCAAGGATGGCGCCGCCTACTACGGCCCTTACTTCCCCGGCAACCTCGCCTATCGCGTAGTCGAGCTCATTCACCGCAGCTTTCTCTTGCCCAGTTGCAAGGTCGATCTCTCGCGCTACCATCCCCGCGCCTGCCTGCAGTACTACATTCACCGCTGCCTCGGCCCTTGCGTCGAAGGCCTGACCACGCCCGAAGCCTACAAGGACGCCGTGCGCGACGCGCAACTGTTTCTTGAAGGCCGCCACGCAGAACTCGAGCGCACCCTCACCGCGCGCATGATGGCCGCCGCCGAGGCGGAGCAGTTCGAGGCTGCCGCACGCTTGCGCGATCAGCTCTCCACCGTGCATCAGCTTGAGGAGAAGCAGCGCATCGCGACGGCGGAGTTGGGCGACGACGCCGACGTCTTTGGCTACCACTTCGAAAACGGCTCGCTCGCCGTCAACCTCTTCCACATGCGCAACGGCAAAATCGTCGACCGCCGCGAATTCTTCTGGGAAGATTTGCCTAGTCTCATGGAAGCCATCGAGGAGGAGACCAATTCCGAACCTGTCATCCTGAGCGACCGAAGCGGAGCGCAGGGAGTCGAAGGACCTGCGGTTGCTTTTCCAGCGATGGCGGGCGCGCCATCCGCTTTGAAAGGGCCCGACTTCAGTCGTGCCGTTGAACGCCAGAGAGAAAATGGGGCTTTAGCCCCTGAGGGAGAAACTCCCTTCCACGCTGGCGCAGTCTTCAGCGCCCTCCTCAAGCAGCTCTACATCGACCAGCACTACGTTCCGCGCACTATCCTCGCACCGGTCGACTTCGACGACCGCGAAACCCTCGTCGCGCTGCTCACCGAGCGCACCGGCCACAAGATCGAAATCGCCGTGCCGCAACGCGGCGAAAAACGCTCCCTCGTTGATCTTGCTGGACAAAATGCAAAGCAGTCTTACACGCAGCGCTTCCGCGTGCTCGAGCCCTCGCGCAAAGCCATCCAGGAGGCGCTCGCCGACGTGCTCATGCTCCCCGAGCTACCCCGCCGCATCGAGTGCTTCGACATCTCGCACATCCAAGGCGCGGAAACGGTCGCCTCCATGGTCGTCTGGGAAGACGGCAAGATGAACAAGTCTGCCTATCGCAAGTTCAAGGTGAAGACTGTCGCCGGCGTCGACGATTTCGCCGCCATGCGCGAAGTGGTCGAGCGCCGCTACCACCGCATCCGCGACGCCGCACAGGATGCAGCCGATGCGCGAACCTCCAACGCCGCAAATCAACCCGCCGCGAAAGGGCACGACTTCGAGGCTGCTCTCAGCCCGCCGAAAAGTACCGCTGCAAAAACCGCCGCCGCGAAAGGGCACGACTTTAGTCGTGCCGAAGGAGAGCTCAATATTTTGAAAGGGCACGACTTCAGTCGTGCCAATCGCGACGACAAAAGCGCCGGGGCTTTAGCCCCTGAGGGGAGCTCTTCCCGTTCGAAAGAACCCAATACCATGCCCTCGCTGGTCCTCGTCGATGGCGGCCTGGGCCAGTTGCACGCCGCGGCCGAAGCCCTCGAGTCGCTGGGTTTTACTTCGCAGCCGCTTGCCTCCATCGCCAAGAAGGAAGAAATCATCTACCTCTACGGCAGCGAAGACGAGCCCATCGTCCTCGACCGGCGCTCGCCCGTCCTCCATCTTGTCCAGCTGATTCGCGACGAGAGCCATCGCTTCGCCGTCGGCTATCACCGCCAACGCCGGGCGATGCGGGATAGAGACTCCGAGCTGCTGAACATTCCCGGCGTCGGTGCGCAGACCCGCCAGCGCCTGCTCACGCATTTCGGCAGCCTGCGCGACGTGCAGCAAGCCACAGCCGAATCCCTCGCCGCCGTCGTCTCGCGTAAAACCGCCGAGACCATCTGGCGGCATTTTCATGCAGAAGCGACCGTCCCAGACGAATCAACGTAGAACGGCGCAGAAGCCCGGTTGTGCGCCCTTATCGCTGGCGCGACCAGGACCGCTGTTTTCCGTTGGCGTGCGGTTTACTCGGCCCGCACCAGCTCCCGCTTCTGAACCACAATCCGCTTGCTGCACGCGTAGCAGTAAAACGCGTTCATTGGCCCTACGCTCGAGATCTTCACCCCGCACCACGGGCAATTTCCCCGCACTGCGCTGATGGCGATGAACGGGCCCACGATCGGCGCGCAAATGCCGGCGATGATCATGGGAATCCCCAGCACCATCCACGGCCCCACCATCAGGCAGATCAAGGTTCCGTAGATGATCAGGACCGGCGCCATGATCAGGCCCAGGACCAGGCCGCTGATTCCGCCCTTCACCGGCGCCTTCTCGTGCTCCGGGTGCGCCTTCGCAATCGCCCCGGCCATCTGCGCGTTCCCAGCTCCGCAAAGGGGGCAGAACTTCCACGGGCTTTCGAGGCGCGTTCCGCACTTTCCACAGGTTCCACTCATCTTGCGAGCCCTCCTTCACAGGCAAAAGTCCCACTGCGATGAGGAAGTGTAGGCCCGCTCAAAGAGCCTTGCCCGTGATCTCCATCACGTGCATGCCCCCAGCTCAGCACACGCCCGCACCTTGTACGGCGCTGCGTAGAATCTTGATATGGACTCTGTGCGCATGGACAAGTGGCTCTGGGCCGCGCGCTTCTTCAAAACCCGCGCCATGGCCTCGCGCGCCTGCGATCTGGGCCGGATTGACTCCAACGGCTTCCGCGCCAAACCCGCGCGCGACGTACACCCCGGCGATCGTCTGCAGATCGAAAACGATGCCGGCCGTTTTGAGATCGATGTCCTGGGCGTGAGCCACATCCGCGGGCCGGCATCCGTCGCGCAAACCCTCTATCGCGAGACTGAAACCAGCCGCGAAGCGCGTCTGCGCGCTGCGCAAGAGCGCAAAGCCATGCAGCAGTTCGCGCCACTGCCCGCGCACCGGCCCACCAAGCGCGACCGGCGGCGCATTATTCAATTCCGCGGCCGGGCGTAAACAAAGCAAAAGGCCCGGGCATATTGCCCGAGCCTCGCTCGATTCCGAACTCCAGATTTCGCGCCGATTACGCCAGCAGTTTTTGCACCTTCTCTTCAATCACGTTCTGCGGCACGTAGCCCACAATCTGGTCGGCCACTTTGCCGCCCTTGAAAAACAAGAGCGCCGGAATACCGCGGATTCCATAACGCGACGGCGTCGCGCCATTCTGGTCCACGTTCACCTTGGCCACCTTCAATTTGCCCGCGTACGTTGCAGCTACGCTATCCACGATCGGCGCAATCGCCTTGCACGGGCCGCACCAAACGGCCCAGAAATCCACCAGAACCGGCTGCTCGCTGCGCAGCACTTCCTGGTCAAAATTTGCATCGTTCACTTCCACAACACCTTGCCCAGCCATGATCCTCCTTGCGAGTCCCAACGGTCATTGTACAGGAAACCGTATACACATCCGATGCGCGAGGACATCCCAAAGTCGCAAGCGTGGGTGAGCCCCAGCGTCGCTTCACCAGCCGTTAGAATCCGGCACGACCGGACAGATTTTGCGGTCCCGCGGCGCCAGAAAAATGATTTCGTGTACAAATAGAAGCGCCCGGATCCATAAAGGACCACGGGCGCTAGAGCAGCCCTCCCCCAGAACTGCTCACGCAGCGAATGTAGTTGCTAAATCGATAAATGGCAAGCAAACTTAGGTAATGGGTAAGGTAATCAACCCAGAGGTGACTATCTTCCTCGGTAACCACCTTAACTTACTGATAACGCACAGTCTAGGGGCACAATCCAGGCAAAAATCTTATCGAACCTATTTATTTTCAATCGTTTGACTTGCCCCAACCCGCGAAAACCGGCAGATTGTCAGCTCCGCCGCAACCTGGTTTTCCACCGCTTTCCCAATTGCGGAGCGAGCTGCCGGCAAACCCTTTTCGCCCTCCACAACCACCAGAACTGCCGGGCCCGCACCACTTAAGGCAACACCCAGAACCCCGTCTTTGCCGACCAGCGGGAGCAAAAGCGGCAGCAGCGGGCAGAAGTGCGCGCGATACGGCTGGTGAATGCGGTCATTCATCGCCAGCCGAAGCAGATCGCCCCGCGCCTGGGCAAAGGCCAGCCCGAGCACGGCCACCGATTGCAGATTCGCCACCACGTCTTCCATCGCGTAAGTGGCGGGCAGCACCGCACGCGCCTTGCTGGTGGCCAGCGGCTCAGCCGGCAGCGCCACAATCGCGCGCCAGGTTTCCGGCGGATCGACACGCGCCACGTGCACGCGCCTTCCCTCACAAACCGCGCTCACAAATCCACCCAGCCAGCATGCCGCCACGTTGTCCGGATGCCCTTCCAGCGCATACGCCTCTTCGAGAACCCGGTCCGTGTCCCAATCGAGTTGTCCAAAGTGCACCGCCAGCGCGATGGCCGCAAGCCGCGCGGCTGCCGACGACCCGCAGCCCATCCCCAGCGGAATCCCATTTGTCACCTGCAACGCCAGCGGCACAATCGGCCGCCCATTGGCCTCGAGCAGGTCCTTGTAGATTTCGAGAATCAGGTTATCGTGGAGCCTTCCGCAACGCTCCGCATCGCGCCCCGTGGCCGCAATCGAAAACTCCTGCGCCGCCTCGGCCTCAATCTCCAGGGCAAAGTCCAGGGCCACGGCCACGGCGTCAAATCCGGGGCCGAGATTCGCTGAGGTTGCAGGCAAGCGGAGCCGGAATCGATCCATCTTTCGTGCGTCCTTCATCCTACTTGGCCCTTCAACGCGGCCAGTACCGCGGCCGGTGTCGCATCCAGGGTGATGGCGTCCCGCCGCAACGCGTCAATCTCCGCGTCGTGCCCCTGTTTCTCGTCATCGGTCAGCAGCGTCCCGCGATGGAAGTCGATGGTGTAATCGGCATCCTTGAGCGTGTGCCCCGTCAGCACCAGAACCACCGTCTCGCTCGGCTGGATCGCTCCCTGCGCGTGCAGCTTCTTCAGCCCGGCAAGCGTCACCGCTGAGGCCGGTTCGCAGCCCAGTCCCTCGGCGCCGATCTCCGCCTTGGCAATCGCAATCTCCGCCTCGGTTACGTCCAGGCACCATCCGCCGCTTTCTTCAATCACCTTCGCGGCCTTGCGCCACGAAGCCGGATTCCCGATGCGAATGGCCGTGGCCCGCGTATGCGCCTCCACCGGCTCCAGCGTAGCGCCGTGGCTCGCGGCCATGCTCCGCACCAGCGGATTCGCCCCCGCAGCCTGAATCACCGAGATCTTCGGCAGCCGCGCCACCAGTCCCAGCTCGCGCATCTCGCGAAAGCCCTTGCCCAGCGCCGAGCTGTTGCCCAGGTTGCCGCCGGGCACAATCAGGTGGTCGGGCACGTTCCAATCCATGGCCTCGGCAATCTCGAAGGCCGGCGTCTTTTGGCCCTCCAGCCGATAAGGATTCACGGAATTCAGCAGGTAGATCGGCGCTTGCTTCACAATCTCGGTCAGCACGTTCAGGCAGCCATCGAAATCCGTCTTCAACTGATAGGTCACAGCGCCATAATCCATTGCCTGCGAGAGCTTGCCCCACGCAATCTTGCCATCGGGAATCAGCACCAGGCCGCGCAGCCCGGCCCGCGCCGCGTACGCCGCCATCGCCGCAGACGTGTTGCCCGTTGACGCGCACGCCACCCATTTGAATCCCCGCTCCCGCGCCACGCTCAGCGCCGCGGTCATGCCCGTGTCTTTGAACGA
>Ga0181533_1000785_pt1 | contig 42923 bp, 31 predicted proteins | sample PEATcosm2014_Bin_45_FD_119772 | JGI IMG/M metagenome (GOLD analysis project Ga0181533, IMG submission 119772) | Peatland microbial communities from MTU Mesocosm Facility, Houghton, MI, USA - PEATcosm2014_Bin11_60_metaG | ecosystem: Environmental > Terrestrial > Soil > Wetlands > Peat | place...
AGAGGACACAGAGAAACTCATGGATTTAAGAAGACATAACATCAGATATGACTTTAATCTCTGTGCACTCTCTAGCTAACGTTCAGTTTTGTCTCTTTTCCTGAAGGCCTTGAGAGCACAGAGGAAAACTCTGTGTTCTCTGTGGTTCGATGTTTTAGGTGGTGGATTCCGGTCACAAAAATATTGGATGTTGAATGCTGAATGTTGAATTAATGAAAAAGTCCACAATTTATTATTCGAAATTCAACATTTCTTGAGTGTCTTCAGTTAATTACTTATTGGAAAAAAGGCTTATCGACAAATTTGCCCATCGTTTAAAAATGTGGTAAGCTTTTTTTAAATGTGGTTTCAGTACAGCAGGTGAAGGAGAGGCAATGGAACAAAATGGGTACATCCCGGAGGCCGGACAGGAGGAAACAACCAGACGGCGATTTCTCAAATGGCTCCTCGGCATTGTTGCAGCAGTGAATGTGCTTATAGCGGGCATTCCCTTTTTACGTTCGCTGGCAGGACCGTCGGCAAAGGCGCGGAAAAACGAGTGGCTGAAGGTGGCTTCAATAAGCTCACTGCCGGAAGGTAGACCAGTGGACATACGGTTCATGTCCGAGCCGGAAGAGGCATTCATCCATACCACGGTGCTGCATTCTGTATGGGTCGTCAAGCATTCCCCTGATGAAATAACAGTCTTTTCTCCTATTTGTCCCCATTTAGGGTGCTACTATCAATGGGACCAGCAAACAGGACGGTTCGAATGTCCCTGCCATGCCAGCGTGTTTGCCCCTGACGGCAAAGTTCTCGGCGGTCCTGCGCCGCGCCCTCTCGATGCGCTGCAGACAAGGATTGATAACGGTAACCTGTTGATAAAGTGGGAGCGCTTTAAGCCAGGGACTCCTGCGAAAATTCCGATAGCCTGAGGAGGAACATATAATGGGACCACGCCTTATCGGATGGATTAACCGGTGGATTAATGAGCGGTGGCCGCTTTCCAGCCTGCTCCGCCTGTCGCTGGATGAAGAGATTCCAGGCGGCTCAAGTTTTTTCTACACCGAGGGCAGCGCCATCCTTATAATTTTTGCTATTCAGGTAGTGACGGGAATCCTGCAGATATTTTTCTATGTACCTACCATAGACCATGCGTACGACAGCCTCAGCTACCTGCGGACCGAAGTGCCGTTTGGATGGCTGATACACGGCCTCCACTATTGGGGCGCCAACCTCATGATCGTTGTTCTGGTTGTACACATGCTGCGCGGTTTTATATGGGGAGCATACAAGAAACCCAGAGAACTGGTATGGCTGGCAGGAGTGCTTCTTGTTCTGACCACAATGGGATTCAGTTTTACCGGCGCTCCGCTGCCATGGGACCAGAGCGGCTACTGGGCCGGTGAAGTAGGCACCAGTATTGCCGGCACCGTACCGGTAATGGGTGACCTGGTAAAACGCCTGATGCGCGGGGGTGAAAACATGGGTCAGTTGACCATTTCACGCCTCTTTGTTATGCATACCTCTGTGTTACCGCTGGCGCTCCTCGCGCTGTTTGGAGTTCATTTTATTGCATTCAGGACCGCGGGAGCCGTTGGCCCATGGGATGCGCTAAAGAAGAAAGTGAGCGGACCGTTCTGGCCTGACCAGGCATACAAGGATATACTTGTGGGGACCGGTGTCTTCGTTCTGCTCATCTTTCTTTCGGTGTTTGTCCCACCGGATTTTGCAGGGCCGGTAGATGTTCTGGATACTACTTATGTGCCGAAGCCGGAATGGAACTATCTCTTCCTTTACCAGGCGCTGAAATATTTCCACGGGCCTCTTGAAGCTGTCGGCACAGTGGGGGTGCCGACGCTCATTGTGGCGCTCCTTATCATACTGCCATTTGTTGACCGCGGACCCGAGAGGAACCCTCTCCGCCGTCCATTTGTAATGCTCTGCGGTTTTATTTTTTGCGCAACGCTTCTTGCGCTGACGCTCCTTGGCTATTACAGCCCCGGCCGTGCAGAAGTGTCCGGCATCAGTCCTGCAAAGCCCGGGGTCGAAGGCCCCCGGCAGTCAGCCCAGTCCGGCCAGACCGGACAGATGGAAAGCGGTTTGCAAATATTTCAAACAGCCGGATGCGCGGCTTGCCACAGCGTAGAAGGCACAGGTGGCACTATAGGTCCTGCATTGTCGGCGGGTGCGCTTAGAGGGAAAGGCCGCGCATGGATAGTTGAGCAGATACGAAATCCCAAAGCGCACAATCCCAATACTATAATGCCTGCATTCACCGCGCTGTCGGGGCAGCAGGTCGATAAATTAGTTTCATACCTTATGGGTCCGGGTGTCAGTGCTTCGCAGCAGGGCGGCGCTTCAGAGGCCGGATCTTCAAAGCAACTATCTCCCCAACTAGAAAACATCCCCAAAATGGGTGAGAAAAACCAGGCATCCACAGAGGCAGCTTCAGGGGCAATGGTTGGAGAGGCCGCACGTGTGATCGGGAACAGAGAACGGGGCGCCGTATTATTTAAAAATTATTGTTCCAGCTGCCACGGCCCCAAAGGGACCCCCGGCATACCGAATCCGGGTTCTGATGACGGCAAGGTCCCGGCGCTCAATCCTGTGGAGCGTGAATTATACAGCAGGGACCCGAGGACATTTGCGGCGAATATAGACAGGTTTATACAGCATGGTTCTGTACCCTCAGGCAAACGGCCTTCGCTCAGCATGCTGGCCTTCGGCGATACCCATACCCTTACACAGCAGGAGATTGCGAATGTCGAGGCATATGTCATGAGCATGAACGGCGTGGACCGGGCCCAGATCATCAATCCGGGTATGACGCCCCGTAATTTCTTTATTTTAATTATCGTCATATATGTTCTCATGTTTCTCCTTCAGGGTGGGATAAGGGTGAAAAAGAATATTAAATAAGGGCAATAGGCAATAGGCGATAGGAAAAATAAAAAATCCATTTTTGTTTGACCCCATTGCCCATAGCCCATTGCCCATAGCCAGGTTTTTTATAAGGAGCTTTTATGCAAATTGGCATGATCGGACTTGGGAAGATGGGGATGAATATGGTAAAACGCTTGCTCAAAGGCAGGCATTCGGTCATCGTGTACGACCAATCTGCTGAAAGAGCTAAAGAGGCTGTGCAGGGGACGCGGGGCGTAAGGGCTGCATCATCGCTTGAGGAGTTGGCCGGGCTTCTGAAACGGCCCCGGGTGGTATGGCTGATGATCCCGGCAGGCAAGCCTGTTGACGATGCTATTGAACGTCTGAAAGAGGTGCTGGGAGATGGAGACCTTGTTATAGATGGAGGAAACAGCTTTTACAAGGACGATATAAGACACGCTCAGCAACTGGGGGTGTGCGGCATAAGTTACATGGATATCGGGGTCAGCGGTGGTATATGGGGGCTGAAAGAGGGATACAGTCTTATGGCGGGGGGAGACAGAAAAGACTATAAGCGCATAGAACCTGTTTTGAAGACGCTGGCGCCGAAAGAGGGCTATCTCTATTGTGGTCCTGTCGGCGCCGGGCATTTTGTTAAAATGGTGCATAATGGCATCGAGTATGGCCTTATGGCCGCTTACGGGGAAGGGTTCCACATTTTGCATGACTCACCTTTTGCTGCCGGTCTGAATCTTGAGAAAGTCGCCCATTTATGGAACCGCGGCAGTGTTGTCAGGTCGTGGCTTCTGGAACTCGTGGAAGATGCTTTCAAAAAGGACAAAGATCTTTCTCAGATCAAAGGTTATGTGGAGGATTCCGGCGAAGGGCAGTGGACAGTAGAACAGGCCATTGAACTCGGCGTTCCTGCCCCGGTAACAGCCATAGCTCTGTTCGAGAGATTCCGTTCCAGAGAGACCGAATCTTTTTCGGATAAACTCCAGGCGGCCTTGCGAAATGAGTTCGGCGGCCACAATGTTGTAAAGGAGATAGAGAAGGCAGGCACTGGACGGCCTCAGGAAACAGCGCGCGCAAGAGGCGGCGCCAGGTGAGCGCTTACTCATCATCTGCCGTTCCTTTCTGGCCTCTTGCTGTATACTTCGGTGCTGTTGTCGTTCTCATAGCATCGATGATCGGGATGTCTTACTTTCTCGGTCAGAGACACAAAGAGCGGCTGACCGGCGAGCCCTACGAGTCTGGAATTGTGCCTACAGGCTCTGCGCGAGTCCGTTTTGATGTCAAGTTCTACCTTGTGGCCATGTTCTTTGTAATTTTCGATCTCGAGGCTGTTTTTATTTATGCCTGGGCTGTTTCCATTCGCGAAACAGGGTGGGCCGGATATCTGGAGGTGGTGATCTTCATAGGCATCCTGATGGCCGGACTGGTCTACCTCTGGCGAATGGGGGCGCTGGATTGGGGCGAGAGGAATAGAAATATGAAAAAAGAGGTGTAATATACTTCACTCCCCCTCAACCTAACTCTACCCCTTACCCGGGAAATCCGTGATTTTCAGGGGACCCATTTTCCCCGCCGGAGAGAGGGGATTTTTAAGACTTCCCTCTCCCTTGATGGGGGAGGGTTAGGGTGGGGGTGATCTATTTCGAAGAGGTCAATTTTTGAAGGAGGCATGATATAAATCCTATGCAATGGTCGTTACATAAGCCCGGCGAGACCGGAATGCCCGACGCAGACCCCGTAGCAGACGCAGTCAGGGGCCACCTAATTTTTGCCCGTCTTCAGGATCTCCTTGCCTGGGGCAGGAAGAACTCGATCTGGCCTTTCAATTTTGGCCTTTCCTGCTGTTTTGTTGAAATGGCTACGAGCCTCACGAGCAAATACGATATTGCCAGGTTCGGCTCCGAGGTGCTTCGCGGCACTCCAAGAGAAGCGGACCTGATCGTTATAGCCGGAACGGTTTTTATAAAAGCTGCGCCTATTGTTGAAAGGCTCTACCAGCAAATGATGCTGCCCAGGTGGGTGATATCCATGGGATCTTGCGCCAATTCGGGTGGCATGTATGACATTTACAGCGTTGTCCAGGGCGTCGATTCTTTTCTTCCGGTGGACGTCTACGTCCCTGGCTGTCCGCCCCGGCCCGAAGCCTTTATGGAAGGGTTGCTGCTTCTCAGGGATGCGGTAGGCAAGGAACGGCGGCCTTTAAGCTGGGTAGTAGGACCTCAAGGGGTCGAGCGGGCTGAACTTCCCATTATGCGCGACCTTAAAAGGGACGCAAGGCAGCGTGTTACTGAATTGCCTTCCCCTGATAAGATTTAAGGGAGTTTCATGTTTAACGACGGCACTGACATCATCCGGGAATTGCAGAGCAAGTTTGGCGACCATGATGTGACCTTGCAGACAACATGCGACAACATGCCCACGCTCTGGGTCCCGAAAGAAAAGGTCCGGGATGTGCTCAGGCACCTTAAAACTGAAGCAGACCGGCCCTATCGGATGCTCTACGATCTCACTGCTATAGATGAACGTGTCCGCGAACACAGGCAGCACCAGCCGGACAGCGATTTTACTGTGGTTTACCATTTGCTGTCGCATGAGCGGAATGAGGACCTCAGGATCAAGGTGGCTCTCAGGGGAGAATATCCCGCCATCGGTACAATTACCGATGTCTGGCCGTCCGCCAATTGGTATGAGCGCGAAATATGGGACATGTTCGGCATAACAGTCGAAGGCCATCCCAACCTTCGCAGGATTCTGATGCCCCAGCTCTGGAAGGGGCATCCGCTGCGCAAGGAGCATCCGGCGCGCCGCACCGAAATGGGTCCTTTTCACCTGTCTGTGAAAAAAGATGAAGCCGAAGAGCAGGCCTTGAAATTCAGACCCGAAGACTGGGGCTTGAGAGGGGACGGCGGAGATACGGACTTCATGTTTCTGAATCTTGGTCCCCACCATGCGGCAACGCACGGCGTGCTCCGCATCATACTTGCGCTGGATGGAGAGGAAATCGCTGATGCAGTATTAGACATAGGGTTTCACCATCGCGGCGCAGAGAAAATGGGTGAGAGACAGTCATGGCATACTTTTATTCCTTATACGGACCGCATTGATTACATGGCCGGGGTATTGAACAACTTTTCCTATGTCCTGGCAGTCGAAAAACTTGCCGGCATCCAGGTCCCTGACAGGGCAAAGGTAATCCGGATTATGACTGCCGAAATATTCCGCATCATCAGCCATCTCGTGTGGTACGCCACTTTTGCGCAGGACCTTGGACAACTTTCACCTGTGTTCTACATGTTTAATGACCGCGAACGCGCCTTCGACATCATTCAAGCTGTTTGCGGAGGTCGCATGCATCCGAGCTGGTTCAGGATAGGCGGAGTTGCGCAGGACCTCCCTGAGGGTTGGGACACTATAGTGCGTGATTTTATCAGGTATATGCCGGCCAGGCTGGATGAGTACGATACTATTGTCATGCAGAACAGCATTATAAAAGGCCGGACTAAAAATGTCGGCGCCCTCACTCTTGATCAGGCAATTGATTTGGGTGTCACCGGCCCCAACCTTCGCGCCTGCGGATTCGAATGGGATTTCAGGAAGAAAAGGCCTTACTCGGGATATGAACAGTTTGAATTCGATGTCCCTACCGGTGTAAACGGGGACAGCTATGACAGGGCGGCAGTGCGTGTTGAGGAAATGCGACAGAGCCTGAGAATTATCGGGCAGTGCCTGAAACATATGCCGCCCGGTCCTTACAAGTCGGACCATCCTCTGGCGACCCCGCCGCGCAAAGAACGAACTATGCATGATATTGAAACTCTGATTACTCACTTCCTCAATGTAAGCTGGGGGCCTGTAATCCCTGCGGGTGAGGCTTCGTTCGGCATAGAAGGCGCAAAAGGGAACAATACTTATTATCTCGTGAGTGACGGCAATACCATGTCATACCGTACGCGTATCCGCACCCCCTCGTTCCCTCATTTGCAGATGGTGCCGGTGATGGCGCGAGGTCTTGAGATTGCTGACCTTATAGCCATTATAGGGAGCATCGATTTTATCCTGGGGGATGTGGATAGATGAATAAAAGACAGGCAATGGGCGATAGGCGATAGGCAATGGGCAAAACAAAAAAAAGAGAAATCTTTTTTCCTTATGATGAGACCTATAGCCTGGCGCCTATCGCCCGTCGCCTGTCTTTTTCATGTCGTAAGACCTATTGCCTGTCTTTTTTTGGTTTTTTATGCTAACGGAAAAGGAAAGAGATGAGATTGGAAGGGAGCTCGCCAATTACGGTGAGGGAGGCCGGAAGAGGGCTGCCTGTGTCGAGGCCCTTAAGATTGTTCAGCGCTATCGCGGATGGATTTCCGACGAGAGCCTCCGTGATATTGCCGGGGTCCTGAAGATGACGCCTGAAGAACTGGACGGCGTAGCCACTTTTTATAATCTTATTTTCCGCCGGCAAGTCGGCAGGCATGTCATTCTGATATGCACTACAATCAGTTGTTGGGTCATGGGATATGAGGAGATACTTAATCACTTGCAGGAGCGGCTGGGCATCCAACTTGGTGAAACCACTGTCGACGGCAGGTTTACCTTGCTGCCCGTCCCCTGTCTCGGCGCTTGCGATGGAGCGCCTGCAATAATGATTGATGACACGCTTTACACCGATGTAAGCCAGGCGATGATTGATAATGTCCTGAGTAACTATAGCGAGGGTCAAAGGTGATGGACCGTCCGCTTACCGGGGATATGCGGCCCGACGGCCGGCCCTTGAGCATTGAGGAATATGAAGAGAAGGGCGGGTATCAGGCCGCGAGGAAGGCGCTCCGGGGCATGGCGCCTAAAGAGGTGCAGGATCTGGTAAAGAATGCTAACTTGCGGGGCCGCGGTGGCGCCGGGTTTAATACGGGACAGAAATGGAGCTTTGTTCCCCTGGGTGATGAGGCGCCGCGACCCAAGTACCTGATCGCTAATGCCGATGAGATGGAACCCGGTACCTTCAAGGACCGTATGCTGATGGAGGGAAACCCGCACCAACTCATAGAAGGAATGATTATCAGCGCTTACGCAATACAGGCAGACATTTCCTATATTTTTTTGAGGTGGGCTTACAAGGTCGCTGCGAGCCGTCTGGAAGAGGCTCTGGCAGAGGCGTACAGCAGTCATTACCTCGGGGAAAACATATTTGGTTCCGGCTACAGCCTGGAGATGCATTTGCATACAAGCGCCGGCCGGTACATATGCGGTGAGGAAACGGCGCTCCTGAATGCGCTGGAAGGGAAACGGGCCACGCCGAGGGCAAAACCTCCATTTCCTCAGGTGAGCGGTCTCTGGGGTAAACCTACCGTGGTCAACAACCCCGAGACACTCTGTAACATTCCTCACATTATCAATAATGGGGCAGAGTGGTACAAGGGTTTGGGCCGCAGCCAGGAGGGCGGTACAAAGATATACGGCGTCAGCGGCAGGGTAAAGTATCCGGGCTTGTGGGAGCTTCCGATAGGGACGACAATGAGAGAAATTATCGAGGAGCACGCAGGCGGCATGAAGGAAGGTTACAGGTTCCGCAGTGTTATACCTGGCGGGGCCTCTACGGAATTCCTGACTGAAGAGCATCTTGATGTGAAAATGGATTTCGATTCGGTGCAGAAAGCAGGTAGCCGCCTGGGAACAGGCACGATGATCGTTATCGATGATCGTACCTGTCCGGTGGGCGCCGTGCATAATATCGAGCAATTTTTTGCGCAGGAGTCCTGCGGATGGTGTACACCCTGCAGGGAAGGACTGCCGTGGGTGGCGAAAACTCTCCATGCAATCGAAAACGGTCAGGGCGAGCCCGGAGACCTGGAGATATTGCAACAGCATACTGATTTATTGTGGCTGAATAAAACCTTTTGCGCATTGGCGCCCGGTGCGATGGAGCCGCTTAAGAGCGCGCTGAAAATATTCAGGGACGATTTTGTCAGGCATATCGTCGAAAAACGCTGTCCGTGGAAATGAACAATAAAAAGCAGGTTGAGGTAAAGGTTAAGGTTAAGAAGTAGGGGAAAATGAATATTTATATAGATAATAAGCCTTATACTGTTCAGGAAGGGGACAACCTGCTCCATGCATGCCTGTCCCTGGGCTTCAACATACCATATTTCTGCTGGCATCCCGCGATGCATTCTGTAGGGGCCTGCCGGCAGTGTGCCGTGAAACAGTTTAAAGACGAGCATGATGAGCGCGGAAGAATAGTAATGTCCTGCATGACGCCTGTTGCGGACGGCCTGCGCATCTCTATTGACGACCCTGAAGCGCTGGCTTTCAGGAAAAGCATAATCGAGTTCCTTATGCTCAATCACCCTCATGACTGTCCTGTTTGCGATGAAGGAGGAGAATGCCACCTCCAGGATATGACTGTAATGACAGGACACAATTACCGCAGGTCCAGGTTCAAAAAACGCACTTACCGGAACCAGGACCTTGGCCCTTTTATTAACCACGAAATGAACCGCTGCATTCAATGTTACCGGTGCGTCAGATTTTACAGGGATTACGCAGGCGGGCGTGATCTCGATGTCTTTGCCTCTCATGACCACGTATACTTTGGCAGGCATGAGGATGGCGTTCTCGAAAACGAATTCAGCGGTAATCTTGTCGAGATATGCCCTACCGGGGTCTTTACCGACAAGACGCTCAAACGCCATTATTCCCGGAAATGGGACCTGCAGACCGCCCCGTCAGTGTGCGTGCATTGCGGGTTAGGCTGCAACACTATTCCCGGAGAGCGCTATGGCATTCTGCGACGAATACAAAACCGTTACAATGATGCGGTGAACAGTTATTTCCTGTGCGACCGCGGGCGTTACGGTTATGAGTTTGTGAATAGTGAACGCCGCGTAAGGGTACCCATCCTGAAGAGTACCGGTCTCCCGGTCCAGAAGGGGGAGGTAATGCAGCACCTCTCGCGGCTTCTCTATTTCGGCGCCAGGGTGATCGGTATCGGTTCTCCCCGTGCTTCGCTTGAAGCAAACTTTGCCCTGCGCTCGCTTGTCGGCGAGGAACATTTTTATACAGGTCTATCGGAAGCGGATGCGCGTCTGCTGGCAAAAATCATAAAAGTATTGGAAGACGGTCCGGCCCGTTCCCCTTCGCTCCGGGATGTCGGGTCAGCCGATGCGGTTTTTGTTCTCGGCGAGGATGTGACCAATTCTGCCCCTCTTTTGGCCCTGGCGCTCCGCCAGTCAGTGAGGCGTAACCCGATGGAAATTGCCAAGCGGCTGCATATCCCGGAATGGGATGACGCTGCAGTGCGGGGGGCATTACAGCAGGAGAAGGGACCGCTTTTCCTGGCCACTCCTTACGGGACAAAGCTTGAGGAGGTGTCCTCATATGCGTATCACGCTGCGCCTGATGATCTGGCAAGGCTCGGATTCGCTGTGGCCCATGAGCTTGACAGCAGGTCTCCCGGGGTGAGCGGCTTGTCAAAAGACCTGTACGAACTCGCTGCCGGTATTGCCCGGGCATTAAAGGAAGCGAAACAACCGCTTGTTGTTTCGGGAGCCGGTTGCGGCAGTGAGGCTGTAATTGAGGCTGCGGCCAATATTGCGTGGGCACTTTGCAGGGAAGGCCGTTCAGCAGGCCTCTGCTTTGCTGTGCCCGAATGCAATAGTCTGGGAGTTGCACTTATGGGCGGGGGCAGCGTGGGCGATGCATTCAAAACAGTATATAATGGCGCGGCAGACACGGCGATTGTTCTTGAAAATGATCTGTACCTGAGAGCGGAGCGGGAAGAGGTAAACAGGTTTTTGGACCGTGCGCGACATGTGATTGTCATTGACCATAGCATGACCGAAACGGTTTCTAAAGCCGATATTGTTGTCCCTTCCGCAGCATTTGCAGAGACGGACGGCACGCTGGTGAATAATGAGGGCCGCGCGCAACGATTCTATAGGGTATTTGTCCCTCAGGGGAATATCCAGGAGAGTTGGCGATTGCTGCGGGACATAATTTCTGCTTCCGGACGCCCTGGGGCCAAAGAATGGATGACCCTGGAAGATATTGCACGGACAATGGAAAAGGACATACCGGCTTTCGAAGGGACAATAGAGAGCGCGCAAGGTGCGGGTTTTCGTATTGTTGGGCAGAGAATCCCCCGGCAGACTCACAGACAGAGCGGACGGACCGCCATGAATGCAGATGTTACCATTCATGAGCCAAAGCCGCCCGAAGATCCAGATTCGCCTTTTTCTTTCTCTATGGAAGGACATATGGGGGAACCGCCTGCTGCTCTTATCCCTCGCTTCTGGTCGCCTGGCTGGAACTCGGTCCAGGCTGTGAATAAATTCCAGAGCGAGGTCGGTGGCCCGCTGCGCGGCGGGGATACAGGAAAGCGGCTTTTGGCTCCTGCTCCTGGAAGCACTCCGGCTTATTTTAATGTGGCCCCGGACGCCTTCTCTATTCGTAAGGACGAACTGCTCCTTGTCCGGATCTGGCACGTATTCGGCTCAGAGGAGTTGAGCGCCATGAGCCCTTCTATTTCGGAACGCTCTCCGGCGCCTTATGTAGGACTCAGCCCGGAAGGCGCGGCGCTTTTCGATCTCAACGAAGGAGAAGAGATGAAGCTCGCTCTAAATGGTTCGGAATATCTTCTACCAGTGAAGTACCTGCGCAAACTGCCGGCTGGAGTCGGCGTGTTGCCCGCCGGATTGCCGATGCTTCAAGGAATAGAATTACCGGCATGGGGAAGCATAAAACCGGGCAATAGGCAATAGGCAATGGGCAATTGACATTATGGATGACGAGAAATAGGAAGGTGCATCGATGCAGATCATGAGGCAACTTGAAATTATTGTGGGTATCCTCTTTGTCCTGACCACCATCAGCGCGGGACTTATCTGGCTTGAGCGCAGATTGCTCGCATTGTGGCAGGACCGTTACGGTCCGAACCGCGTGGGCTCTTTCGGCCTGTTGCAAGTGCTGGCCGATATGGTCAAGATTCTTGCGAAAGAGGATTGGACCCCGCCCTTTGCTGATAAACCGGTGTTTATCCTTGCGCCTGCCATTATTATGATCAGCGCCTTTATGTCTTTTGCCGTCGTCCCGTTTGCTCCCGGTATCAGCATTATCAATATGGATATAGGCGTGCTCTTCTTTCTTGCAATGTCCTCATTGGGGGTCTACAGCGTCGTTCTGGCGGGATGGGCCTCGGACAGCAAATATTCGCTTCTTGGCGGCATGCGCGCAGCTGCGCAGATGGTGAGCTATGAAGTATTCATGGGGCTTTCGCTTATGGGGGTCGTGATACTGGCCGGATCGTTTAATATCAATGAAATTGTCGGGGCGCAACGGAACCTGTGGTTTATAATTCCCCAGTTTCCAGGGTTCGTGATTTTCTTTATTGCCGGTATTGCTGAGACGCACCGTTTGCCTTTCGACCTGCCCGAGTCCGAGAACGAGCTTGTAGCAGGATATCATACTGAATATTCGGGGATGAAATTCGGAATGTTTTTTGTCGGCGAGTATCTGGGGATAACGTTGATTTCGGCGCTGATCGCCACGCTCTTTTTCGGGGGGTGGCTCGGTCCTGTATTGCCGCCTGTCGTGTGGTTCTTCCTTAAGACTTTTGTTTTTATTTGTTTATTCATATTATTCAGGGCGTCTTATCCCAGGCCGCGTTATGACCAGGTGATGTTCCTGGCGTGGAAGATAATGCTGCCGCTGGCGCTGTTAAATCTTGTGGTTACGGGCGCTATAGTATTAATAAAAACAGGTTAAGGTGAAGGTTGAGGTTAAGAAAGAAAAATTATCTTCCTTAGTCCTCAACCTTAACCTCAGCCTCAACCTTAATTTTAACCTGATCTTGGAGGTTGGGATGCTTAGTCTGATAAAAGGCGCATGGGCTGTTCTGCTCCATATGTTCAGTCCCAGAGTGACAATCCAGTATCCGGAAAAAAAACCCTATGTGCCGCCCAGATGGAGAGGCCGTATTATTCTTTCAAGGGACCCCGATGGCGAAGAGCGCTGCGTGGCATGTTACCTTTGCGCTGTTGCGTGCCCTGTCGACTGCATAGCGCTGCAGGCAGCAGAAGATGAGCATGGCAGGCGCTATCCCGGATTTTTTAGGATCAACTTTTCGCGCTGTATCTTTTGCGGCTTTTGCGAGGAGGCTTGCCCGACGTATGCCATACAGCTTACTACTGATTATGAGATGAGTGAATATAAGCGGACTTCGCTTGTTTATGAGAAAGAGGACTTACTTATTAGCGGAACAGGGAAGTATCCCGGCCATAATTTTTACCGGGTCGCAGGATTGGCTATCGGCGGCAAGGACAAGGGTGAGGCCGAGAACGAGGAGCAGCCAGTGGATGTAAAAAGTTTGCTGCCGTAAGGCAGGGACCCGGGAATAGGGACCGGTTAATGAAATGGTAAGGAAAAGGAATAAAGGCTTCGAGTCTTCAAATAGAAATGGAAAGGGTAGGGTAGGGACTTCCTTGTTCCCAGTCACGAGGCCCCGGTCCCTGGTCCCTGGTTTTTTGGGAGGTTTTTGAATGAATGATCTGTTTTATATATCTGCGGCAATAGCAGTTATATCGACATTTATGGTAATCACAAAACTGAACGCGGTACATGCGCTGCTGTATCTGATAATATCGCTGCTGGCAGTTGCGATGGTATTTTTTTCACTCGGGGCCCCCTTTGTCGCCGCGCTTGAAGTGATAATTTATGCAGGCGCTATTATGGTGCTTTTCGTATTTGCCATTATGATGCTGAACATCGGCCCGGAGTACGCGGAAGTGGAAAGGAAATACCTTGGCCCGGCAGCATGGATAGGGCCGATGATTCTGGCCGGTATATTGATAGTGGAACTGCTCTCTGTGTTTGTACGCGGCGGAGGGCAGGCTGCCGGCGCAGGTATCATTGGGCCGAAACAGACCGGCATCGCTCTTTTCGGACCTTACCTGATCGGCGTTGAACTGGCATCTATGCTCCTGCTCTCAGGCCTGATTGGCGCATACCATCTGGGGAGAAGAAAAGAATGAATCGGAGAATCGGAGAAGCGGAGAAAATGAAAAGGCTGAATCGGAGAATCGGGGAATCGGAGAATCGGGGAAAAGCCGAAAGGCTGGTTTGTGCAGTTGCTCCGACTCCCCGATTCCCCGGCTCGCCGATTCAGCTTTATGGGGGAGTGTCATAATGGCTGCAATTCCTGTAGAACATGGCCTTATCCTCGCAGGAGTGCTTTTTGCGCTGGGCTTGTTAGGGGTGCTGGTGAGGCGTAATATTATTTTTATGCTGCTTTCGATAGAAATTATGTTAAATGCGGCTGGTCTCGCCTTTGTAGTTGCCGGGTCGCGGTGGCGGCAGCCTGACGGGCAGGTCATGTTTATTTTTGTCCTCGCAATGGCCGCAGCCGAAGTATCGGTCGGACTCGCCCTTGCCCTGCAGACATATCACATACTTAAAACGCTGGATTCCGATGCAGCGGGCAGGATGAAAGGATGAACAGGTAGAGGTAGTAGTTTACCCCTCACCCTAACCCTCCCCCATCAAGGGGGAGGGGAGTCTTAAAATACCCTCTCCCCTGGTGGGAGAGGGTTAGGGTGAGGGGGAAGGTGAGAACTTGAGAAGAGATATTAGGAAAAGAGGATAATATGCATCTGTTATGGCTAGTGCCGGCAGCTCCCTTTGCAGGATTTCTGCTTCTCGCCTTGGCTGGCCGCCGCCTCTCGCATGCTGTGATAGCGACAATCGGCGTAGGTTCAGTCGGGCTCTCAATGGTGGCTGCTTTCTTGACCGGCTGCTCGTTTATTATTGCGCCGCCACAGGCTAATGCGTATGTGCAAGTGCTCTGGACATGGATGGACGTGGCAGGTTTCAGTCCGGGGATAGCTTTTTACCTCGATGCCTTATCACTGATCATGGTGCTCGTAATAACTGTCGTGGGTTTTCTTATACATCTCTATTCAGCCGCATTTATGAGAGATGAAGAGGGCTACAGCCGCTTTTTCGCCTATATGAATCTTTTTGTCGGCTCCATGCTGACCCTTGTGCTTGCGGACAACCTGCTGCTGCTTTATCTTGGATGGGAAGGAGTGGGTATATGCAGTTATCTGCTGATCGGGTTCTGGTACAAAGACAAAGCTAACTGCTATGCTGCCCGCAAGGCATTCGTGGTTACCAGGGTGGGCGATACAGCATTTGCTTTAGCTCTATTCCTGCTGTTTTCCAATCTCGGCACTTTGCAGATACAGGAACTGATGTTCCGGGCGGGACATCAGTGGGCGCCCGGCTCTGTGCTTGCCGTTGCCGCAGCTGCCCTGCTTCTTGGCGGCGCAGTTGGAAAATCCGCACAACTTCCTCTCCAGACATGGCTGCCCGACGCGATGGCCGGGCCGTCCCCGGTGAGCGCGCTTATCCATGCTGCAACGATGGTGACCGCAGGGGTGTATCTTATTGCCAGGACACATGCGCTGTTTGCACTCGCTCCTGCCGTGCAGACGACGGTTGCCGTAATCGGCGCAGCGACGTTGCTGCTTTCGGGCTTTAGCGCGCTTGTTCAGACTGACATAAAACGCGTGCTGGCATACTCTACCATTAGTCAGATCGGCTATATGTTCCTTGCGCTTGGAGTCGGGGCCTGGTCTGCGGCCATTTTCCACTTCATGACTCACGCTTTTTTCAAGGCCCTGCTCTTTCTCGCTGCAGGTATTGTCATCATAAGACTTGACGATGAACACAATATGTTCAAAATGGGAGGCCTCAGAAGAGAGCTTCCTCTGGTATTTTGGACCTTCCTCATCGGGGCTTTGTCACTATCGGCGCTGCCGCTTGTTACAGCAGGTTTTTACAGTAAGGATTTGATTTTGTGGGAGGTTTGGTCTTCAAAGCAGGGAAGCCCCTGGTTGTGGGCGGCTGGACTGGCAGGCGCCATGTTGACCTCAATATACAGCTTCCGCATGGTGTTCCTTACCTTTTTCGGTGAGGTAAAAACCAGTGTGAGCGGTAAAACCGGCGTGCTGATGTCAGTTCCGATTGTCATACTCGCTGTTCTCTCTGTAGCAGGGGGTTTTATTGAGCTGCCTCTCATGGGATTTATGAGCACGGCGTTGCCGCACGTCCGGACCGCGAGCGGCAGCGTAGCAGGTGAATCTCTTCTGAAGATTATAACGGCAATGGCGTCAGTCGCCGGAATTCTGCTTGCCTGGTTCCTTTTTTTACGAACTCCCGGTTATGTCCGGACGTTTTCAGAGTCCCGGCCCGGAGCTCTTGTGCACCGGCTATGGCTGGCCGGCTGGGGCTTTGACTGGATTTACGACACCTTTATTGTCAGGCCATTTGTATGGGCGGCAAAAGTTAATAGAGACGATTTTATTGATCTTATCTATCTCGGGGTCATCTGGGCGAGCAGAGGCATCAACCGGTTCCTTGCGATCACCCAGGCCGGAAAGCTGCGGTGGTATGCTGCCGGCATAGTGATTGGAGCGGTGGTGGTCCTGGGGTTCGTGGAGTTCTTATGATACTTATATGGCTTATTCTTGTCCCACTTTTAGGAGGCGTGGTTGCGTGGCTGTCCGAACGCCTTGATCCTGTGCTCCCTCGCTGGATAGCTCTTATCGCACTTTTTTTGACCTTTGGGCTTGCTTTCGGCATATGCGTGCAGAGTCCGGGCATTACCGGCTTCAGCAGCTTGAATGGGCACGGGGTATGGCTGGTTGAGTTTGATAATGAATGGGTCCCCCAGGCGGGCATAAGTTTCCATCTGGCCATCGATGGTCTGAGTCTTTTGCTGGTGCTGCTTAGCGCCTTTCTCGGCATAGCATCTGTGGCGGCTTCGTGGACGGAGATTCAGTACAGGACCGGGTTTTTTCACTTGCAACTGATGTTGGTGCTCGCAGGCATAAACGGCGTTTTCCTTGCAATGGACCTTTTCGTTTTTTATTTTTTCTGGGAGCTTATGCTGGCGCCGATGTACTTTCTCATAGACCTCTGGGGCCATGAGCGGCGCCATTATGCGGCGGTCAAATTTTTTGTGTTTACTCAGCTCAGCGGCTTGCTGATGCTTATTGCCATACTAGGGCTTTATTTTATTCATGGCGCGTCCACAGGCGTCTATACTTTTGATTACATGCAGTTGCTCCGCCTGCCGGTCAGGGGGGGCGCCTCATTGTGGCTGATGCTCGGGTTTTTTATTGCATTCGCGGTGAAGCTCCCTGTGCTGGGCGTTCACAGTTGGCTCCCTGATGCCCACACTGAAGCCCCTACTGCAGGAAGTGTCATACTGGCCGGTTTGCTGCTCAAAACCGGGGCGTACGGGTTGCTCCGCTTTGTTATTCCCTTATTCCCGGTTGCCTCTGCCGATTTCGCTCCTGCTGCCATGGTACTGGCGGTTATAGGCATCCTCTATGGCGCGGTAATGGCGTTTGCGCAAACCGACCTCAAGCGTCTCGTAGCCTACACAAGCGTCAGTCACATGGGGTTCGTGCTTCTCGGCATCTATGCCGGAAATATGCTGTCGCTGCAGGGAGCTGTCATGCAGATGATCTGCCACGGAGTCAGTACCGGCGCCCTTTTCGTCATCGTAGGCGCGCTCCAGGAGCGCATTCATACCCGTAATATGGGAGACATGGGGGGCCTGTGGGCCGGGGCGCCGCGCATGGGCGCTGTCGCACTTTTCTTTGCTCTGGCATCCCTCGGACTTCCCGGTCTCGGAAATTTTGTCGGTGAATTTCTCGTGCTGCTCGGGGCCTACAAGGTGAATTATATCATTACAGCTATTGCCGCACTTGGGTTTGTAGCTGCCGTAGTCTATTCGTTGTGGATGATTCAGAGCGTTTTTCTTGGACAGGAGCAGGGGCCTGCTGCACATAATCGGCGTCCGACTGATTTTGGTTTTCGTGAAATGGCGGTAATGGGAGCGATGATGCTTGTGCTCGTATGGTTGGGTCTTTATCCGCAGCCTGTGTTCGACATCGCAAAGCGACCGCTTGAGAGCGTAAGACCCGCTGTTGCTGCCGGGCCCGAGGATGCCCGATACGGAGGCAAGCGATGAGTCTTTTCGATCTTGCATCCTTATCGCCTATTATAGTAATTGCCGCGGCCTCTGTTATCGTGATGATTATCATAGCCTTCTACAGGAGTCACAAACTGACCGTAATGCTGACAATGGCGGGCCTTGTTATCTCGTTTGTGATGCTCTTGACTGAGGCGCCCCTGCTGCCCCGCCAGGTAACGCCGCTTATTATTCTCGACCGGTATGCTTTTTTCTTTATAGGACTCATTCTTGCCGCGAGCTTTTTTGTGACTGTGCTCTCATACGGGTATCTTAAAGACCGACCGGGAAGACATGACGAATATTATGTTCTGCTCCTTATCGCAACGCTGGGTTCGGCAGTGCTTGCCGCGAGCAGCCATTTCGCGTCTTTTTTTCTCGGTCTGGAACTGCTCAGCGTCTCTCTTTATTCTCTTATTGCATATCAACGTTCCGATGAACGCGGTAATGAGGCAGGCCTGAAGTATCTTGTCCTGGCTGCCGCATCTTCGTCTTTTTTGCTTTTCGGGATGGCTTTGGTTTATACACAGATGGGAACTATGCAGTTCGCGCTGATTGCCGCGGGGGCTGCAGCCTCGGCATCCTCATTGCTTCTGCCCGCCGGTTTGGCGTTGATAATAGTTGGGATCGGCTTCAAACTTGCGCTGGTCCCTTTTCACATGTGGACGCCTGACGTCTATGAAGGGGCCCCTGCGCCTGTGAGCGCTTTTATAGCAACAGTCTCAAAGGGCGCCGTATTTGCGCTGCTTCTGCGCTATTTTGCCCGGCTCTCCTTTCATGATTTTCCCGCCATCTTTATTGTGTTTACCACTATTGCAATAGCATCGATGTTTATCGGCAATCTGCTGGCCCTGGGCCAGAACAATGTCAAACGTATTCTCGCCTATTCATCCATTGCGCATTTGGGATATGTTCTTATCGCTTTCCTTGCCGGCGGGGCAATGGCGGTGACCGCGGTAAGCTACTATCTCGCAGCTTACTTTGTGACCATCATGGGGGCCTTCGGCATTATTTCAGTGGTCTCTTCGAGCGAGAGGGATGCTGATGCATTGGAGGAGTACAGGGGCATGGCATGGCGCAGGCCGTGGCTGGCCGGAATGTTCACATTGGTGCTGTTTTCCCTTGCAGGCATTCCGTTGACCGCCGGCTTTTCAGGAAAGTTCTTCGTTATAACTGCCGGCGCCGGATCAAAGTTATGGCTGTTGCTGGCGGCTCTGGCGATTAGCAGTTCAATAGGGATCTATTATTATCTGCGTATCATTACTGTTTTGTATGCGCCAGTACCGGTAGGGGAGGGCTTGCCGGCTGCCGGACCGCTATTATCTTTGGCCGGAGGAGTTGCCCTGGCAGTGCTTGCCCTGTTCCTTATCTGGCTTGGAGTATCACCTGCTCAGCTTCTGGGACTTATAAAAGCGACGGCGGCATATCTTGTTTATTAGTAGCCCACGTTGCTGATAAGTTCCAGGTTAGTGTGCGAGTATCTTAGGGTCTGCGAATAAATAGCTTGGACAGCTATTAATCTCTGCTTCACGTCAAAAGAGGTACATCCTTATTACTATTTCATTTTCACACAAGAAAGTTTACACTACCGTATTACTACGTTTCCAAGCCCCGGGGCTGAAAAGAAGTGGAGGCGTTGCTTTCAGGCGAGGGATATGTCAAAAGGGAGGTCTTATGATTAAAGCAATCTTTACGGTACTGGAAAAGAATATATTTAATTCCCTTACAAGAAAAATTGCAGGAAATATACTCTTTCTCATTGCGGTGACAGCGGCTCTATGCATATACGGTTCCAAAACGGGGCGACTTTTCATGGTGTTCCCTGTGATAGTTGGGGTGGCCATATTAACAATATTCTTTCTGAGGTATCTTATCCTCACGCCGGTGAAGGACATAACAACGAGACTGGAAGCGTTCAAAACTGGCAGGGTTGACCTTTCGAGGACGATTGAGATTCGGTCTTATGACGAGCTTTTGACCCTTGCCCATGCATATAACGACTTCCTGCAGTTTCTGGCGAGCATCATCGAGAAGGTGCAAACAGTCGCTAATAGTGTAAACGAATCAGTTGTCCTGCTCTCGAACAAGACGGCTGTTACGGCAAAAGATTCCAACAATCTACTGGCAGTATCGAACCAGATTGCGACCGCCTCGGAGGAGATGTCACAGACTATTGCCTCCGTAGCACAAAACACAGCCAGAACGGCTGAACTGGCAGTTCTTGCTAACGATCTGGCCGGTCAAGGAGCAGATACTGTCCAAAAAGCGGTTGCTGCAGTCCATGGAGTTGGGGAAAGCAACGCAGACCTTGCAGCGGCCATGAGTGAGCTTAACGCCAACGCCAACGGCATCAGCGAAATAGTGGCAGTCATCAAGGACATCGCTGACCAGACAAACCTTCTCGCACTGAACGCCGCAATTGAGGCAGCCAGAGCTGGTGAACAAGGCCGGGGGTTCGCCGTGGTGGCGGACGAGGTAAGGAAGCTGGCGGAAAAGACGATCAATGAGACATCAGAAATAGAGGATAATATCAAGAAGGTACTTGGAAGTTCTCATAGAACGATGTCATCCATGGACGTATCCATCGCTCGTACGCGTGATGCGTCATCCTGCATGTCTGCTGTAAGTGACGCGCTCGCATCCATCATGGATGCGGTAAACAGCGTCAGGTCTGAAATGAATCATATCTCACTGTCAATCTCCGGACAGAGCGCCGCAAGCGATCAGATCTCGATCCATGCATCGTCCTGCAAGCAATTCGCCGACAACACGGCAAGCATTTCCAAGGAAAGCCGGAGCCAGGTGCAATTGCTCCGCAAGGAAGCCAAGGAAATCCAGGAAATGGTTGACGGAATTAAAACAGCCAACACCAAGATCATCCTCCTTGAAAAAGCCAAGACCGATCACAAAAGTTTTGTGGCGAGGGTCCAGAATCACCTCTTGGGCGCGGATAACCTGGACACGAAAATACTTGGAGACTACTGCAACTGCGGATTCGGGACATGGTATTACTCCGAGGGGAAAGCAGCTTATGGTTCGCTGCCGGCCTTCAAGCATATAGAGGCAACGCATAAGCGTCTTCATGAAAAGGCTGTCGAAGTTATTCACTTATATAACAAACAAAACCCGACCCTTGCAGAAGCAACGTTCGAGCAAGTGAAGGAGCTATCGGGTTCGATGATTTCTATGACAGATACTTTAAGAGAGAGTATCTGACACGAGCACAGTTATGAACATAACGGTGGATCGCAGGCTTGATCCGGTTGCTATCCGGTCGTAGTATGAACAAACAGGACAGGGCGTTAAGTTTTCCTGCCTTAGAACACACATTCGTGATAGACTATAAACTATGAATGTCGAGTTTGTGGACCCCTTCTTGGTCAGTACAATCAATGTGATGAAGACAATGGCTAATACGGACGCAAAACCCGGCAAACCTTTTCTGAAAAGTGACAAAAGCGCAAAAGGTGATGTCACCGGGATTGTCGGGTTGAGAGGGCTGCAGGCCAGGGGAAGTCTGGCAATAACATTTACGGAGTCTGCCATATTGCATATATACTCTCAAATGCTGGGTGAAAAAGCGGAGGAAATCAACGACGCTTTGGTGGATTGTGTCGGTGAGATTACCAACATGATTTGTGGAGGCGCAAAGGCGATGCTTTCGGAAAAAGGTTATAAATTTGAAATGGCTATACCTTCCATGATATCAGGGAAGAACCACACGGTATCCCACAAAACAAACGGAAAAATTGTATGCATACCGTTTGATACCATTGCTGGAAGTTTCTTTCTGGAAATATGTTTCGAAGAATAACCGTATTGACTGTGCCAAAAAGAGCGCGGATCCGAAAGTGACTGACAGTCTAGTTCGAAATCCTATCTGGAAGTGCGCTACCTCTCCAATACATCCCTTATCTTTCTCATCAACGAGGCAGGATTAATCGGCTTTGAGATAAAATTAAAACCCTCTTCCAATATCCCCTTTCTCGATATTACATCATCAGAGTAGCCGCTCATGAATATTGCCTTTATATCAGGGTCGAGTTTCTTTATTTCTTCGTATGCATCCCTGCCGTTCCTTACAGGCATTACCACATCCAGAAGAACAATGGCTATTGTATCCTTGTTTTCAAGGAACTTCTTTACAGCTTCCTCTCCGTTTTCCGCCTCAATTACATTGTAACCGAATTCCTGAAGGTACATGCTGGTTACCTTTCTCACCTGAGGTTCGTCCTCCGCCAGCAATATCGTCTCACCTCTTCCCAAAGGAGCAGGCTGAGCAGCCTCCGGTCCTTCTTTAGCAGTATTGGTTAACATAGGCAGATATACCCTGAAGGTCGTCCCTTTATCGAACTCGCTGTACACATTGATACTCCCGCCATGCTGTTTGACTATCCCATAGACCATAGCCAAACCTAGCCCTGTTCCTTTACCAACTTCCTTTGTAGTGAAAAATGGCTCAAATATATTATCACTGGTCTTTTTGTCCATGCCTATCCCAGTATCGGATACCGTCAGGACGGCACACATCCCTGTGTTTTCAAAAAGGTGAGCTTCGGCATAACTGCTGTCAACATTGACCATACCGGTCTGTATGGTCAACTCTCCTCCATCAGGCATCGCGTCACGCGCATTGGTGGCAAGATTCAACAATATCTGTTCAATTTGTCCTGTGTCCGCCATCACTGCAAGCTCTCTGTTGATAAGCGTAATTGTCAGCTTTATGTCTTCCCCGATGACCCTCACAAGCATCTTGCTAACTTTCCTGACTATGTCATTGAGGTCTACCTGGCTCAGACTTATGGTCTGCTTTCTGCTAAAGGCAAGGAGTCCGCTGGTGAGTTCTGCCGCACGATTGGCCCCGGCAAGCATTTCCCCTATAAACTCCTTTGTTTTCTCATCCTCTTTGACCCTTCTTTGCGCCATTGTCCCAAAGCCGATTATTGCCGTGAGTATGTTGTTGAAGTCATGCGCCACGCCTCCTGCAAGCGTCCCTATTGCTTCCATCTTCTGTGACTGGCGGAGTTGTTCTTCGAGCTTCTTGCGCTCTGTGATATCCTGCGCGATACCAGCATAACGAGTGACACGGTTTTTTTCATCATAGACAGGGAAGCCCCGGTCCCAAATCCACCTAATTGTTCCGTCGGGCTGAACAATCCGGTATTCGAGGTCAAACGGCTGTCCGGTCTTCTTGACCTCAAGGTTGACGATCACCCGTTCACGGTCCTCCGGATGAATGGCATGAACGAAAGAATAGGGGTTTTCATATAGGCTCTCACATGTGCGTTTCCAAACGCGCTCGTAAGCCGGGCTGATATACAATGTCCGGGCAAGTGGGCACATCGGCCAGCCAAAAAACCTCTGTGACGGTTTCCGCTATCAACCTGAATTTTCTTTCGCTTTCGATCAGCTCTGTCTCCGCCTGCCTGCGCTCGGTGATATCGTGCGCAATCCAAAACACTGTGTCTTCCGTCAGTGGAGAAATTGTGCTGTCAAACCACACCTCTCTGGGTCCTATGACCAATTTGTACTCAAAGTTGATCGCCTGGTGACTCTCCAGTGATAGTCTGATTTGGTGAAGAATCTTCTCAGCGTCTTCTTCGGGCAGTACGTCTTGGACCTTTTTCCCAAGCAGTTCTTCTGCAGGTCGATACAAATTCACGGGATTTGTCGGAGCGATTCTTACATAACGTCCCTCAGCATCCAGCACCAGGACTATATCAGTCATCGCAGCAAATAACGCGCGGAGTTCTTTCTCCGATTGCTGCAACGCCTCCTCCGTGCGCTTATGCTCTGTGATGTCCTGAGCGGTGCCGAACAAGCCGGCTACCCTGCCCGTGGCGTCCTTTATGGCATATCCGATCTCCCGGATATGCTTCACCCGGCCGTGGTGCGTCACAATGCGATATTCGATCTCGAAGGGTTCTCCTCTTTCTCTGGCTCTTCTGTTCATCTCCAGTACCAGCGACTTGTCGTCGGGATGAACACGGTTTATGAAAGACTCATATGCGCCGCCGAACTCTGTTTTTTCGACGTCAAAAATCCGGCACAGCGCTTCCGACCATCTCACGGTATTGGCCATGATGTCAAAAGTCCAGTTGCCAAGCCTCGCCACCCTTTGAGCCTCCGCAAGGTCGCGTTCATTCTGGCGCAACTCCTCCTCTATCTTGCCCCGCCTCGCGATCTCCTTTGTCAATTCATTATTAACCACTGCCAGTTCGCTGCTCCGCTCAAGAACACGTTGCTCGAGTTCAGCATTCTGCCTCTTTATTTCGATCTTGGCTTGCCGTAGCTCGGGGGTTTCCAAAACCTCCCATTTCCCTTGTCTCCTGGCGATCGCAAACTGATGTGTACGCGCCACGTCGAACAGGTCAAACGCACTGGTCGTGGCGAGGGGATAGGTGCATAAAACCATCATTTGTAGATTGGAAATCAGCTCATTAAGCTTTTTTTCGTATTCCGCAAAATCTTTCCAGTCTTTCTCCGTCAGCCGCGCTTCATTGCCGTTCACTCTCATTCCGTCATAGCCTCTGGCCAGTGTCTGAGTAAGCTTTTCTTTCCATCCGTTGATTACACGTTCCAGATCGAAGGTATTTTCTCTTAGATACCACTCCGTATACGAAACAATCTCTATATGTCCTTTAGCCAGGTATCGTTCTGCATCGGTAATTGCGCGTATCAATGCGTCTCTGGCTTGTTCTTCGCTTAGAGGCTCGAAAACTATCCACATACAGAATTCGTTGTTCTCCAGGCCGGCCTTAAAATATGGAATTAAAATATCGAGCAGATCCTGTTTGGTCTCATAGAAGTGGCAGAAATGTGTTCCCCAGGGCATGTCGCCGAGGATATCGATTCCTGTTTTCCTCAATTTTGTTGTCATAGTGGGAGCCTTATTCTTCCAACCTGGTCCTCTCTCGGCTGAACAAGAGCTCATAGATTGTTCTAAATCTTCAACTGGTTGTTATTATAATATACATCTCTTTTGCAAATATTAACAGGTAGCTATGGCAAAGTAGTATGGTTTGCAGTTGCGTTAAGCGTTATTCCGCGACTTCGCAGTGGAATGAAACTTGACCGAAGTTATCGCGATAACTTCGGGTCTGTACCGCTATTTATGACTCCGATGTATACTGTGACATCTTCGAAAATAACTGTGGAATCTTCCTGAAAATACTGCTAAACTTATTCGTCAGAAGTTTCCTTAACAGATGTTTTTTTGTTTCGCAGGTTAATTCTACCTGTTTGGGGCTTCCGTTCTGAATTTTATTTTTTACAAGTCTGGGGATATATCATCTTTATTGATGGGAGGAGCGAAATGTTTAAGAATTTAAAAATTGGAATGAGGTTGGGATTAGGCTTTGGCGTGGTCTTATTTTTAACGGTCATAATCCTGATTCTCGGGGTTTACAAAATGGGACAGATTGACGACAAACTTAACCGTATTGTCAATGTTAACAATATCAAAATGGAAAATGCCAACACTGCTGCAAAGGCTATTCTGAACATTTCCAACAATCTCAGGATGACTGACAATGAGGCCGTTAAAATTGCACAGAAAAATAAAATAGAGGCCGAAAAAAAAGTATACGAAGACAGCATAGCTACACTTAAAGAGATGGAAAATACTCAAGAAGGCATTCAGGAGATTAAAAACATAGAGGACGCTAATGTTCCTGCAATGGCAGCCAATAAAAAGTTCGTGGAATTATACATTGCCGATAAAAGGGCCGAAGCCGGCATGGTGCTTATGAACGAATCCCTCCCCTTAACGCAAAAGGTTTTGGATGAATTCGATAAATTAATGAAATACGAGCAACAGCGGAATCAAACAAGATATGAGGAGGCAAAACAGGCTTATGACAATGCGAAGTTGCTGATGATTATTTTCGGTGTGGCAGCGCTGGCAATCGGGATACTAATCTCCATAGTTACCTCGCGTCAGATAATTGTTCCGCTGGCCAGGAGCGTTGATATGGCTGGTAAAATAGCCAGTGGCGATTTGTCCTGTGAAGATTTGGATATGCATTCGAAGGATGAAGTGGGTATTCTGGCCGATTCCTTAAATAAAATGAAAAAGTCGCTGGGAGTTGTGATAGGAGAGATATCTGACACCGCCGCCCATGCTGCTACATCATCAGCAGAGCTTTCAGCTACGGTGACTCAAATAACAAAGAGGGTTGACGAGCAGGCAGGCAAAGCTAATCAGGTGGCGACGGCCTCTACAGAACTGTCACAAGCTGTTTTCGACATAGCAAAAAACAGTTCTTCTATAGCGTCTTCGTCGAAGGACACTTTAAAGACTGCGGAAGACGGAGCGTCAGTGGTGGGCAAAACTGTTGAAGAAGTGCAGGAGATAGCGGATACTGTGGAGAACCTGGCAAAAATGATGACTTCCCTGGGGGACCGTTCAAAACAGATAGGCGACATACTTAGCGTGATTAAGGACATAGCTGACCAGACAAACCTTCTCGCCTTGAACGCGGCCATAGAGGCAGCACGGGCCGGTGAGCAGGGGCGTGGCTTTGCGGTAGTGGCCGATGAAGTGAGGAAACTTGCTGAAAAGACGGCGAATTCGACATCGGAAATAGGAGACATGATAAAGGCGATACAGGAAGAGACCGAGAAAGCCGTTCTGTCGATGGGAGAAGGGACCAAAAAGGTGGAAAGCGGCGTGAGACTTGCGACGCAGGCTGGCGTTGCCTTGAATAACATAGTGAACAGCGTTAACGGACTTCAGTCCATGGTACAGCAGATAGCATCTGCCACAGAGGAGATGTCGACGGCATCGGAGCAGATAAGCAGCGACATAGAAGAAATTGCAACGGTATCGAGAGAGACAAGCGCAGCTTCCACGCAGATAGCGCAGGAGGCAGCTAATCTGTCAAGGATGTCGGAAGATTTGAAAAACGATGTCAGCCAATTTAAAATTTAAGCGGAAACGTCATTCGCGGTTGCCATCGTATTTCAGGGATGCAGGAGCCGGGTTTTCCCCTAAACACAATTGAAAAAGATAACCCGGCGGTTCACGGGAGCAGTATTATTTTACCGCAGGCGCTCGTTTCCATGATCTCATGGTGTGCAGTTGCGGCATCTGTCAAAGGGAATTCCTTTCCTGCTACCGGACGCAGGGTGTTGTTTTCCAGTCCGGCAGCGAGTGCCGCATGAATACTGAGTAACTGGTGTTCATGTGCATTCAGGATGGACATTCCGAGTATCGTTCCATTGGACCGCATGGCCTCGCGCGGGTCTATCTCGACCGTCCCCCGGCTGCCTATTATAACAACCCTGCCGCCGAATGCCAAGGCGCCCAGGTCCTTGCCGAGGTTCACATTGGCCAACATTTCCAGAATTACGTCAACGCCTCTTCCTCCCGTTATTTTACGTATCTGTTCTATGTGGTCAGGCGCCTTGTGGTCGACTACATAATGTGCCCCCTGCGCTGTCGCCATTGCCCGCCCCTGTCCTGTACCGCCCGTCCCGATAACTGTCATTCCTGCGTTGCGTGCAATCTGCACTGCGGCGATACCGACGCCGCCGCTCGCGCCATGGACAAGTACCGTCTCGCCCGCCAGTGCATGTGCCCGGTAGAAAAGGGCAAAATAAGCCGTAGAATACGGTACACCTACTCCCGCACCCTGGGGAAACGATACATTAGCTGGAAGCCGGTGTACCTGTGATTCCATACAGAGCGCTTTTTCAGCGTATGTACCGCTGAGCGATCCGGCAACATATACCCGTTCCCCGGCTGATATCCTGGTAACTTTTTCTCCTATCGATTCGATAACTCCTGATGCGTCCATGCCGGGAGTGAAAGGGAACTCGGGCTTTAAAGGGTACTGTCCGGATCTTATATACGAATCAACAGGATTGACCCCAACAGCGTATATCTGTACGACAACCTGTGAAGGACCCGGAACAGGGTCGGGGACCTCCTCTTTATGCATGACCTCGGGATCGCCAAAAGCATTAACCCGTATTGCCTTCATACCCCCCCCTTTTTACAAGATGATATATAATTATACCACTCTTAAGTTGCAGGCTTAAGCAATCGGCGAAAATATTTTAAGCCTGAAGTGAGTTGTTGTTCACGGCAAAATTACTAACCGTTAAATCTAACGCACACCCGTTGTGCTTAGCTGCGGGACGTTTATGCTGTCTTTTGTGATAAAATAGTTTGCTTAGAAATCTATGTTCAGGAGGAATTATGCAGGAGACCAAGATCCTTCTTGCCGAAAAAGATATTCCGAATCAGTGGTACAACATAACTGCGGATATGCCGAATCCCCCAAAACCTCCTCTCCATCCGGCCACGCAACAACCGGTTGGTCCGGACGATTTGAAAGCTATATTCCCCATGGCCCTTATAGAACAGGAGGTATCGGCCCAGAGATGGATTGACATACCTGAAGAGGTGCTCGAAATATATACTCTCTGGAGGCCCTCTCCCCTCTTCCGGGCAAAGAGGCTCGAGGCTTTCCTGAAAACCCCGGCAAAAATATACTACAAGTATGAAGGCGTGAGCCCTGCGGGCAGCCATAAACCTAATACAGCGATACCGCAGGCCTTCTATAACAAAAAGGCCGGGATTAAAAGAATTGCCACAGAAACAGGAGCCGGCCAGTGGGGGTCCTCCATGGCCCTCGCCGGGACAATGTTCGGGCTCGATGTTACCGTATATATGGTGAAAGTGAGCTATGGCCAGAAACCTTATCGCAGGATTGCTATGGAGACATGGGGCGCAACTGTTCATGCCAGCCCTTCGACAATAACCAATTCAGGCAGGAAAGCCCTCGAAGCCGATCCCGACAATCCAGGAAGTTTGGGCCTTGCGATATCCGAAGCGGTTGAAGATGCAGCCACTCATTCCGATACCAATTACGCCCTTGGTTCGGTGCTGAACCATGTAGTACATCACCAGACGGTGATTGGACTTGAGGCGAAGAAACAGCTCTCCATGGTCGGAGAATATCCCGATATAATCATCGGCTGCTGCGGAGGAGGCTCCAACTTCGGAGGAATCGCCTTCCCCTTTCTGACTGATAAGTTCCACGGCAAAGAGTTGCGGGCAATCGCGGTTGAGCCGAGCTCTTGCCCGACCCTGACCAAGGGGGATTTCAGGTACGACTTCGGCGATACAGCCGGGCTGACGCCATTCCTGATGATGTACACCCTTGGCCACGATTTCATGCCCCCGGGCATTCATGCCGGAGGCCTCCGTTATCACGGCGATTCGCCGCTCGTGTCCCAGCTTTACAAGGACGGCATCATCGAAGCAAGGGCATATCCTCAGCTGACGGTCTTTGAGGCGGCAATGGCATTTGCCAAGACAGAGGGCATAATACCTGCGCCGGAGAGCGCACATGCGATCAGGGCCGCAATCGACGAGGCGCTCATTTGCAAAGAAGAAGGCAAGGAGAAATGCATCCTTTTTAACCTTAGCGGACATGGATATCTTGACCTCGCTGCTTATGACGATTATCTGAACGGTAAACTCACCGATTTCGAATACCCGGACCAGTCCATAAAAGAAGCCCTGGCTAAGCTGCCGGTGATAAAGTGAAACCTGAGGCTTAGGCGCCATTATTTCTAACTTTCCATCAATTTGTTCGGAAATCCTATTGAGGTGGTGACCCCTCAGCCTACTCGATGCCTTCATAAGATCACGGGTAGTGGTACAGTTTTATTTTTGCTCCGGCTCAATTAGTCTTTCGATTCCCTGCGAAGGCATGTATTGAAAATGGCTATGGTTGTCACCATTCCTCAATATGCGGGCTGCACATTACAGCAGCGTCCCAAAAAAACGTGCGACTTTTTGTGACCCCGACAATCTAATACCTGAACCTGGATGAATCCGGAGCAAAAACAAACCATACCACTGCGAGATCACCCATAGAATGTTGCAAGTTAATGTGGTAACATGAATTAAGGGGGACTGCGATGTTAAAAAGTGGTCCAATAGAGAAGAAAGGGTGGGGCTCCGGAAAGCTGGAATCGGGTAGCGAAGGAGTACCGAAACTCAGTGGCAGGTTTGGAAAGCTCCTTGATGCCGCTCCTGATGCTATGGCTTTTGTGGATGTAAATGCGAAGATCGTTCTTGCTAATGTTCAAATGGAAAAATTGTTTGGTTATTCACAGCAGGAATTGATCGGCAGCGATCTGCACATGCTGATCCCTGAGCGGTTTCACAACCGGCATAGAGATAATGTGTCGCGGTACTTTGCAGAACCCGGAGCACGGCCAATGGGGTCGGGACTGAAAATTTATGGCTTGAAAAAAGACGGGACAGAATTTAGTGCGGATATAAGCCTGAGCCCTTTGAAAAGCAAGGACCGGATATTCGTCATTGCAGCTATCAGGGATATTTCCGAGCGAGTACGCGCCGAAGAACAGATTGAGCTTGATTTCCAGATCCAGAGGGCGATAAGCGCTTTATTGAAAATTGCACTGGAGCCTATTTCTCTCGAGATGCAGCTTGAGCACAGCCTGGATTTAATCTTTTCTATCTCAAACCTTGCACTCCAATCCGTAGCGTCAATTTATGTTCTGGATGATACCACTGATACACTTGTCCTCAGGGCACAGCGCGGACTGTCGGATATTCAGTTGCAATTCTGTTCAGAGCTGCCGTTGGAACGGAAAGCCGGAGACGGCCCCTCCATGATCTGTGATCTTGTATTCACCAAGTGTGTCAGCGCTCCGGGTGAGATTATCGAAAAGAAGGATTACCGCAAGGTCAATTGCTGTATACCTATTTTCTCAGGCGAGAAAGTAGTAGGGCTGATCAATGTATTTGCCAAGGAAGGACACGAGGTGGGTCCTAATGAAAAGGCCTTTCTCAATGCGGTTGCCAATACCCTTGCTGTTGTTATTCAACGATATCAGATTGAAAATGAAAAACAGGAACTCCGCGAACAGCTCAACCAATCCGAGAGGCTTGCGGCCCTGGGCAGGATTTCAGCAAATGTCGCGCATGAAATTCGCAATCCGCTTACCGTTGTAGGAGGATTTGCGCGAAGGTTGCAACACATTATTCAGGATGAAGACAGCCAACGCGAATATATCGATTTCATCGTTTCAGAAGTGAGCAATCTTGAAGAGATTCTGAAGGATATCCTCAATTATGCCAGGACTACAACATTGCAGCTGAATAGGCATCGTATTTATGAGATTGTTGATGATGTTTTAAAAGCGTATGAAGACCTGTGCAAAGAGCGTTCCATAACCATTATGAATTCATACAATTACACTTCAGATATCACTATTGACAGGAATCGTGTGCGGGAGGTAATTGTAAACATTGTTTCTAATGCCCTCGATGCGATAGGGAATAACGGAACGCTGACTGTCGGCACAGGTCAGGAGCAAGTCGATGGCATATCGTATGTGACGGTGAAAATCAGTGATACGGGGGAAGGCATTTCTCTAGACAAACTGGATAAAATTTTCGAGCCTTTTTTCACCACAAAGGTATCAACGCGAGGGATAGGTCTGGGGTTGTCCATCAGTAAAAGGATCATGGAAGAGCACGGGGGCTTTATTAAGGTGGCGAGCACAATCGGGGCGGGTACTACATTTACTCTTTACTTTCCTCATGACCGAAAAGTATAAATGGATAGCGAGCATATTCCCCCGTGGTGAGAGGGATTCGAGTAATTCATAATGGGCCGACAGCTTAAAAGTAAAGCAAACGCCATAAAAATAACATAAGGCAATATTTGTCATTCCCGCTTGTCGGGAATCTGTCCGTGCTTTTTTAAAAAACGATTCCGGACAAGCCAACAGTACCAACAGTAGGTGCTCTAAGCAGGCGCCTTAAGCGCCGGAATGACAACAAAAGGAGACACACGGGGCGATAAACAGTGGCGTTCACAAGCGTAAGGAGTTTATCGTGCTGTTACAACTCTAACATATGGTGTCAAAAAAGCTATTTCTCGAATGTCTCTGGTTATTCTTCAGCTTTACACGGCATCCCTATTACTGCTAAGATAACTAAGTAAATCAAACTGCTGTACCCGGATATAAGCTACATCAATAGCGGGCCCCGGAATACACCGGGGTTTTTTTTAGCCCGAACGCAGAAAAAAAAGGAGTTTATGGAATTTAACGAATTTAATCTTCACCCGCATGTTGCGGCAGGAGTCACGGCTGCGGGCTACATCTCGGCAACGCCGATCCAGGCGGAGGCAATTCCTCTGGTAATGCAGGGGCGCGATGTAATGGGCCTGGCCCAGACCGGCACCGGCAAGACCGCTGCCTTTGTGCTTCCTATACTGCATCGTCTGATGCAAGGGGAGCGTCGGCATGTTCGTGCCCTGGTTATTGCTCCAACCCGCGAATTGGCGGAACAGATCAATGAGGCCATCGGCGTGCTGGGAAAGCGGACAGGTCTGCGCAGTGCGACCGTCTATGGCGGTGTGAGCTTTAATCCTCAAGTGTCCAACCTAAGACGCGGCGCAGAGATTGTTGTGGCATGCCCCGGGCGTCTCCTTGACCACATAAGCCAGGGTACTATCAACCTATCCCGCCTGGAAGTGCTTGTTCTGGACGAGGCCGATCATATGTTCGACATGGGTTTTCTCCCCGACATCAGGAGAATTTTAAAGCACCTGAGTCCGCGGCGGCAGACCCTTCTTTTTTCGGCAACCATGCCCGAAGATATCCGGAATCTTGCCAGCGATATTCTGAATGAGCCGGTCACAGTCCGGGTAGGCGCAACTTCAGCGGCGGAGACCGTCAGCCACGCGCTCTACCCCGTCCCCCAGCACTTGAAAACATCATTGCTCCTAGAACTCTTGCGCCGTACCGATACCAAGTCCGTACTCATATTCACCCGTACCAAGCACCGTGCAAAACGCCTGGGTGAACAACTGGCCAAAACCGGCTACCGTGCCGCATCGCTCCAGGGAAATCTGTCGCAGGCGCGAAGGCAGGAAGCAATGAACGGTTTCCGCAACGGTACGTTCCAGATACTGGTGGCAACCGATATAGCCGCCCGAGGAATCGATGTGACCCGGGTCTCCCACGTTGTCAATTACGACATTCCTGGTACAGCCGATGCATACATCCACCGTATTGGACGGACAGGGCGCGCTGCCTGCAACGGCGATGCCTACACTCTGGTGGCTGGTGATGACACTGATATGGTGCAAGCAATAGAGCGTGTCCTCGGAGGTCCGGTCGAACGCCGCACCCTGGATGGATTTGATTACGGCGTAGCCGCGCCGAGGAGGGACAGCGAGTTCAGCCGTCCGGCACATCAGCCTGCGCCATATCGCAAGACTGCCGGGGCAGCAAAGAATGCCGGATCCAAGAGTTATTCCTTCCGTCCAAAAAACAGCACTGCTAAAAAGGCCGCTGCAAAGCATTGGTAGAGCGCCGGTGAAATACCCGGTATCACGCTATGCTCAATATACTTCTTATAACGACTGGATCAACAAGTAGCCTCTTTTCCTTTGACTGGGACCATAAGTTCGCCGTTTCGGCGAACTTATATTGCCCCTTTTTCTAAATAAATCTAATTGCCAGATTACTCTATCTTTCTCACAGAAGAAGAAGTCGAGACCAGTTTTCTTTTTTTATACGCTGAGAATTACGGGACATAACTTTACTCATCAGCCATAAACTGAAATGAGCTCTTGCATTGAACGGGGATCGGGATCAGATTTCCCTCGGTGTGATATGCCGGGAGAAACCTTTATTGATACCAGCCTCAAGAGACGTTATCCGATATTTTCAGCGATGGATACTGATAACACCGACCAATCGATAGTTTCGTCCGGACAAAACTCTATGAATATTACGCTCGGAACATAACGCCTTCGGGAAAAGCCGTGTCCCTCAGTTTCAGCCTCAAAGTGTGATTTTCAAAATTGGCGTGAGAGTATCAATTTCTGGTTGAAGGAAATCTGCCTGACCCCATTTCTCCCCTCAGATTTTCAAGTTCAGTGAGAAGAACTATTTTGTTCTCCACTAGGTCTTTTGCCTCAACTAAACCACTTTCGGGCTCTCCGCATCAAAGTTATTTTTCGCTCGAACCCGGAGTTACAGCCTGGCCAACTTCTCCGCAGTGGCACTGGTTGCACGACGGGCCAGGATGCCAGTTTTAGCAGCGATCGAGTACTCGGCTTTCTGATCCAGCGCAGGCGTGATCTCCTTGACCTTCTCCTTGTAGGCTACCGTATTTTTCGCTTTCATCAGCTCGTCGGCCAACGTGAGTGCATACAGGACCCTCTGGATCAACACCGCTCGCCTCTCGACTAACTTCGGATGGTTGAGATGGTATATCTCGATGGACTGGGTCACCCGCTCGTACGCGTCTGGATCTTCGTTTTTGCCGTAAACGGAGACTGCCGTCCCATCCTCGTCGAACGTCATTAGCACGCAATCCGCAGGCTCGGTGGGGTCAAGCAGGATCGGGTTCTCATTGAAAAGCGGGTCATCCTTCTTGCGCGCGCGCTTGGTTTCGTCGACGAGAGGAAAGCGATCCTGCTTGCCCCCCGCCGTCGTCGCGCTGCGCCGAGCGCTGTTACAGAAGGTGCAGCTGAATCGATAGTTCTCCCACTTGAAGGCGAGCCACCAATAGCCCTCGTTGTCTTTGTCCGGGCACTCCTTGACGTGGTTCTTGGGGCGAAAGTGATCGACCGCATTGTCCGAGCGGATATCGATCGATTCGCAATACCAGCACTTGCCGTGGGAAAGCCCGAGCAAGGTTTCCTTGAGCGCACTCCACACCGCGCTGTGAGCGTTAATCACCTTGGCCCGTTCATCGGCGGTGGCGCTAGCAGCTGCGGCGTCGGCGTCTGCCGCTGCGGCGATCCAGTTGGTCGGGATCTTCTGCTGGAGGTCCTGGAGCAGTATAGGCCTCATGAGGACTTCACCTCGTCGCCGCCCTGACGGGGGGCAGCTTCGGCATCTGCTTGCTTGCCCCTGGCGTCATCCTCCTTGATAATCTCGTCGATGATCTCATTCGCCACTTGTCTCTGCCGCTGCATCTCGGCCGCATCGGGCACTTCGGAGGTGCCCAGCGCACGGGTGCGGATGTTGAATTGTTCGACAAATGCCTTGAGGGCGGGGTCCTCGATGTTCTCGGCGGGATTGAGATTGCCCAGAGAGGTCTCGATCCGCGTCAGTTCTGCCCTCTCCTGCTCGGTGAGGACCGCCTTGACGGAGAGCCGTCGCCTGATGAGAAGGTCGCGTTGCACTTCGATATCGTGCTTGGACTGCAGCCCGAACAGCTGGCTCACCAGTATGTTACCGACCCCCATATACGTGGTGTCGTAGGTCGGAGACTCTGCTATCAGCTTCCCGGTGCGTTGTTCGCGAAGGATGTGGATGATCTCCGATGCCGTCCGGCCAATGGCCAGGAACGGCGAGTGGGTCGTGACTACGAACTGGACCTCAGGAAAGGCACGCTTGAGTCGTGACACCAACGCCTGCTGCCACTCGGGGTGCATGTGGGCGTCGATCTCATCCACGAGCGCGATCGCCGTTCCTCCCGGACGCCCCTTGATGTCGAACTGCCGCTGAAGCAGCGCCCCTACCCAGCCGAAGATCGACACAGTCCCCTGGCTCATCGCGTCCATGGGCAGCTCACCATCCAAAGTCGTGACAAGTACTTCATTGTCGGCGATCCTCCACGACTTGATGTCGATATCGAGCAGCGTGCTCATCCCCCGGAAGTAGTCGTCCAGGAGGTCCTGGATCGCCTTCGCCTTGTCCGGGGCCGAGCGGGCACACAAGGAGTCGAGGTTCACGATCCACTGCTTAATTTCCAATATGCGCGGGTCGGGCTGACCGCTCAGGATCGGGAGTACGTCCTGAGGCACCGGGGCCGGACTTCCCTTGGTACCCTGCGGCGCCTTGGCCGGTCCGGAGGCGATGGCCCGGGCGGGCGGGAAGCCGAGCACTAGCATCTCGCCACCGAATGCGCGCGCGCCGATCGATCGCACGTCGGCGCGGCCCAGACTGTTCGTGAAGATTTCGGTGACGTAGGTCTGATCACTCGTCGTGAGGATAGTGATCAGCCCCTGCGTAGTGCCGACCTTCAGGAGGCGCCCGGCCAGGGCACCGGCATGCTCGCCGGCCACCGCTAGCGCGATCGCCTTGAGGATCGTTGACTTTCCGACGCCGTTGTCGCCGAGCAGGATGGTCCAGCCGCTGTTGAACTCAAGTTGGATCTGTTCGAAAGGCCCGATATTCTTCAGCTCAAGTGAGCGTAGAAACGGACGGCGGGCCGCTGGAACCTCCGGGCTACCGGGTCCGGATAGGGCGGCGTCCTCCGCGCTGCGACTCGCCGACCGCGAAGCCACCGCTTGCTGGAGCCTGCCCACGAATCCCGGCAGCGGAGCGTGATCGTGGCCCGCAGCGTAGGGTAGCACTTTGATGCCGTAGCGGCGCGCTAGTCCGTCGGCCACCACCCTCCAACCCTGGTCCGAGACCCCGATTACAGCGTAGTGACGCGGCGTGCTCATGGGCTGGAATCGCAGCCCGCGCAGATAAGAATCCATGCCCTGCAGGCTACAACCGAGAAACAGGATGGTCCGAGTAAGAAAGATCTCCTGCATGACGTCCGCGAACGGTCGATCTCCCTGGATGGCCTCCTCGTATTGAGCGGGCGACAGGATCAGGGAGTCGGACCGGTCAATGTCGCCGTACAGCTTGAGAATGAAGAATCGCCGCTGCGAGATATCGCCGCGAATCGCCTCGACCTCTCGCGGGAGGCGGACCGACACCGGGTGGTTCGCGCTGCCGAAGGCGCGTTCGAGCAGTTGATCGAAGTTAGTGGTGAGCGCCGAGCCGAAGCCGATTTGCGGGAGCATGCCGTGGACGTCGGACGGTCTTCCCGACTCGGCGCTGGCGAACTCCTTGCGGATATGATCCGAGAGGATATCGAGCGCCTGCTTCTCACGGACCTTACTGACGAGACTGTCGGCGACGCGGTCCACGTCCCCCTGCTCGAGCGCGCTGTGCAGCGAAAGGCTGAACTCCGGCTCGATCAATCCCTGAGTCGTCGACCAGTCAAGGAGATTAGTTATGAACGGCCTCCACAGCGGCAGACCTGCCCGAGCGCTCAGGCCGGCGCCAGCATACAGGACGCAGTCGCCTCGTACACACGCCTCGACAAGGTCGTCGGGGATCTGCAGGTCGGGAAGTCCAAGATCGATTTCACCAGGGAGTGCTGGTGTTGCCCCTGGACTTTTATCGTTGAACTCGGGGGTTGGCCTCGCGTCGGGCTGGGACGCCCGACGACTTGCTGTCCAGCTGATCGCCGACCGCTGGCGGAAGAGAAGCCAGATGACAATGGCCAAGAGAACGAGGATGGCCCCCCCCAGTAGCGCCACGAGCAGATGACTGGAGATCACTTCGAGGATCACGGCGAAGCCTCCTTCGTCACCAGCTTCGCGTACGCCAATCTAAGATGGCCCGGTACGGTTAGCGGTGAGTGAAACAGCAGCGTCTTTGCCCACGCGACAACGTGCCCGATTTGCGTTCCGAGCATTAAATGCACCCAATAGAACTCGAAGAAATCCGTACGCAGCCCCGCGCGGTTCTCGGCTGTGGTCAGCCGGCGCAGTTCGACATCTTCCGCAAGCTCATATGGCTTGCTCCAGGCTCTGTCGCGGTCATCACCGTGTTCACGCTGAACGCTTGCGTTGGTGATCCAGACAGTGTTCACGAAGGACCTCAGTGAGTCCATCGGTCGCTGCTCGCCTATTCCGTGAATCAGTAGCACCGATTGCTTCGGCATTCTCAATGTCCTGCGAACCGCAGCCGTGCAAGCTGCTTGAGGTAACTGATAAGAAGATCGATCCAGCTCATTTTCTGTCCTTTGGCTGTTGGGTCCGTTTCGAGCCGATTCGGGCCCAGCCGCAGTCATCGCGCTTTATTACTCAATGACTGATAGGAATTTACTTTTCGGCTTAGCTACAACTTAGCACGAGAATGGGCGCTTGTCAATATACGTGGGTAACTGGTTCCACAGAGCTGTTGACATTCAGCGTATATCATGGTAAACATTTCTTAAGAACATGGAGAGGATCTGACGTCATTACTTTTCGTTTTCTTTCTACTAATATGGAATCCTTTCTCTTAACATCATTGGTCTTAAGTGACTGTGAGGGTTAAATGGCAATCCAGATTAATGGTGAGACAAAGCGGATAGGACTTGCTTTGTCTGGTGGAGGCTTTCGGGCAGCAGCATTCCATCTAGGTGTTTTCAGAAAGCTAGAGTCAATTGGCCTGCTGTGGAAGATCGACCTGCTGAGTTGCGTGAGTGGGGGGAGCATTGCTGGTGGATTCCTCGCGGCAAATTGGGGTAAGGCGGACACTCTGAACCGTCTTGAGCAATATCTCAAGACAAAATCAATTGCAGTTTCCTCCGTACTACGGGGGGTCCTCAATCCATTCACCACTCGATTAGATGAGCTTGCAAGGTCCTACGACCGCGACTTGTTTAACGATATGACCTTGAGCGCACTCATGAGGGGTCCTCGGATTTACTTCAATGCCACCAACCTGTCGACTGGTAATGCTTTCTTTTTTGTTGCGGGCGAGGACAAGGATTCAGAAATGGGTGAGTGGGAGCTCCATTTCATGCCAGCAGAGAATTTCAAGGTAAGCCAGGCCGTGGCAGCTTCTTCTGCTTTTCCACCCGTGTTCCCTCCGCTCCTCTTGGGTCAAGATATATATGCTGCTGCTCAAACTGAATATGTCACATTATCTGACGGAGGCGTCTATGACAACCTCGGTGTGAACCCACTGCTGCGTGTCGAGCGGAATAAGCTTGATTATGCGATTGTTAGTGATGCTGGCAAACCATTTGCCATCGACGAAACACCGACGGAAGCTGGAACCGGGGTTATCTTCGAATCAATTGGTATTCTGATGGAACAAGTTCGCGGTTTGCAGTTCAAACACCTCGAACTCAGTTGGAGGTCTAAGAACGGGCCTAAGCCTGTATGGTTTTCCATTGACAGTCAACTGGGGCAAGTCAATAGCGGCGATGCTGAATTTGCGTCTGCCATAAGAACGAATCTAAAGAAATTGAATGACGCCGAGGTGGATGTTCTTACCCGGCATAGTGGAGCACTCCTTGAGCACCGGCTAAGGACATACACCCCGGAACTCGTTTGAACAACGGAGATCTCTTTCATTAGCGCCTGCAAGGGAGAGGAGTTCATATTTATTTTGAGACGGTTGCAACAACCTAGATGATTGAAGAAGAGTTAAGACCCACAACTCATAACAGAAGTCAGTGGGCGAGGAGATCTGGCATGGGTGTGAGGAACAGGCCGGCGACAGGTATGAATGCAAGGTCGATCACGCGGACTCTGTCAGTGATCGCGCAGGACCCAAGCGTGAGGGACGCGAAAGGCAGGATCCTCATGTCTAAGATCCAAGTACCTCAGGAGGTTCTCGACCCTGGTCCGATCGGATACCGGGTCCAAGTCGTAGACTATGACACGACAGAGCAGAGGTTTCATGGGTCCCACGCGCTGCCTTTGAGGTTCGAGGATGAGCCTCCGGCTTGGGGGGAGGGTCATCCGAGTATCGTAACCGACTACCGCTTTCATGCGCAGAACGTGTACGCACTGGTCATGAAGACGCTCGCGCGGTTCGAGCACGCCTTAGGACGGCGGGTGGGATGGTCGTTCCGGACGCACCAGCTCAAAATAGCCCCTCACGGGATGCTTGATGCTAACGCCTTTTACGCGCCAGAACAGGAAGGATTGGTCTTCGGCTACTTCCCAGGGCTCAGCGGCAGGACTGTGTTCACGTGCCTGTCTCACGATGTGGTGGTCCACGAGACCGCCCACTCGCTGATTGATGCGTTGCGGGAGCGCTACCTAGATCCCTCCAGCCCCGACCAGGCGGCCTTTCACGAGGGCTTCGCAGACGTGATTGCACTGCTATCCGTGTTCGCTCAGAATGAGTTGGTCCAGGAGCTGCTGCGACGAGGGCGTACAAAGACCAAGGGCGTTCCCCACGACATGATCCATGTCTCTGACGTGGGAATAGAGCCTCTAAAGCAAAGTGCGCTGTTTGGTCTGGCCGAGGAGATGGGCCAAGAGATGGAGGGTGTTCGCGGCAGCGCTCTGCGCCGCAGTGCTACGCTGCCAATCGATGCCGCCCTGAGGGATTCTGACGAGTTCCTCGAGCCCCACCGGCGCGGCGAGTTGCTTGTGGCCGCAGTTCTTCACTCTTTCGTGGCCGCGTGGGCGAAGCGCATCGAGGGGTTGGCGGCCCATGGAAACCAGACGTACTCCCTGACCCGTGTGGCCGAGGAGGGTGCTGACATTGCGGAAGCGCTCGTGACGATGTGGATCCGCGCTTTGGACTACATGCCTCCTGTCCACCTAGAGTTCGGAGATGCCCTCAGCGCAGCGCTCACGGCAGATATAGGGGCTCGGCCCAACGACATCCGATACCAATTGCGGGATCACACCAAGGCGGCTTTCCATGCCTATGGGTTCGATCCTACCGCCAGATCCAAGGGTGCGGACGGGGTCTGGTCTCATGCTCCCACAGATCTGCATTACGAAAACGTGCGTTTCGAGTCGATGCGTACCGACAAAGACGAAGTTTTCCGTTTCCTGTGGGAGAACAGGGAAGCACTCGAGCTTCGCACAGGCGCGTACACTGAGGTTCTCTCGGTGCGTCCTTGCACGCGCGTAGGGGAAGATGGGTTCACATTGCGCGAGACGGTCGCGGAATACTACCAGGTGGCACGGCTGACGCCCGAAGAGCTCCGCGAGCACGGGATTAAGCCGCCCACAGGCTGGGTGGCTGAGCTGAAAGAAGCCCGCAAGGCAATGCTGGCGCGCAGGGCTAAGGCGATAGGCAAGGGGGAGTCTGAAACCTCCCAGGCCGCCGATGACGACAGCGACGAGCTCGTGACTCCGCTTTACGGAGGGGGGACATTCATCTTCGACGAATATGGGCGTCTCAAGTACCACATTCACAATGATGTGTTCGGGGCCAGGCGGCAGTCGCAGCGCCTTGCGTACCTCTATCAGACAGGGCTGCTTAGAGCTGGTCGGCTGGGCGCGAGGCTCTCGGCCGCCCGTCTTTCGTCAGTCCACCGTCTTCGCGCTCTGGACGCACGGCGGTTCCCACAGGAGGGGTGGTAAGTCATGGCTAAAAAGCCCACGTCGGTCGAGCTCCGCTCATACCAGGTAGGATTTGGCGATTCTTTTTTGTTATCTTTCATCTACGACGAGGACGACAAGCGCCACGTTCTGATCGACTTTGGCACTACCGAACTCCCTAAGCGCGGGAAGCCATTGAAGCCGGCCAAACCCTCTGAGCACATGCCTAAAGTAGCCGAGCAGATCCGGAAGGACTGTGGCGGGACTGACGGGAGGCTTATGGCCGTCGTGGCTACGCACCGACACGCCGATCACATTAGCGGCTTTGGGACCGACAGCAAGACCGGAAAGTCTGGAGAGATCATCAGCAGTTTAAAACCAAAGGTTGTGATCCAACCGTGGACCGAGGATCCGCAAGCGGCGAAGGACACCACGCATGCGACGGACGACTCCCTGCGCTCCACAAAGGGATTCGTAGCTGGTTTGACCGCTATGCACGCCATCGCGGATGCGGTGGTCGCGCTCACCGCCCCCCGCCCCCCCGCCTGGATGGGGGCCGCGCTTGCAAAGGAACTCTGGTTCCTCGGGATGGACAACATCGCGAACCCGTCGGCAGTGCAAAATCTGATCGCGATGGGCAAGGCTCCGGGGACCAAGGCCGTGTGGGCGCGGCATGGCTCGGACGCAGGTCTCGGACAACTTCTCCCCGGAGTGAACGTGCACGTTTTAGGCCCGCCTAGCCTAGAGCAGAGCCAGAAGATTCGCAAGCAACGCTCTAGGGATGCTGACCAGTTCTGGCAGCTCCTCGCGGGGCCGCCTGCGCTGCGGGGGCAGGCTCCGCTGGCCTGGGGCCTGGGACGTCGCACGCTGGCCAGGCGCACCGCTTCTACTCCCCCCGAGGCGCGCTGGTTCCGGGACCGCCTAGAGCGCATGCGAGGAGAGCAGTTGTTAGAGATCGTTCGATCCCTTGATGACCAGATGAATAACACTAGCCTGATCCTGCTCTTCGAGGTGGGGGGAAAGAAGCTGCTTTTCCCCGGTGACGCGCAGATTGAGAACTGGAGTTATGCCCTCGAGGACGCTTCAGACCACGAAAGCACCCGCACTCTCTTAGCCGACGTCGACGTCTACAAGGTCGGCCACCACGGCAGCCTCAATGCTACGCCTAAAAAGTTACTCTGGGAGGGTTTCACGAAGCGTGGATCTACTGCGGGTAAGCGCCTCAAATCAGTGCTCTCCACGCTGCCTGGCAAGCACGGCACGGCACGGAATGGCACCGAAGTACCTCGCAGGCTGCTGCTAGAAGCGCTGCTCCAGGAAACTGACCTCTCGAACACGCACGACCTCAAGTTCGGTGCCGAACCCGAGATGTCCAACATGATCCGGCTGCGCGTCTGAACGGGCGCACCGGGCGTTTTGCGGAAATCAACCTCAACAAAACCCCTGGTCTCTGATTTGGGAAGTAACCCTCAGTGCGTTCTTGACGTCTATTTTAGGATCTTTAAAAAATACCTCTCCCGGCGCACCTCACTTATTCGGAATGAAACCCCCATGGAGATCAGCAGCGTTCTCAGTCTGGACTTTAGGGAGAACTAAGCACCGACTGAGTCTTAGCAATTTTGCGCAGTAGTATTGGAAAGAAACAGTTATCAGATCATGCAACCGCCGGTCTGGTAGCCAGGGCTCATTGCTGAGCCCCAGCCCCATAAGAACCTTGCTTGTCGGTTTTCCGACACACGGCTCAAGCCTTTCTAAAGCTGCGTTTCAGCAACCCGCCTTCACAACTTCCAACGTTTGGCAGTTGCGCCGACTTTACAATATTTGTTATACAGCCTTCTTGCGTCAACGCAGGAGAATGCACATGCGGTAAGCTGCATTCATTTGCTTTTCCTCCTATGAAGGTTCTGCAAACTTTCTTGTAATGA
>Ga0181533_1000786_pt1 | contig 42829 bp, 31 predicted proteins | sample PEATcosm2014_Bin_45_FD_119772 | JGI IMG/M metagenome (GOLD analysis project Ga0181533, IMG submission 119772) | Peatland microbial communities from MTU Mesocosm Facility, Houghton, MI, USA - PEATcosm2014_Bin11_60_metaG | ecosystem: Environmental > Terrestrial > Soil > Wetlands > Peat | place...
CGGTCGCCATGGCGAAGGTGAAACACCCGTTCCCATCCCGAACACGGCAGTTAAGCCCTTCAGCGCCGATGGTACTGTGACCGAAGGCGTCACGGGAGAGTAGGACGCGGCCGGGGAATCTCATAGGGGCGGATGCACGATGCATCCGCCCTTATTTTTTTCGCGTTCCCGCACCCTCCCGCGGCGATGCGATAAGCGAACGCGCCGGACACTGCGCTACTTGATTATCAGCAGAATGCTAAAGACCTTAGCAGGCGGTGAGTCCTTCTCCCACGGGCGGACGTAACGCATCTCGAGCGTGCTGGTTCCGCTCGCCTCGGCTGAGAAGCGGAAAATCTCATGTCCCGACGCGCCGGGCATCGCGCTGTCGGGCTTGAACCTCGTATCACCGACCGGCTTGACGCGCGCGCCGGCTATCGGCGCGGCCTGCCATGTGTACCCGGTCCCCGGAGTCGCAGGCAGCGATATCTCAAGCCGGTCGCCGCGCGCGAGCGTGAATTCGCGGCCGTTGTCGGACTCGGTAGCAGCGATCACGCTTGCGCTTGCGCACCTTGGCGCTGAGAGTGCGAATGCGGCTGCGGACGCGACAAGAATCAACAGCAAATGTGATCGACGAATGCTCATGCGTACTCGCGCATCACCGTACCGCGACGCGCGAGATTTGTCATTCTTCGTAAATCTCGCAGCGAGCCGCTCGCGCACGCACGACAAAAAAAGGGCAGCCCGCACGGACTACCCTCTTGGTCGCAATCACAAATCAATCAGTGCTTGGTCTCAATCCGCCTGCCGTAAGTTACTTCGCCCTTGTCGACGCGCAGGCTGAAACCGCAATCGGGATTCGTGCAAACCCACGCCTTGAACAGAACCGAAGCGCCCTCCTGTCCATAGTCAGACAGTGGAATCAGTGCGCCATTGTTACATTTTTGGCACTTCGGCCACTCCATCATCCGCGCCTCCTTGCAGCCGACCCGAACCGCATCGTCCACGTCTGAAATTATAAGACCATCAAATCTAAAGCAACGTGCCGGGGTGTGGCGATGGAGATGTCCAAAACCGTCCTCGAGCGCGTGCTCGACCGGCCTGATGCGGCGGGCGGGTGGTTTCTACTTGAGCGCGCGGACGGAAAAACCGCGATCGTTGCAGCATAACAGCGAGCGTTTGCCGTCCAGCACGGTCTCGAGCACGACTTCCCGGCCCCACAGCCGCTGCAGGTAGCCGAGGCTTTTCTCGGCGTATTCAATGTGCAGATCGCGGCCGTCGTGATAGTGCTTGAGGTAGAGGGTGCGGTTGCGGCCGAAGTCAGCGTCCTCCACCTTCATCACCGGGATCGAGTTGGTGCCGACGTTGGCGATCAGCGTCGCCTTGACCTCCCGCCATCCATCGTCGTCGGCCACCTTGCTGACCACCAGCTCCTCGCCGCGCGCCTCGTATTCGAAGATATCCAGCTCGCGCACGAGATCCTCGGTCAGATAGCGGCGGATAAACGACGCATCGCGCTCGACCTCGCGGACCTCGAAGATTTTTTCCGCGCCGGACTTGACCGGCGGGCCGTCGCGCTTGATTTCGTCGGCGGTCGGGCTGGTAAAGCGGCGGTAGATGTCTTCCCAAATCTTGAGTCCGAGATGGTACGGGTTAATCTGGCCGGGAATCGGGCGGACGACCTGGTTGTGGTTGACGATGAATTCGAGATGGAGCCCCTGGTCCAGCTCGAGCGACTCCAGAATCTTCTTGTGCCAGTAGCTCGCCCATCCCTCGTTCATGATCTTGGTCTCCATCATGGAGATGAAGTACTTGGCCTCTTCATCGACGATGGTGAGCAAATCCTTCTCCCAGTCGGCGAGGAACGGGTTGTGATCGCGAATGAAGAGCAGCAGGTCTTCGTCGGGTTCGAGCGGGACCTTGTGAAAATCGGGGGCCTCGATCTGCTTGCGCGCGTGGATTTTCTGAAACGGGTCGGGCTGTCCCTGCGCGCTGTCTTCGGCGCGAGCCATCTGCTGCGCCGGGGTGAGCTTTTTGATCGCAAGATTGCGCCGGCATTGCCACGACAGCGCATGCGCCGCGTCCAGAATCCGCTCGACCTGGTCCACCCCGATCGACGGATCCTCGACGTAGCGCCGCACGCGCATCGCCGCGGCCTTGAACGCCTCGATCGTCAGTTCGGCGCGGGTCGATTTGAAGGTGAAATTGTTCTTGAAGAAGTCGTTGTGCGCGTACACGTGCGCGATGGTGAGCACCTGGAGCAGGAGCGAGTTGTCGCGCATCAGGTAGGCGATCGCGGGATTGGAGTTTATAACCATCTCGTAGGGCAGGCCGCTGACCCCGTGATCGTAAAGCGTTTTGAGCTTCTCGTACGACTTGCCGTACGACCAATGCGGGTAGTGCGACGGCATCCCGGAGTACGCCATGTACCCGAGCATCCCGGTGTGATCGCAAAGCTCGAACTCCTGCGGATAGCAGTCGAGCCCGAACTCTTTCGCCTTGGCGCGAATCCGCCGGTCCCACTCGGCCAGATCGGCGAGCGTCCACCTCGGGCTGTGCGGCGATCCGCCCGCGTTCGAAGCGGCGCTCATGCTTCCTTCACCCGGTCCTTGGCGAGGAAGGCCCGGAACGACGGCCAGATGTCTTCCTTGCGCTCGATCAGCACGGTGTGAAAGTTCGGCGCCTGAATTCGGCGGAACACGTTGAGCATCGAAGATTCGTAGTAGCGCGAGCCGAGCGGTTTGATCTCGCCGTAGCCGAACAAGTTGCAAATCCCGGCGAGTTCTTCGGCGTGCTTGAGGGCGACGGGATTGTCGGAGTCGAAATTGTCGCCGTCCGAGCAATGGAAGGCGTACAGGTTCCACAGCGACGGATGGTATCGCGCGGCGATTATTTCCAGCGCCTTGGCGTAGCCGGATGAGATAAAGGTGCCGCCGGATTCGCCCTTGTGGAAGAACTCCTCTTCGGTGACCTCGCTGGCCTCGGTGTGATGCGCGATGAAAACGATTTCGACGTTGCGGTAACGGGTCGAGATGAACTGATAGAGCAGGAAGAAAAAGCTGCGCGCCAGGTACTTCTTCATCGTGTCCATCGAGCCCGAGGTATCCATGATGCAGATTACCGCGGCGTTGGACTCCTCCTTGGTGTCGATCTCGACGTGCTTGTAGCGCAGGTCGTCCTGATGGAACGGGAAGCGGCGATGGACGCGCTGGAATGCGGCGCCGGTCGAAGCGGCGGGCTCCGCTTGCTCGAGCCGGCCTTCTTCGAGCGCGATTTCATCGAGCGCGCCTTCGACCCCGGCGGCGGCCTGCGATTCTTCCGATTTTTCCGCCGCGCGCGCCGCCTCCGCGCCGATCCGCTTGTCGGACGCGAGCATCCGCATCACGCGCTGCTTGGCGGTGCGGCGCTTGTCGAGCCGGATGCGGATCCCGACCTTGCGGTAACCCTTGCGCCGGGTCGAGTAATCGGACTGAATTTCGCGCAGCGCGCGGCGCTCGAGGTTGGGCAGTTCGAGATCCTCGAACATGATCTCGATCAATTCCTCGAGGGTGACGTCGGTCTCGTAGTAATCGACGCCGGGGCGGTCGCCGGCCTGCTCGTCGCCTTTGCCGGGGCGGTCCTTGCCGGTTTTGCCCACGACCTGGCCGGGGCGCGAGTCGCCGTTGCCCTGCGACGCGCCGGGAGCGTTGTCGCCGAAGACGAAGCGGTATTCCTTGATTCCGCGCAGCGGGACCTTGATCACGCGGTCCTTGTCTTTGCCGATGATCGATTCTTCGGCGATGATGTCGGCGATATTTTCGCGGATCGATTCGCGGACTTTCTGGCGATGGCGCAGCCGGTCGCCGGCCGAACGGTCGGAGCGTTCGGCGTCGGAGATCCGGTATTCGCGGAAGATGGTATCGCCGTTGGGCATGTTTACCTCAGCGGGTCCGTTCGATCATGCCGGGTCCGGGATTCTTCGCTCCGCAGACTCGCTCTAGAATGACACAACAATCAATCCTTCCAGAGGTTGTTGGCGGCGTACTTTAGCACTACGTCCACGCAGGATTCGCAGTAGCCGTTGTCGAGCAGATTCTTTACCATCGCGCCGTACTTCTCGCCCTGTTCCTCGTCGCGGGTGCGGGCCTTGGTGATGATGCGCGAGATGTCGCGCACCGAGGTCATCAGCTTTTTCTCGATCGCTTCCTTGAGCGGCTCGTAGCTCCTGTAGCTGATCTTTTCGTTGCGGCGCGAGGTTGCCCAGAGGTAGGCGATGACTTCCTGGCGAAATCCGTCGGCGGCGGAGCCGATGATCGCTATCTGCTCCTCGATCGACTTGAGGAAGCCCTCGTCGGGCGCCAGTTCCTCCTTGGTGTTGCGATCGCGCACGCGGGTCTTGTTGACGAACGCCTCGGCGTGATCGAGGTAGTTCTGGAACAGCGACTCGGCCTGCTCCTGGTACGAATAGACGAAGGCGCGGGTGATCTCCTTTTCCAGCAGGTCGAGATATTCCTTGTGCAGCGTGTCCTGGAGGAACTCGAGGTACTGCTTGCGGGTGTCGTCGGGCAGGTCGCCCTCCTTGGTCATCGAGATCAGCGCCTCGCGCACGTTGATCGGATTGATGCAGTTGCCCGAGACGTTGTCCGAGAGCGCGTTGTCGAGCGCCTTCATGATGAAGCGGGTCGAGATTCCCGACATCCCCTCGCGCTTGGTGTCTTCTTTCAGCTCCTGGACGTCGATCTTCTTGGTGCGGCCTTTCTCTACGACTTCCTCGCCGTTGTAGAGCCGCAGCTTGGTCATCAGGTCGCACTTGGCGGTCGGCTCCAGGCGCGACAAAATCGCGTACATCGAGGCGAGTTCGAGCGTGTGCGGCGCGACGTGGGCGCGGAAATCCGAGTTCCGGATGATCTTCTGGTAGATCTTGACCTCTTCGGACAGGCGCAGGTTGTAGGGCACTTTGACCACGACGATGCGATCGAGGATCGCCTCGTTGGTGTGATCGGCCTTGAACTTCTGCCACTCGGCCTCGTTGGAATGGGCGACGATGCAGGTATCGACGTACACCATTCCGTGGCGTCCGGGCGCGGGAATGACCTTTTCCTGGGTCGCGGTGATCATCGCGTGCAGGTACTCGGTCTCGTTCTTGAAAACTTCGATGAACTCGACGATGCCGCGGTTGCCGACGTTGAGCGCGCCGTTTAGTTCGAGCACGCGCGGGTCGCCTTCGGAGTATTGGTCGAGCTTGGAGATGTCTTCCGATCCGATCAGCACCGAGGTGTCCTGGTTGTTCGGATCGACCGGGGGCACCACGCCGACGCCGACGCGGTTGCGCTTGGAGAAGCTGCGGGCGACGACGGGTACTTCCTCGTAGCGATTGTTGAACTCGGACTTGAGCCGATAGCGGCAGACCGGGCAGAGGTCGCCCTCGATGTGCACGCCGAGCATCTTCTCGAATTCGCGGCGCAGATGGCGCGGGACCAGATGCAGCGGCTCCTCGTTCATCGGGCATCCTTCGATCGCGTAGATGATGCCGACCTGCTCGAGCCCGCGCTGAATCCGCTCGACCAGCGAACTCTTGCCCGAGCCTACCGGGCCCATCAGGTACAGAACCTGCCGGCTCTCTTCGCCCTTGAGCGACGCGGAATGGAAGTAACGGACGATCTGCGCGATGGTGCGTTCGATTCCGAAAAATTCCTGGGCGAAGAAGTTGAACACCTTCAGCGGCTCATCCTTGTACAGCCGCTTGGTGCGCGGATCGTCGGTGTCGTGCAACGAATGAAGGCCGGAAGCAATGATCAAGTCGTAGATTCGCGCGTGGGCGAGCTTGGTCATGGTCGGGTCGGCCTTCACCAGCTCGAGGTACTCGAGCAGGGTGCCGCGCCATTGCTTGGACTCGCGCGCCGCGCGATCTTCTTTGATCACCCGCTCGAAGTTATTGAGATCCGCCATTGGCTATCTCCTTCGGGTTATGGAGTGTTTAGCAGGGATACTGCTTGTGGAAGGTGAAAACGGTCGGGCCGTGCAATCTCGGGAGCCCATCCTGATTTCGAGTATAACCGAGTGACTGATCAGCAACAAGCAAAATTTCTGCGCGGCAGGGGCTGACCCCTGCACCCAGTGTTAGGGCCGCCCGCCGTTGGCGGGCGCGGACAGTGGCAGCGGCTCAATACTCAGCTACCGTCGCCACGGCCAGGGGTGGCTCCTGCCAGGGGAGCTGCGCGTAACCGCATATTGAATTCGGAGCAGCTCGGCTCCGCATGGCCTCAGTGAAGTCGAAGTGTTTTGCGCCGAGAAAGATTCGGGATTCTTCGCCGCAGCGGCTCAGAATGACACAAACAAAGAGCGCGCCAGCGCGTACTGCTTCAGTACCAACATCCGGTTACGCAAAGCTCTCCTGTTAGGAATTACGCGCTGATGGCGGGATGGAAAGCGATATGAAAAAGCAGGTTGTGCGCCCGAGGTTCCCGGCATCTGTTTACAGAGCCTAATATGCCTCGGTGGTTCGACGCAGCCTGCTTTCTAATCGTGGTCTAACACGAAAGCCGCCGAATAGATACTTGGCCGAATCAGGCCGCTGGCGCAGTTCAAGACCGGCTACTCGCGCATCCGATTTCCGCGTCATTCGAACAGCCGCTCGGAAACGGGGATCGTGTCGGCGAGGACGATGCGCCCGCGGTCGTTCTTCACCGTCGCCGCGAACACAGTGTCGTCGTGCGCGAACGAGAGCCACCATCGATCCTCGACGGCGAGGCCGAGGTAGTGCGCCTTCTGCTCCATCGTGCGCAGCACGTCGAGATCGTACGCCTGGTTCCACGGGCCTCGGATGTGCGATCGCGTGGGCACGATATCGGCCAGGTGCATGAAGCATTCGCCCGCGTCGCTGACGATCACCGCCTGATGGTCGCGGGTATGGCCGCCGGTGACGACGGCGCGCACGCCCGGGACGATGGTGGTATCGCCGTCGATCGCTTCGAGCCTCGATCGGACGGGCGCGAGAATCTCGGCCGCCGGCCGATAGGCCGCGCGCAGCCGCTCATTGCGCGGATCGGCGGCGATTTCAAGTTCGCCCTTCTGCACGAAGATTCGCGCGCGCGGAAACGCGGCTTCCAGCGCGCCCGAATCGCGCCGGCGCACGATTCCTCCGCAATGATCGAAATGGAGATGCGACACGATCAGATGGGTCACGTCGCCCGGCTCCATCCCGAGCGCGCGCAGATTCTCGGGCAGCCATCCGTCGCCATGATCGAAGATATTGCGCTCGACGGCGCTCAGGCGGTTGCCGATTCCGGTATCGACCAGGATCGCATCGGTTCCCTTCATGATCAGCGGACAGGTCAGATTCAGGCGGATACGGTTGTGCTCGTCGGCGGGATGGGTGTGTTTCCAGAGATCGCGCGGGACGACCCCGAACATGCATCCGCCGTCGTTGCGCCAGAAACCGTCGGCGGGGAAGGCGACCTCGAACGCGCCGATTTTGATCTTCGGTGGTGTCTCAGCCATCGCGCGCGCTTAGCTCCCCATCAGCCAGGTTCCCAGTATCAGCGCGACCGCGCCCATCGCAACGACTGCGACGTGCGCCTTCACCATCTGAGGCATCGCGGCGGCGGCCGCGCCGGTATGCTCGCGCGCGATGGCAGCTCTGACGGCAGCACCGACTCTCATCGACCACGTCATCGCGACGAGCATCACGACAAACAGCCCGATCTTGATCGCAAGCACCGTCATGAAAGCGGTGGAGAAGGCGAAGCCGTGCAAGGCTGTCACCACGGTCAGGCCGGTTAGTCCGGTCGCGAGCAGCACGGCGGCGGCGACGAGGCCGAGCGCGTCGATCTTGGACGCCGACTTGGCGACAAAATTGCGCTGCTCGGGGCTGCCGGCGCCGAGCGCGAGACCCGCGATCGCAAAGCATGCGCACGCGCCGATCCAAATCGCGCCGGCCACCGCGTGCGTCCACAGAATCGTCGTTTGCAACAAATTGAACCCCTTTCCCCAGTCGAGTCGAAAAAAAAAGACAAAAAAGATTAACCCAGCGGCTGGCTTGATTACACCCCGCCCGCGGGCGGCGCCGCCGGCGCGCGCGCGTTCTGGCTAACGCCGATCTGTTCGGCGAGTCTCATGGGCGTGATGCTATCCGGGCCGGCAGATCCGATTGCAGACGGAGGTCTGCGGCGATGTCGGGCGAATGGAGCATGAATGGCGCGGGGACGCTGATACTGATTATCAATATCCGAAGTGCCGGGGTATATCAACCCGGGCGGTCAGTTCGAGCGCAGCGCGCGGGCAGCGGGCGGCTTAGCGCGCCTTCAAACGGTAAAGTCCCAGCTCGGGATAGTGTGCGATCGTTTCGTGGGTGAAGTAGGGATCGATCTGGGCGAACTCCCGCTCAGGCTCATCTAAGGATCCGCGGCTGGCCAGCCCCAATAAGAGCAGGTACACCGGGCGTCCCATCTTATCCTGCTGTGCCAGCTTGCCCGCTTCGGCCAAGTCGAGGCTGCCATCGGGAAGAAGGACAGGCGGTATCGGGCCGGACCATCCTTCGGCCTTTTTGAGCCAAAGGTAGAACAAATGGTAGTCCTCTGGAGATCCTTGTTTCGCTTGAGGGGCAAAAAGATTGCTGAGGCCGACGAAGTCGGTTTGTTCTCCGCCCGCATAAAGCTCGAGCCATTGCAGGGAGATATCGCTGACCACCACGGCGTTGCTGAGCCGGGGCCGGATCGTGAGCACCTCGGCGACCAGCTTCGACGGCGGCGCCGCCGCAAGCCGGGAAACCGTCACGACCACAATCGCGCCGGCGAGAAGCGCGTCCAGGGCAATCACCGCAAATCCCGCGCATCCCCACTTAAGCCTTCGATTCGCGCTGACCAGCCCATAGCCCGCCGCGGCAAAAACGATAAACAAGGCCGGCAGCAGGAAGCGGGGATCGACATAGAAATGAAAGAGGCAAATGAGCAACAGCGAGGCAAGAAAGCCCAAGCCCAAGTACATCGCGCGCATCATGCTGGCGTTGCCATCCCGGCGCATCGCCATGAACACGCCCAGTCCTGCGAAGACAGCCACTGGAAAGGGGTACAAATCGTAGCGCGCGTGAACTAACGCTCGGAGCTTCCAACTCATAGGAACCTGGCCGAAGATGCCGTCGAGACCTAGCATCGCGATGGCATAAGAGATGAGACTTCCGTGCCGATCGCCCGTATCGATCGCATGACAGGGTACAAAGAGGTAGCTCAGCTTAAAGGGCTTGAACATTGAGCTATAGAACTGCGGCAGCCAGAATGCGTAACCGCTTGAAAGGGGGGAACCGAGGTAGTGCAGGTTCACCCAGGCCTGCAATCCGGGAAATGGGAGGAATGCGATCGCGAATGCCATCACTCGCGCGAGCCGCAATCTGGGTGGCTGGACCAGCACAACCGCTGCGAGCATCCCAACCAGAATGACGGCGTTGGTGGGGCGGATTGTGACGGCCAGGCCGGCCAGCAGTCCGCACAGCGCGGAGGCGACCATGCTCTCCTTTTCCTCAGCATACAAGAATGCCAGTACGGCGGGGATTACGACGGCCAGCGCAGGGACATCACTCATCACGCAGGTGGAAAGCACGAGAAAATGTGGCGATGTGGCCAGTAGTAACCCGGCGAAAATCGCGCTCGGCCGGTCGAACATCCCGAGCGTCAGCAGATAAAGCCCGGCTATCGCGACCAACGCCGTCAGCGCCGTAACCATGCATAGCCGCTCGACCCTATGCCCAAGAAGTGGATACGCAGCGGCGAGGATGAGTGGATAACCGATCGGGTGGAGGCTCGGATAAGAAATTCCCCCGAAATGGAGCACCGGGCCCAAGCCGCGATCGAGGTTCACCGCAGTCGCGGCGTATTCCTCCGCGTCGGGCATCGGCCACAATTCCTGTCCGGTGCCAAATCCCTTGCGCGCGATTAGGAGCAGCGCAAAACCAAGGATCAGCGCGAGTATCGCCGCGTCGATTTTTTCGAAGCGAAAGGCCGACGGCTCGGCCCCATTACCACTGGGCAAAGCGGGTTCTGATGAAGCGGAATCGGAGGAATTTGACGGTTTCGCCGGGATTGTCCCACTCCTAAATGGGCTTGGCAGGCCCGCTTCGCGACATTCAGGATCCTCCGTGCATCGCGCTGAACCGGATTTCCGAATATGAATCCGGATTCGTGCTAGCACCAACATCCAGCGATCCGCAACGGGTCAGGGATCCGGGGTCGGCAGCGAGATCGGCACGGCGGCAGGGTGTTCGGCACAGACGGCTTGACTGTTCTGGCCAGCATGCGTCCAAAACGCCGTGTGCGGGGCAACGGCGGTGCCCTCAAAAGACTCTCCAAGCGCGCAGTGGCACGTGGTTACCGGCACGCCGTTGATATAATCCTCCGAGTCACAAGGGAAGCCGAAGCAGTTGACACTCTGATCCCCGAGATCGAGTTTTGCCTTGCAAATTTGGTTCGGGGCCCAGACTTTGGGGCCTCTTTGCACCCAGTCGTTCATCGCCTGCGGAATGCGCTCCGTGTTCTTATAGATTGACCAGAGTTCGTCCTTCGAAGGCGCGGTGCAAGAGCCAGTCATGGTGCCTCCGTTCAGGTCGGCGAGAGCCCGACCGTAAAAGATCGGGCAGACGCAATCAGCCTCGGGGAACACGGCGGTACCGCCGCCAATGACGTTGACCGTGATTGTTCCTCCAGTCGGTGTACAGGTGGAGGCCGCACACAGAGCAAAATAGCCATAGCAACGCTTGTAATCGTGACCGCTTCGGGCCGCGGCGATCCGGCCGAGCGGCGAACAAATCATAAGGACGGACCACAGGCCAAGTATTATCTTTAAGCGGGAAACCGCCTTGTGCGAGTGAAAGGTCAATTTTTTGGGTGCGTTCGAATAGTCGGGCACGATTCCTTCTCCCGGGTCAGGGGTGGATATAAATGTTCGATCTAAATAGCGGGAATTTTAATTTTGAATCCCGATTCGTAGTACCACCGACCTCAAGCAGTCTGCAAATGCGAAGTTCGATCTTTGCGCCAGAGCAGCTCGTCGGCGCGAGGTTAGATGACGCGGGTCATGGGGGTGACGCCCTCGCGAGCTTCGGCCTCGCTGGTCTCGGCGATCGCGGCCGCATCGCGCAGCCGTTCGAGGTTGCGTTGATGGACGGTGCGGTCGATCCGATAGAAGCCGAGAACCGCGATCGCAAGCGCGCTGCAACCCGCCGAGACCGGTACGAAGATCAGGACCAGATGGCGCAGCACGGCCGGATCGACATGGCCCTGAATGGCGCCCTGCGGAAAGTTGACGAAGCCCAGCAGCAGCCCCGACAGGAAAGTGCCCACCCCGGAGATGCACTTCTGCAACAGCCCGACGGTCGCGAACAGCAGGCCCTCCGAGCGGTGTCCGCTGCTTACCGCAATGTCCTCGACCACGTCCGCCATCATCGAGGCGACGATGATGTAGCCCATGATGCCGAGCGTGTCGCGGATCACGGCGTCGGCGAACAGGATTGCCAGGAGCGCCAAGGAATGATTGGGCGGCATGAGTCCGAGCAGACGCAGCGGAATCGGCAGGGAGCCGGCTACCAGTGCCACGGCAAACAGCGTGATCATGGCCCGCTTCTTACCCATCGCCTTGGAAACCGCGGGGGCAAGAGACACCGCCAGGATGGCGGAGACGAAACCAAAGCCTGCCAGGTACGATATCTCCCTGGGGGTCAGCTCCCAGAAGTACGTCGTGATGTAGAGGCCGAGGCCGGCGCTCAGGCCACCGCTTATGGCGGCGATGATTCCGGCAATCGTGAGCGATAGAAACGAGCGATTGGCCAGGGTCGCGGCGATCTCGCGCGCCTTGCCCCGCAGGCCGAGATTACGCCGCGGCGGCTGGATCAAAGCGGCGATCCGGCCGTGGGTGCCGAACGAGGAAACCAGAATCGAGGCGAGTATGACCAACGCGCCAACTAATCCGCACTGCTCATAGCCGTGCCGGTTCAACACCCCGAGCGGATGGGTCGCGTCCTTGCGCAGGAAAACCATGAAGGCGAGCACCGCCATCGCGGTCCCGCCAAGCGTTCCGAAGAAGAAGCGATAGCTGAGCAAGCCGGTCCGCTCGTCGTAGTCAGCGGTCAGTTCGGGCGCCAGCGCCGCGCTCGGAATCTCGTAGAGACTGACCAGCAACCGGACCGCAATCAGCGACGCCAGCAGGTAGCCGAACATGGCTTGGTTGGACCAGTGGTAGGGCGGGTTCCAGAGGCAATAGAAGGCAATCGCGAGCGGGATCGCCGAAGCGTACATGAAGGGATGGCGGCGTCCCCATCGGGACCTGACATGGTCGGACCATTGGCCGACCATCGGATCGAAGACTGCGTCGAAGATGAGCGCGATCATTATCGCGCCACCGACCCACGGCGCTGGCAGGCCGATCACCTGGTTAAAGAACAACAGCAGCGGCGAGCCAAGCGCCAGACCCTGCACGCCGAAGGCGACCGACCCGAGACCGTAGAAGAGCTTGGTCGGCAAAGCGATACGGGCAGGCGCGGCCGGTGAATGCACGGCGGCATTGCTCGGTGCGATCGCGCCGCCGCCGACGCTTTCCGTCGCCAGCGGAGGATTGCCGCCCGCATCCGCCGTCCTCATTTAAGCCGGAACTTCCATTTTCGATCCTTATTCAAGGTCGCCCCAGCATCAGGCGGTGTCAACGCCAGACTAGAACTGCATCAGTTGGCGGGCGGCGTGGTTTTGGGCTAACTAGGACTTTTGGGTCGATAACCTTTGAATCGGCGCGCGATGCGCGGAGGTGACGGTGACGCTCAACCCGTACATCGAGGCATACGAACTGCGCGAGCTGGTGCTGAAAAAGGAAGTGCGGCCGCGCGAGGTCGCGGAATTTTTTCTCGCCCGCATCGAGCAACTGAATCCCAGGCTGGGCGCGTTCATGACCGTCACGGCGGATCGCGCGCTCGCGGACGCGTCGCGGCTGGAAAAGATCAAGGCTTCGGATGCGGCCAAGCTGCCACTGTTCGGCGTCGCGTACTCGCTCAAGGACCTGGTCTGGACCAGGGATATCCGCACGACGTTCGGCTCGAAGAACTACGAGAACTGGCACGCGCCGGCAGACGCGGAACTCGCCGTGCGGCTCGCCAACTCGGGCGGAATCCTGCTTGGCAAAACGACCACGCCCGAATTCGGGCTGCGGCCGACCACCGAGGGCGGTCTCTGCCCGCCCGCGCGAAATCCCTGGAACCTCGAACACACCGCGGGCGGCTCCAGCGGCGGGTCGGCCGCTGCGGTGGCCGCCGGACTGCATCCCGTGGCGCAGGGCAGCGACGGCGGCGGGTCGATTCGCATACCGTCGGCATGCTGCGGCGTGGTCGGAATCAAACCGTCGCGGGGACGAATCACGCGGGCGCCGCAGGAGGGCGAAGCATGGGCCGGACTTTCGACCACCGGCCCGATCGCGCGCACCGTCCGCGACGCGGCGTTGATGCTGGATGCGATGGCGGGAATGATGCCGGGCGATCCGTACGCGGCACGGCCGCCGTCGCGTCCGTTCGCCAAGGAAGTTTCGGCACATCCGAAAAAACTCCGGCTCGCCGTTATCAACCATAGCGCGCTCGGCGCGGTGGACGCCGAAACTAACGCCGCGCTCGAGTCCGCTTGCGGGGCGATCCGCGAGATGGGGCATCGCGTCGAGCCGATCGCGCTCGATCCCGGCGAGCAGCTTGGCAAGCACGTCCGCGTGATCATCGGCGCATCGGTCTCGGCGCTGAACATTCCAAAGCCGGAGCTACTCGATCCGCTGGTGCGCGGAAACTACGAATGGGGCGCCAAAATTTCCGCCGCCGACTACATCCGTGCGGTAACCGCGATGCACAATACGTCGCGCGAAATCGTTCACGCGCTGATGCCCTATGACGCGATCGTCGCGCCGACGATCACCCGGCCCGCGGTGCGGCTCGGCACCTTGCCGTCGAATCCCGCCACCGCCGCGGATGAGATCTACGGGTGGATCGCGTTTACATTTCCGTTCAACTCGACCGGTCAGCCGGCCATCTCGCTCCCCAACGGATTCAACCAGGCGGGACTGCCGCTGGCGATTCAACTCGTCGGCCGTCCGGGAGATGAAGCGGGGATAATCGCGCTGGCGGCCGAGTTCGAACGCGCCCGGCCGTGGAAGGACAAGCATCCTCCGGTCTAGGTTTTCGTTTTTGGGTTTCGCTCTTGGTTGTTCGCGAATATCCCGTTGATAGCGGCGGCGGATTGTGCGCTTACTGAACGCGAGAGGTTCCCGACGCCGGTGGGGCGCGCGATTTAAGTTGCCAATTGAAACTGAATTGGTTAGACCAGCGATAACCAATCGGAAAACGGAGGAAAAATATGCAGACGATTAAGGTTGACGATATCGCGGCGCTCACGGCGAAGATCAGCAAGGAATTCGGTCCGTGGAGCGAGCCGATCCAGGTGACGCAGGAAAAGATCAATCAATTTGCCGAGGTGACCGGCGACCATCAGTGGATTCACGTCGATATCGAGCGCTGCAAGAAGGAAAGTCCGTTCGGCGGACCGGTGGCGCACGGTTTTCTGACGCTGAGCCTGCTGCCGGCGTTCAGGACCAAAGAGGAGTACGCGATCACGGGATTTCGCAACGTGGTGAATTACGGCGCGAACAAGCTGCGCTTCGTCGCGCCGGTGCCGGCGGGCGCCAGCGTTCATTGCCGCTCGCGGCTGATCGCGGTCGAGCCGCGGCCGCTGGGGACGATGCTCACGCGGGAGACGGAAATCCAGGTGGTAGGCCAGCAGAAGCCGGCGCTGGTGTACGAAGCGCTGATGCTGTTCGTGAAGTAGAAGCAGCGGGCGGCGACGGAGCGGACTGCATGGCGTATCAACAGATCATTTACGAAGTCGCGGACAATATCGCGACGATCACTCTCAACCGGCCGGAGAAGCTCAACGCCTTCACCGGCGTCATGATGAGCGAGATGATCGACGCGTTCGATCGGGCCGACGCGGACGACGAGGTGCGCGCGATTATCGTGACCGGCGCGGGGCGCGCGTTCTGTGCGGGCGCGGATTTGTCGCCGGGCCCCGGCGCGTTTCAGTCGGAGGGCGGCGATGTTCCGCCGCGGCGCTCGGCGATCAGGGCCGACGGCAGCGTGGATTGGAGCAACGAGGCGGTTCGCGACGGCGGCGGACGGCTGACGCTGCGCATCTTCGAGTGTCTGAAGCCGGTGATCGCGGCGGTGAACGGAGCGGCGGTGGGCGTGGGCGTGACGATGCAACTGGCGATGGACGTGCGGCTGGCGTCGGAGAACGCGCGCTTCGGGTTCGTGTTCGCGCGGCGCGGGATCGTGCCCGAGGCGTGCTCGAGCTGGTTCCTGCCGAAGATCGTCGGCATCGCGCAGGCGCTGGAGTGGACGTTTACGGGCAGGGTTTTCGGGGCCGAAGAGGCGCTGGCGGGCGGGCTGGTCAAGCGGATCTACAAGCCCGACGAGCTTATTCCAGCGGCGCGCGCGCTCGCGCGCGAGATCGCGGACAATACCTCGCAAGTGTCGGTCGCGCTGATCCGGCAGATGCTGTGGCGGATGGCCGGCGCGGACCATCCGATGGAAGCGCACAAGGTGGACAGCCGCGGAATCTTTGCGCGCGCCCCTTCGGCGGATGCGAGGGAGGGCGTCGCGTCATTTCTGGAGAAACGTCCGGCGAAATTTCCCGACAAGGTATCGAAGGACATGCCCGCCTACTTTCCGTGGTGGCCGGGGCGCAAGTACAGCTAAGGAGCGGCTGAAGACTTGCGGCGGATCACGACGCGGACTTCGCCCGGCTGCGCGGCCTTGACCACGGCGCGCTGGCCGTCGAGATCCAGCTCGCCGTTGGCGCCGGCGCCGGACACTTCAAGCACGCATCCGCGCGGATACTGAATGCGCGGCACGAAGATCTCGGTCGGGCGGGCGGCGGAAGGATCGCAATCGAACACGAACTCGAAGGCGCCGCCGATCCGATCGAATTTCATGATGCGCGGAATACCCTGGGTCGCGCGCGCGTAAGGCCGGACGAAGCCGGAGAGCGCGCGGCCGCCGCTATTGATGTCGGCCGGATCGGTTTGCTGGTCGCGCGAGAAGATACTCAGATCTTCCTGATTCCAACCGTCGCCAATAGCCAGATCGTTGCTATTGGATGCAGTATAGTTCCATAGCGTACCATTGATGAGCAGAGTATCCAGTGCATTATACATTAGATCGAGCGCGACGATGTGAGCAGTCCACGGTGCATCGCTGCGATCGCCGGCGTGAAAGGCGCGGTACGCTTCGGCGCCGTTCAAATCGAAGTGAATCCCAAATTCGCCGATGAGGGTGGGTGCGCCGCCGTTCACCGTTTCTGACATCCGGGCCATCCTGCCCAGCTCGCGTTCGTAGCGCGCCTGAATCTGCTCGGCGGCGGTCGCAATCTCGCCGGTCAACACGTCGAGGCTGAAATTCGGACTGAACATCTTGGTCGCGGCCAGGACCACGTCGTACCAGTGACCGGCGTTGACGCTGTTGGGAGGAGTCTCGGCGGGGAATCCGGGTCCGAGAAACCCCGAGAGCGGATCGAGCTCTGCGAACAGGATCCAATCGGGATTAATTTGGCGGATGTTTTCGGCGACGCGGGCGAAGAACGGTCCCATGTAGTCTTGGATGAAGTTGACCTTGCGATCGCCGACGCGCTGGAAAAAGTCCTCGCGCAAAACGTCTAAACTGCCGTCATTATTGAGCCGCCACGCGCCTGCGTCCTGGAACGGATCGCTTCGGCCGCTGGTCCAGATCGAGATGCGGCCGGGATTGATCGTCCGATCCTGTTTGTGGACTGCCGCTTTGGCTGCCGGGTCGAACTCGAGCACCGGTATCGAGCGCGTAATTCCATGCGACACCAGCAAGCCGTCGAGCGGCGACCCCGCCAGGCCCGGCATCGCACGGTCGGGGTTGGCGGCGCTCGGCCCCAGATGGCGATAGGTGAATGGCTGTCCGATCCATCCAGGGACCGGTTCGTTGAGCGAGTCAAAGCCCATCACGTTGGGCAAATCGCGGACGCGGCGCGCGACCTCGCGCTGCGCTCCGAGGTAATGCTCGAGCATGTAGTCCTGCACGTTGACGCCGTCGATAGTCAGTCCGGGGGCGAAGTCGCGGCCGGCGAAAAACAGGGTCCACATGATGCCGTTGGCGGGACGGCGCTCATTATCCACCCAGCTCATGGTCGGGTAGCGGTCCTCCTGACGGCCGCCGCGCGCATAGTCATATAGATTTTGCATTACATGAGCGCATCCCGACTCGGCGAGCCGGCGATAGTCAATTCCAACCTTATCGAATAGCCAGCAGGGCGCGCCGTCGCCACCGGTCATTCGGCTCCAGACATCCTGGTGGAAATCGACGAACAGGTAGAAGCCGTAGTCACCGGCGAGCCGGCACAGCTCGGCGAAGTAGTCGAGGTAGGCGACGTCGTAGTCGCGCGGGCCGCGATGCTCGACGGCTTCCCAGGTGGTCAGCATGCGCAGGCAATTGAAGCCCCACGCGCGCAGGCGCGAGAAGTGTTCGCCGGCTTCGCCAATCGGAAACGGGCGGCCGATGAAGGAGACCCCGCGATGGTCGGAAAAGTCGGAGGGGAAATTGGTGCCGCCCTCGGGGTAGGGGACCTTGCAATCGCCGCCGAGATTGACGCCGCGCAAGATAACGCGGCGCCCGTATTCGTCCAGAAACCATCGTCCTTCGATGTGGAGGCGCGGCAGACTGGTCTTTGGCATCCGATTCACTCCAAGGCGCGAGGTTGACGCAATCTCCGCTCGTGCGTCAAGCTGCGCAAGGTGTTTGCGATGAATTGACTATTTCGCGGCGACGGCTCACGCTGACGGCGTAACGCCGGCTTGAGGCTCATGGCCAATCTTCTCAACCGCGCACGGGAGCACCTGGGGGCCGCGCTGAGGCACGCAAGGTCGGCGTTTCACCCGTCGAGGCCATGGATTACGCGTGCCCGGGAGTTAAGCGGTTCGCGCCGGGTGCGGAAAATCGCGGTGATCGTCGTCGCGGTGCTGCTGTTCCTGGACCCGGCGGCGTACCTTGCAGTTCCGCCGGTGTTGCGCCACGTCCTGACCGGCCCCGTCGCGGGCAGCATCCATCGCCCGGTGGGCGTGGGCAAAATCCGATTCAATCTTTATGCGCTGAGGCTCGACGTGGACCAGTTGCACGTTGGCGAGCGCGACAGTCCAAAGCCGTTCGTCGATATCGGGCATCTGCGAGTGAAGGTTTCGTGGACGTCGATTTTCAGATTGGCGCCGGTAGTCGGCGAAGTCCTGGTCGAAAGGCCGCAGATCCATGTCGTTCGGGAGTCAGAGCAGCGTTTCAACTTTTCTGACCTGCTCGAGAGCGGCGCGCCGCCGGAAAAATCGAAACCGGCTGCGCCAAGCGCGCCGATGCGATTTGCGGTTTCGAATATTCAACTGCGCGATGGCGAAGTGACATTCGACGATCAGCCGCTCGGCAAGCAACACAAGCTCGAGCGGATTCAGATCAACGTGCCGTTTATCGCGAACCTGCCTTCCGACGTGCACGTGTCGGTCGAACCGCTGCTGCAGATGGTGATCGATGGCAGCCCGATGCGGATTGCCGGCGTGGCCAAGCCGTTCGAGGCGACGCACGATTCGGTAGTTGACCTGAAACTGCATCGGCTCGACCTGCCGCTTTACCTCAGCTACGCGCCGATGAAGATCCCGGTTAAAATTCCGAGTGGGACGCTGTCGGCGGACGTGTACGTGCATTTCATCCAGGCGGAGTCGCAACCGCTGATTCGCTTGAACGGAACGGTAGCGCTGGATCAGCTCGAGCTTCGCGACACGGCGGATGCGCCAATCGCCGCACTCAGACACGCCGAGGTGAAACTGACCGATATCGAGCCGCTGGGCGCGGTGTTCTATCTGCGATCCATCTGGGTCGATGGCTTGCTCGCGCATGTCAGGCTCAATCCCGACGGGACCAATAATTTTACGTCGATCGCGGGCGGCAATGCGGCGCCGGCGAGTCCTTCGGTGCAAGCGGCGCCGGCGGGCAACGTGACGCAGGCGGCGGCGCCAGCGGCGGAAAAATCCGCGGCGAAAGCGCCAATGGATTTTCAGTTGGACTCGTTCGATCTCACCAACAGCGCGGTGGAGGTCCAGGATAACCGCGGCGCGGCGCCGGCGGCAGTGGCGGTGGATACGCTCGGGGTCGGGCTTAAGAATCTTCGGATGCCGGGGAAATCGCCCGCGACGTTCACCGTCAACGGCAAGATTCGCAGCGGCGGCGCGATTGCGGTCAAAGGCGCACTCGATCTGGCGGATTCGCAGGTTACAGCGGAGGCGGCGATCGATCAGATCGACTTGCCGGCGTTGCAGCCGTTTGCCCAGTCGATTCTTGCAGCCACGATCGCGTCGGGCAAGCTGAGCGCGAAGGCCAGCGTACAGACGCATTTCGCGAGCGATCATTTCAACGTGCACGCGGAGCCGGCGACCGTCGCGATCGAAAATTTCGAGATGGATGCGCCGCGCGAACGCGAAAAACCGGTGCAGTGGAAAAGTCTCAGCGCCGCGATTGGACAGTTCGACCTGGCGGCGCATCAGGCGACGGTCAGCGAGGTGCGCATTGACGGGATGCATCTGTTCGTTCGCCGCGAGCGCGGCGGGAAATTGAGTCTCGCCTCGCTGATGCGCGGCGGCCCGGCGCCGCCGCCACGCAGCAAGCGCGCAAGCATGCGCGAAACGAAGCGAATGCCGCGCGGGACCAGGCGAGCGGCGGGCAAAGCGGTAAAGGCGCCGGCGCCGCCGTCGCAGAGCTGGCAATACCGGATCGCGTCGGTCGCGATGGAACAGACCGACGCCACCTTCGAGGACGACAATGCGCCGCAACCGGTCAAGGCGGCCGTGGCGCCGCTGAATCTGCATCTGAAAGATGTGTCGAGCGATTTCACCAAGCCGATCGCGGTCGAGGCTGACGGCACGCTGAATCGCACGGGCACTTTCAAGGTCACCGGAACGGCCGCGATCGCACCGCTCAAGGCCGATCTGCGCGTTGCGACCAAGCGCCTGGATCTGGCGTTTGCCAATCCTTACGTGAGCAGCAGGCTGAACGCGACGATCACGAGTGCGAACCTGACGATGGACGGCACGGTTGGCCTGGAGCAGGCGCGCCACGATTTTCTGGTGAGCTATCGCGGCGACGCATCGCTCGGCAGCGTGAAGATGCTCGACAAGCTGACCAACGCCCTCTTTTTCAGAATGAATGCGCTCGACGCGAATAAAATCGATTTCGCACTTGGAAAAGGTCCGCCGAAGGTGCATGTCGGAGAGCTTGCGCTGTCGAACTTTTATTCGCGGGTCATTCTCAACAAAACCGGCAAATTGAACCTCAAGGACATCACCGCGGGCCCGCAAGAAGCGCCTACGTCACTGACGCGAGCCACGGGAGCGCCGGGCTCGAAGGGTGCGGTTCCACCGGCGCCGACATCGACGCCGACTCCGGCTGCCGCACCGAGTCCGGCAGCCGCGACGGCTCCTGAAGTGGCTCCGGCGGCATCGCCGAGTCCGGCAGAGCCTTACGCAGGCCAGCCGATGAACGCCGACATCGAGGTGGGCAAGGTCACGCTCAAAGGCGGCAAAGTCGATTACACCGACAACTTCATCAAGCCCAACTTCACGGCGAACCTGACCGAGATGGAGGGCAAGGTCGGCGGGTTCGGGACAAAATCCACATCGCCGGCGGAAGTTTTACTCGACGGGAAAATCAACGGGAGCGCGCCGATCAACATCGATGGGTCGATAAGCCCGCTCGCGCCGACTGCGTTCGTCGATATCAAGGCGAAGGCGAACGGTATCGAACTGACGGGCCTCACCCCGTACTCGACCAAATACACCGGCTATCCGATCGTCAAAGGCACGCTGACGGTCGATGTTCATTACCTGTTGGACCAGGGGAAGCTGACCGCAGACAACCATATTTTCATCGATCAACTGACGTTCGGCGATCACGTGGAGAGCCCGGATGCGATGAATCTGCCGATTCGATTTGCGGTCGCACTGCTCAAGAATTCGAAGGGAGAAATCGATTTGCGAGTGCCCGTGTCGGGGTCGCTCTCGGATCCGCAATTCAGCATCGGCAGCGTCATCTGGAGCGCGTTCAAGAACCTCATCGTCAAGGTCGTGACGTCGCCATTCTCGCTGATAGCGGCCGCGTTCAGTGGCAGCGGCGCGCAGCAAGACCTCGGCTACATAGAGTTCGCTCCGGGCTACGCGACGCTAACGCCGGATAGCCAGAAGAAACTGGATACGGTCGCGGCGGCGTTGGCGGATCGAACCGCTTTGAAGCTCAACATTTCGGGGCGCGTCGATCCGGCATATGACAAGGACGGCTACCGTGAAGCATCGCTGGAGCACAGCATCGAGGCGCTCAGCCACAAAGCCGAGGGAGAGAGCGCAGAGGCGAATGCGAAAGCTGCCGCGATCTCGAAGGAGGATTACAACAAGTATTTGGCGAAAGTTTACGGCGCGGGAAAATTTCAGAAGCCCCGCGACTTCATCGGGTTTGCGAAGACCGAACCGCCGGACGAAATGAGGAAGCTAATCCTCGCCAACACCCCGGTGAGCGATGAGGATCTTCAGCATCTTGCCGACGCGCGGGCCAACGCGGTGCGCGCGTATCTGAGTGCGAAAAAAGTCGAGGCAGCGCGGATGTTCATAATCGCGCCGAAGCTCGACGCCAGCGGAATCAAGGATCAGGGCAAGACCACGCGCGTCGATCTATCGCTGGAGTGACGCGCGCCGCACGGCTAGAGCGAGCCGAGGCTGCGATCGGGGATCGCGTCCCAGGCGCGGCGCTCCGGGTCGCGAGGCGCGTCCTCCAGGTTGGTATTTGCGCCGAAGACCATCGTTGGCCGGCGCGCCTCGGTATAACCCGGCCAGGCGCCGACGCTGGCGCAGCTTGGATCGCCCGATCGTGCGAAAGCCAGCCATGCGTCCTGCATCTGAACCGCCAGCTTTTCCGCGGCCGGGCCGGTGCCCGAGAACACGCTCATCCCGGGCAGGTGATTGGCGCCGAAGACGAAGCCAAGCTCGAGTGCGTGGCAGCATCCGAGCACACCGTGCATCGCGGGCGACGGCCAGGTGAAGAGATAACTGAAAACGCGCGGATCGTGGCGTCCCTGAACTTGCGCCAGGCGCACGCCGGGGATGCGGAACACCCGGTCGGTCTCGATTGCGGTGAACAGTTCAGCGGGCGTGACCGGCTCGCCCCGGGGGGCGCGAGCCTTTTCGTAACTGTCGATGAGCGCATCGGCGCCGTCCGCGGTCAAACGCCCGGCGATACGCGCGCCCAAGCCGGCGCGATCGAGCCGGTGCAATGAAGGATCCATCAAGGAGAACAATTTCCACTCCTCGAGCGTGGAACCGGCCATCACGGCCACGCCCGACGCCGTGCCGTCCGCCACCATGTCGATCGCGGCGCGCGGCACCAGGGTACCGTCGGCTACCGGCTGATACGCCATCCCCAGTTCGGGGTCTGGCGTCTTGCCGTCGCCGAGCATAGTGCCGGTGAGCAATTGCGCGGGTGTCAGCGCGCGGATTGCGCCGTCGTCGGCGGGGCGCACGCCGAGCCTCGACAATATTTTCTCGGCGGTGCGATTGGCGCGCGCGACCGCGGCCCCGGTGTGGCTCGCTCCGCTTTGGGCGATCGCTTTGTGGAACAGCCCGCGCGCAAACGGCATCGCCAGGATGGTTCCGACGCTCATGCCGCCGGCCGATTCACCGAAGATGGTGACGTTGGCGGGGTTGCCGCCGAACTCGGCGATATTGCCGCGCACCCACCGCAGGGCGGCGACTTGATCGAGAATTCCTTCGTTGCCGGTCGCCGGAATCTTGCCGTTGGTCACGTCGGCCAGGCGGAGGAAGCCCAGCGGGCCGAGCCGATAGTTGATGGTGACGACGACCACGTCGCCGCGCCGCGCGAGAACCGAGCCGTCGTAGAGAAGCTGCGAGCTGGAGCCGATGCTGAAGGCGCCGCCATGAATCCAGACCATCACGGGCCGGCGCTTGCCGTCGAGCCCGGGAGTCCAGATGTTCAGCGACAGGCAATCCTCCGATTGCTCACCATCGACCACCATCGCGGACAGCGCGCTAAGCATCACCGGGTTCTGATGAGCCACCGCGCCAAAGCGGTGCGCGTCGCGCAGCCCTGTCCACGGCCGGGGCTTCTCGGTTGCGAGCCATCGGCGCGCACCAACGGGGGGAGCCGCATATGGCACCCCTTTGAAGACGAACAGTCCGCCCTGATCGTCACCTTCGAGCTTGCCTTGATGGATCGAAACAGTCGCACTCATCCGGATGAACCTCGATGCGAGAATTGCGGAGATTCTCGCAGAATTCATGCGCGGTTCACAGACGCGCAACGCGCGCGCCAGGCCAAATCTCAAAACAGCACACATCGCGTCGAAACGCGCCGTGGGCCGCGCGGATCGATGAGTGATTGGGGTTTTTCTCCGCGGTTATGCGACAACTTTTCGGGCATTGGACTTGCTCTGTTTTAACAGAGCCCGGCGATTGCCCGGGATGGGAAGGAAATCGGATGGGCGCTACGCCCAAGCAGAACGATTTGGCCTCGCGTGAGAGGAAACGCTGGCACTATCCCCGGCATGACCAGGTGAACGCCGAAGCTTTGACTTCGGATGAGCTGGCGCGGGCGTGGGCACGCAATACTTCGTTCGATTTGCCCATCGTGGACGAAACCGTAATAGGTTTGTCGCGGGCGGCTGCGCTGCTGATTATCTTTTCCAATCTAATTTATGCAGCACAGCATCGTTACACGTCCGGATCGACGTTCGACGTGACGCAGGGCCTTATTTTGGTCTGCATGGCCGTCGGAGTCGTGTTTCTTCTGTTGACCTTCACCGCCGCGATACTGCGCTATTGGCGGGAGATCGTCGTCTTTGTCTGCACTGCGTTAATGGCCACGAACGCTGCGATCGGTGCCGAGACGATGCGTGCCGAGCCGCTGTTCATGTCAGTGCTTGTCATCGTGGTCGCCGCGGGGATGCTGGCGCCGTGGGACTGGCGTTGGCAGGCGGCGATTAGCGCTATCGGGATGATTTGCTTTTACGTTCTCGGGCGTGTGCATGGGGTGGTTGATTTCGATCCCTCTATGCATTGGATAGGGCTGACGACCGCGGTCGGGCTCGGGCAGTTAAACGTCTATTTGCAGATGAAGAATCGGCGCGAGCTCGCGCAAAACGTCGAAGACCGGTGGAGCACCGATCGGAAACTCAAGGAGAGCGAGGAGAAGTTCCGGCAGATTTTCGAGCAAAGCGGCGACATAGTCATGGTCAGCAGCCTGGATACCGGCAGGATCCTCGAGGTCAACAACCAATTCGTCAAGCGCAGCCGCTTGGCGCGGGAGCTGGTGGTCGGCCGGCGCGCTATCGACCTGAATTTCTGGGTGCAGCCGGCCATCCGCGAGCAACTCGCGAAGGAGCTGCGAGAACGCGGCTCGGTGCAAAACGTCGAGGCCCAGCTCGTCGGCGTTGACCCCGCTCAACCGACGACCGCGCTGATTTCCGCGGTCGTGGTCCGGCTGAACAATCAGGACTGCGTGATCAACGTGGTCCATGAAATCTCGGACGTCAAAGAAGCGCAGCGGAAGCTGCGCAACAGCGAGGCCAATCTGCGCAAGCTCTTCGACGTTAACCTCGATGCGACGGCGATTTTGGATCCAGTGACGCGCCGTTACATCGACGTCAACCACGAATTCCTCCGCGCGACGGGCTTTAGCAGAGAAGAGGTGCTGGGCAAGACCTATTGGGAGATCGGCTTGTGGACGAGCCGGGAGGAATCCGACGATTGTGTGGCGGCTTTGACCCGAAGCGGAGAAGTCCGCAACATGCGGGTCAATTTTTACACCAGAGATGGGAGCGCCATTCCGTGCCTGATGTCTGCGGTGCTGCTGGAGCTGGACGGCAAGCCGCGCTGCCTGGCAGTCACGCGCGACATCAGCGATCTCGTGGCGGCGGAGCGAAAGCTCAAGGACAGCGAGGCCAGCCTGCGCAAGATCTTCGACTCGATCCTGGACCCATTGTCGATCATCGACCTCGACGGCCGCTTCGTGGATGTCAACGAAGAATTTACCCGACTCACTGAATGTTCGCGCGAAGAGATCATCGGAGCGATCTCGCCGGGAGGTGCCAACAATGGTTATGCAGGGATGGGAAGCGAATACATCGAGTTGCTGCGGACTACCGGCCAGGTGCGAAATTTCGAAGTGGCAATTCGGAGCAAGAGCGGCGTCGAGATTCCCGTGCTGCGCTCTGGGGTGGTGGTGAAGTTGGGCGGCGCGCTGCGGGTGGTAACGGTTTCCCGCGATATTACCAAGCTCAAGGAGCAGGAGAGAAAACTGCAAAGCAGCGAAGCGATGCTGCGGGAGATATTCGACTCGAGCGTCGATAACATCGCGCTGACCGCCTTGAGCGACGGCATCATCATCGATGTGAACAATGAGATGGTGCGAACGCTGGGGCTGGCAAAAAATGAAATCGTCGGCAAGCGCTTCAGCGAGCTCAACGTCTGGACCAGCAGCGAGCGGCACGTTCTCTTCCTCGAAACCCTGCGCAAACATCGCGAGGTGCGCAACTTCGAAACCACCTTCCGCACCGCCAGCGGTAGCACTTTTCCGGCTCTGATCTCGGCGGTGGTGCTCGAGCTCGGCGGGCGCGAGTGCGTGCTGTCGATCTCGCGCGATATCACCGACCTGGAGGCGGCGCGACAGAAGGCAGAGGCGGCATCGAGGGCGAAGACCGAATTTCTGTCCAGCATGTCGCACGAGATTCGCACGCCGATGAATGCGATCCTCGGGATGGCCGACCTGATCGGCGAGAGCGATCTCGGTCCGGAACAGCGCCGGTATCTCGATACCATCATCAGCAACGGCAACGCGCTGCTCGCCCTGATCAACAGCATCCTGGATCTGGCCCGGGTCGAGAGCGGGCGCTTGAGCCTGGAGGCGGTTGCATTCGACGTTGTCGAGCTGACGGAGAAGGTTGCCGATACTCTGGCGGTGCGGGCCCACGAAAAGGGAATCGAACTCGCGGTGCGTTTCGGCAGCGGTCTGCCGCCGATGCTGGTGGGCGATCCGCTGCGGCTGCGCCAGGTGCTCACCAACCTGATCGGCAACGCGATCAAATTTACCCGGCGCGGTGAAGTCGTGATCGAGGTCGCGCTCAACCCGGGCCGCTCCAACCCGCCGAGCCTGCTATTTTCGGTGCGCGACACCGGCATCGGAATAGCGCGAGATGCGCTGCCCAGGATTTTCTCCGCCTTCACCCAGGCTGACTCATCGACCACGCGACAATACGGCGGCAGCGGACTCGGTCTGACCATCGTCGAGCGTCTGGTCGGGCTGATGGGGGGCAGAGTCTGGGTCGAAAGCGAACTCGGCGCGGGCAGCACTTTCTATTTTACCGCGAAATTCGGCCTGCCGCCCGCGTTCGCCAGCGAAAGCGAAACGCGGGAGCATCGCGGCCCCGAGCTGGCTTCGGTCCGCGCGCTGGTGGTGGATGACAACGCGACGGTTCGATCGATCGTCAGCGAAATGTTGAGGGCCAGGGGAGCCGCAGTCACCGAGGCCGGGTCGGGGGACGACGCGCTCCTCGCGATCGACGAGGCGAATCGCAATCGCGCGGCGTTTGGCCTGCTGCTGGTTGATGCGCAGATGCCGGCGATGGACGGTTTCGAAATGATCCGGCGGATGCAGCCCGGCCCCGATGGAAATGCGCCGATCATCATGCTCGTGACTTCCAACGGTCTGACCACCCGGCTGAATGCGATGAGGGAGCTGGGCGTGAAGCATTACGTGGTGAAGCCGATCAAGAGCCACGAATTGTACGCCGCGATTTCCGACGCAATGGCCGGCGTTGCCGCTCCCGCGCAAGCCGCGGTCGAGCCGCTACCTGAGCCGGCGCCCAACGGTTCCGCAGCGCACCCGCTCGACCGCCCGATCAATGTCCTGCTGGCGGATGACTCGGCGGACAATCGCCTGTTGATCGCGGCGTATCTAAAGAAAAGCCGGTACGTGCTCGACGAAGTCGAGAACGGCCAGGCGGCGCTGGACCGCTTCATGACGCGCAGCTACGACGTGGTCCTGATGGACATCCAGATGCCCGTGCTCGACGGTTACAGCGCCGTGCGCATGATTCGTCAATGGGAGGCGGCGAACCATCGCCGTCGCACGCCGATTATCGCGCTGACCGCCTCCGCGCTCGAAATTGACGTGCGCCGTGCGCTAGGGGTTGGATGCGACCTGCACGTCAGCAAGCCGGTCAAGAAATCGACGCTGCTCCGCGCGATGGCGGACATGGTCGAACGCTCCGAGCATGACGGCGCGGTGGTGCATCCGAGTCCGAACGGCGGATGGCCTTAATACTGGGTGCAGGGCTCAGCCCTGCTCATAGCTTGTAGTGCACGCCGGTGAGTTGCTCGGACACTTCCCAAAGCCTGGCCGCGGCCGCAGTATCGCGAGCCGCCGCAGTGCAACCGACTTTGACCGGATGCCCCCACATCTCGCCGATACCGTCGGGGCCGATGTAATCGCCGCCGTGGACGCCGGGCGCGACGGCGGCATACTCGGTGGGCAGCGCGCCCATCGCGGCGCTCTGCGCGAGCAAGCGGTTGCCGATCGAAAAAACATATTCGAGCATCGCCGATCCCGACATCCGCGGTCCCGCCGCTTGCAGATTGGTCGCCGCATATCCGGGATGGCACGCGACGCTCAGCAGTTTTGCGCCGGCTGCGTCGGCTCGCCGCTGCAACTCGAAGGTGAACAACAGGTTGGCGAGCTTGCTCTGACCGTAGGCCCTCCACTTGCGGTAGCCGTTCTGCCATTGCAAATCGTCGAAGCGAATCTGGCCGAAGCGATGGCTGGTGCTGCTGACGTTGACCACTCGCCCGCCATCGGTGGCGAGCAACCGGTCGAGCAGCAGGCCGGTCAACGCGAAATGTCCCAGGTGATTGGTGCCGAATTGCATCTCGAAGCCGTCCACCGTGCGGCGGTACGGGATCGCCATGACGCCGGCGTTGTTGCACAGCACGTGCAGCGCGGGATGTCGCTGATGGAACGCGTCGGCAAAACTGCGCACCGACGCGAGGCTCGAGAGATCGAGTTCCATCACCTCGACCCTGGCGCCGGGCGATTGTGCGGATATCTGAGCGGATGCGGTTCGAGCCTTCCCCAGGTCGCGGCATGCGATGATCACATCGGCCCGCTTGCGCGCGAACTCCAGCGCTGCTTCATAGCCGATTCCGCTGTTGCCGCCGGTTACGACAATCGTCTTCCCGGAAAGGTCCGGCATGTCATCGGCGGTCCACGCTTTTTTCTCGGGCATAGCGGGCGTTCCTCCCAGTCGTCTGCACGAAAGCTATCACGGGATACATCCTTGGGTCACGATGGAGCAACATCGGCGCGCCCCCGCGAACGCCGATGTGGACGCCAAGCGAGCAACGGCGGCACGGCGTCGATGCCGGTGCCGCTGAGGCTCACCTTGTACGGGCTGGCTGTATCGCCGCCGGGCGCATCACTTCTCTGGCGAAGCGATGCGCGGTCGCGCTCTTTTCGCAAGCGCGACCGCCGATTCCACTATTTTCCGATGCCATACAATCCGGCCTTCTGAGTGCCGTTCCCCGCGTTGTCAACGATATTCAGCGTTGCGGAGATCGTGCCGGTCGCGGTGGGCTTGAAGTTGACATAGATATTGCACGTGGTCTGCGGCGCCAATGAGCTGCCGCAGGTGGTGGAATCAACGCTGAACACGCTCTTGCTCGGTATGATGCTGCTGATCGCCACGGCGCCACCGACCGGATAGGTATTGTTGTTGGCCACCGTTATTTCTTTATCCGCGCTGGTGGTATCGACCGTCTGCTTGGGGAACGAGAGCGCCGTTGGCGAAAAGGTCAGCGGCGAGAGCGTGCCTGTGCCTTGCAGCTTGATCGTACCGGGGCTGCTTGCCAAGGCGTTCCTGGCGTTGCTTACGATTTGCAGGCTTCCCGTGCGAATGCCTTGCGCAGTCGGAGCGAACTTTACCGTGACCGTGCAACTGCTGCTCGCCGCCAGCGTCGTCGGCGTCGTCGGTGTCCCGGTGTTGCATCCGTCGCTGACGATTGAAAAGTCGCCCGTCACTCCGACGCTGTCAATGGTCATCGCGATCTTCCCGTAGGGGTTTGTCAGCTTCGCGGTCCTGGTCGTCGCGGTGGTGGTGCCCACCAGGGTGTTGGGAAACGCTATTGTCGGCGACAGGCCGATCAATCCGGCAATGCCAGTGCCTTCAAGCGTCGTCACGTTCGGGCTAGTGGAAGCACCCGACGGAACGGTCACCGTTCCCGTCCACGTTTGCGTGGTTGCATCCGTCGCCAAAGGGCTGGCGGTAAAGTTGACGCCAACTGTGCAGGTATGTCCGGGCTGCAATGTCGTGTTAGAGCAGTGATCGTACGCCATCGAGAATTGAGTGGGGCTGACCGTGACCGTCCCGATGGTGATCGGGCCACCGGACTGATTCGTTGCCGTGACGACTCTGGTAGGCGCAGTCGTGCCGGAATTCAGAACGATTGAGTAATAGAACACTATTCCGTGCGGCTGGACCAGCAGAGACGGCTGGATCGCGATGAACTGAGGCCCAGCTAGTCCTGTCTGTGCACCGCTGATGGTGGTGCTGGGTGTCACGTTGGGATAACCGGGCTGGCTGGGGAGGCTGGCCAGAGGAGGATAGACAAACACGCTCTCGGCGCCTGCATCCGCCGCATAGATTTTGCCGAGGGAATCCAGCGCGATGCCGTTTGGGCTGGTCAGGCCGGTGCTGCTTCCGCTGATGGAGGCGGTGGGGGCCACGGTGTATGTCGCCGGCGAGCCGGAGACCCATCCGGAACCGCCGAGCGCCGGATAGACAAACACGCTCTTGGCGCCTGAATCCGCAACATAGATGTTTCCGCTGGAATCCACTGCGATGCCTGCTGGACTGCTAAGCTCGGTGCTGCCACCGCTGATGGAGGCAGTGGGGGCCTCGTTGAGCGTCCCGGTGCTGCTTCCGAGCGCCGGATAGACAAACACGCTCGCGGCGCCTGAATCCGCAACATAGATTTTGCCGCTGGAATCCACCGCGATACCAGCCGGGGTGCTAAGCTCCGTGCTGTCCCCGCTGATGGAGGCGGTGGGGGCCTCATTGAGCGTCCCGGTGCTGTTTCCGAGCGCCGGATAAACGAACACGCTGGTGGCGGTTTGATCCGTCACATAGATGTTGCCGATGGAATCCAGCGCGATGCCGATCGGGACCGTCAGGCCGGTGTTGCCACCGCTGATGGTGGCGATGGGGGCCGCATTCCCGTTGCTCCCCGCCGAATAGACAAACACGCTGGCGGCGCCTGCATCCGCCACATAGATGTTGCCGCTGGAGTCCAGCGCGATGCCTTCGGGGAGGTTCAGGTCGGTGCTGCCCCCGCTGATGGTGGCGGCGGGGGCTTGGTCGCCGGAGCTCGCGCCGGGATAAGCCGTCACATCGCTCGTCACACCGTTGTGGTTCGTAACGAAGAGCGCCGGGTCAGGGGTCGCGCTATAGGCGCGGCCTGAAGAGCGATGAAGGCCGACGGTCGCCAATGCGGCCGCGCAAAAGATTGCGATCACGCCGATGCGTACTTTTCCTGCGCAGTTGCTCATCGCTTTTCCCCCAATGCTGGACCAGTAATACAGCACTACGACTTAAATCATACTAATAGCTTCTTGACGCAATAATTACACCAACGCCTTTGGCTAATCTACGCTAACCTGACTGCATTTATGCCCAGTTGCGCCAGGGAGTGCACGGGTCGGCGGTCGCGCCATGCCGCACCCGCCGGATTTCCCCCTCTTAGACTGAATTCAGAATCGCACCGAGCCCGTGCGATTTGCAAACGCAAAGCTAACGCCCGGATTTGAGTCCAAAGTGAAAGCTAGTGGAGAGACAACCCGGCGAGCGCCGCGATTCGCCGCATATCCACGCACGCTTCCAGCGCGTCGGCGATTCGATCGAACGCGGTGCCGCGATCGGCGCCGGCGTGATCCTGCGCAGCGGATTTGAGCGGGGCGAGTCCTTTCGAGCCCCTGACCTCGTCTAGGAAGTGCCGTCGAAAGCCGTCGGAATCGAACATTCCGTGAATCGAAGTGCCGATCACTCGTCCATCGTCTGATCGGACACCCTCCAATTCGTTCACCGCGCCCGTGTCCCTGTGCGTCAATCTGAACATTGCCCGGGAAGCCTCGACGCCGGTGATCCTCCCGGAGTGAATCTCGTAGCCGGCAACGGGGAGGCTTGTCGGCAGATGAATTGCCCGGACTCGATCGGTGATTTTCTCGGCCGCAAAGGTGGTTTCCATTTCGAGCAATCCCAACCCAATCGTTTCAACCGTATCGCTCTCGAACCGGCCGGCGTCGATCACGCGCCGTCCAAGCATCTGGTACCCTCCGCAGATTCCAAGCACCCATCCGCCCGCGCGGCGGTGCCGGACGAGCCAGTTCTCCCAGCCGGCGGCGCGCATCCATTTCAGATCGGCGACGGTGTTCTTGGTGCCCGGAATAATCAGCACGTCGAGCCGTGGCGCCATCCCCGGATCGCTCAAGTAGTGAACGGCGACATCGGGTTCGTCCTCGAGCGCCTGGAAGTCCGTATAGTTGGAGATGCTCGGCAGGTGTATCACGCCGACGGTCATTGGCTTGCCGCCGGGACGCGCCGCGAGCCCGTCCAGCATGGCGGCATCCTCTTGCGGCAGTCCGAGGCTGTTCTGCCAGGGGAGCACTCCGATGACAGGGACACCGATTCGATCCTCGAGCCAGCGAAGGCCGGGTTCCAGCAGTTTCTGATCGCCGCGGAACTTGTTGATCAGCACTCCCTTGACCCGGCGCCGTTCCTCGGGCGCGAGCAGCTCGAGCGTGCCGACGACCGAGGCAAAGACTCCGCCCTTGTCGATATCCGCGACCAGCAGCACCGGCGCGTCGGCCAGTTCGGCGATTTCCCAGTTGACGATGTCGCGATCGCGCAGATTGACCTCCGCCGCGCTGCCCGCGCCTTCGATCACGATCAGTTCAAAATCCCGCGCAAGATTGTTGTAGCTGCGGACTATCTCAGGCCATGCCTCGGCACGATACCGCTCGTAGTCATTCACCCCCATCTGAAACCGCGCTTGCCCGCGAATCACCACCTGGCAACCCATGCCGGATTGCGTTTTCAGCAGCACCGGATTCATGTCGAGGCTCGGTTCCAGGCCGCACGCTTGCCCCTGCACCGCCTGCGCACGTCCGATCTCGCCGCCGCCGGGGCAGACCGCCGCGTTGTTCGACATGTTTTGCGATTTGAAGGGCGCTACGCGGACGCCGGCGCGCGCGAACACGCGGCAGAGCGCGGTGACAACCACGCTCTTGCCGACGTCCGACGCCGTGCCCATTATCATCAGGCTCTTGGCGCTCAAAACCCGATCCCTTTTGCCGCGGCGCTCACGCGAGCCATAGCATCTGCGATACGATAGACTGTTTCAATACAGGTAAGGAGATATGACATCGCTGCTTGAAGTATTGACGAGCGCGGAAGCGGACAAAGTCGCCGTCGGTCATTTTAATTTTTCGGACCTGGCGACGTTCAATGCGATCGTTGCCGCCGCGCGCGAGAAGAGATTGCCCGTGATGCTGGGGGTGTCCGAGGGCGAGCGCGAGTTCACCGGCGTCCGCCAGGCGGCAGCGCTGGTGAAGGCGGTTCGCGACGAGTACGACTGTCCGATTTTCCTCAACGCCGACCACACTCACTCGATCGCCAAAGCCGAGGCGGCGGCGAAAGCGGGATTCGACGAGATCATCTTCGACGGGTCGGCGCTTGCGTTCGAGGAAAACATCGCCCAGACCAAGAAAGCGATCGAGGCGATCAAATCGATCAACCCTGCGATTCTGGTCGAGGGCGAGATCGGCTGGATCGGCGGGTCGTCGGCGGTGCTCGACAAAATTCCGGAGGGAGTTGGCGTTTTGACCACGCCGGAGGAGGCGAAACAATTCGTCGAGGCCACCGCGGTCGATATCCTGGCGCCGGCGGTCGGCAACATGCACGGAATGCTCGCGAGCATGGTTCACGGCGGCGTTCGCAAGCGGCTGAATATCGAGCGGATCAAGGAGCTCAAAGCTGCGGTCCGCATCTTCATGACCTTGCACGGCGGCTCGGGCACCGACGACGGCGATTTCCGGCGCGCGATCAGGTCCGGCATGACTATAGTCCACGTCAACACCGAACTGCGGCTGGCATGGCGAAGGGGAGTTGAAGCGGCGCTGGCGGCGGAGCCGAACGAGGTGGCGCCCTACAAAGTTTTGGGAGGCGCGGTCGAGGGAGTGAAAGAGGTGGTCAGTTCGCGGCTCGAGCTGTTCAGTTCAAGATGACGGCTTTTTGTGGCGCTGCTATTTGTCCGTCGGCAAATTCACAAATACCGCGGCCGTAACGACCGTAGTCCATAGACCGTCGCGATCGCCGATCGCCGATTGCGTGATGTTTCGCGTCTGAACGATTTTATCGGACAGCTTCCATACGTCCTTGCGTTCGTCGTAACTGACGTTGGGATCGAAGTCCACGCCGAGCGCCGTCGCCAGCATCGTGGCGGCGAGGTCTTCGGCATAGTCGCCGGCCTTCTCGTCGGTCTGCCCGAAACTCTTGTGCTCGGACAGATAGCCGTATTGATCCTTGTCGGCCGGAATTGCCAGCCCGACCGACGCGGCCATCAAGCGATGCGGTTCGTCGGTCGAGTTGTCGTACATGACGGTGTAAACGATCTGCCCCGGAGTCAGCGTCTTCAGTCCGTCCTGAATCGACACGACTTTGCAGCCGGGAGGGAAAATTGAGCTGACTCGAACGAGATTGAACTCGGCGATCCGCGCGTCGCGAAGTGCGAGCTCGAAGGAGGTGAGCTTCTCGCGATGCCGGCCGACGCCCTTGGTCAGAAAAATACCTTTGCCTGTTGGACCCATCGATTTTTGATCCTCAATTCGATTTCGTCATTTACATAGAGCAAGCGCAAGCGTTTTGCGAGGCTACGCGGCGATGATCCGCGCGTGAACAATGTTCGGCGAAGCGGTAAGATGGCGGCTCATGGAATTTCGCCGAGGTGACGCCATGATCGAGACGAGTCCATTTGGAAATACCGGTCATCAGAGCACGCGGGTTATTTTCGGCGCCGCCGCGTTGGGCGGGATGAAGCAGGACAAGGCCGACCGGGTGCTCGAGTTGCTGCTCGAATACGGCGTAAATCACATCGACACCGCGGCGTCGTACGGCGATTCGGAATTGCGGATCGGTCCGTGGATGCGGGAGCATCGCCAGCGGTTTTTCCTTGCCACCAAGACCGCCGAGCGCACGTATGAAGGCGCGCGCGCGAGCCTCCATCGATCGCTGGAGCGGCTGCGAGTTGATCAGGTTGACCTGATCCAGATGCACAACCTGGTCGACGAGAATGAGTGGGAGACGGCGCTGGGAGCGCGCGGCGCGCTCGAAGCGCTGGTGGAGGCGCGCGCGCAGCGACTCGTGCGTTTCATCGGAGTTACCGGTCACGGCTCGCAGGTCGCCGCGATGCATCGCCGCAGCCTGGAGCGGTTCGCGTTCGACTCGGTCCTGTTTCCGTACAATTTCACAATGCTGAATATCGGACAGTATGCCGCCGACGTCGAGGCGCTGTTGAATGCGTGCCGCGAGCGCGGCGTGGCGACCCAGACGATCAAGTCGGTTGCGCGGCGTCGATGGCAAAATGGCGGCGGCCCGAAATTCAGCTGGTACGAGCCGCTGCGCGATCGCGACGCGATCCGCAGAAGCGTCCACTTCGTGCTGAGCCGGCCGGGGCTGTTCCTCAACACCTCGAGCGATGCAACTCTGCTGCGCGATATCCTCGATGCGGCGAGCGTGAAAGCGACCGCGCCGGCGCGCGCCGAAATGGAAGCCGACGTGGCGCGTTACGCGATGGAGCCGCTGTTCATCCCCGGCGTGTCGGACACGATCTAGCGGCCACTTTTAGACCACTTTGCGGAACGCGAGGGCGGGCGGGAGCCGGACGGCCTCGAAAATCGGGACGACGCCGCTCACTAAACTGACGGCCAGCGCGGCGATTAGCGCGTTGAGGGTTTGCGCAGGAGTGACCCACAGCGCGCCATTGCCGCCGAGCGCGGCGCCGAGCGTGATGCCGCCGGAGAACATCCAGAGCGCGGTGCCGGCGCCGACGATGCCGCCGAAGAATCCGATCGCACCGCATTCGCCGAATAACAGAAAGGCGACGGCGCCGCGGCTGAAGCCGAGCGCGCGCATCACGGCGACGTCGCTGATCTGTTCGCGGACCATCATGACGGTGGAGTTGGCGGCGATGAGCAGGACGGTCAGCAACACGACGAGGCATAGCGCGAACACGATCGCCCTGATGTTGCCGATGGCGGAGAGACCGGAGGAGAGCGCGTCGCTTTCGGTCATGGTGCGGGTTTCAGCGTCGGAATTGGCGAAGTGATCATCGATCTGTTTGGCGAGCGGGCCCATCGCGCCGGCGCTGGTGGCGCGCACGATGAGGTTCCATGCGATGTCTTCGTCGGGCAGCCCGTGCGCTTTGCGCGCCGCCATCAGGTAGTCGCGGCGCATGAGAAAGGTGTTGGGATAGCGCTTGGACTCCATCTGGCCGCCGATGATGAACGTCATCTCCATGTGGGGTGCGTCGATCCCGCGCAGCGTGACGGTGTCGCCGATCTTCCAGCCGTATTTGCGCATGAGGATTTCGCCGACGATGGCGGTGCGCTTTTCTTTGGCGCTCGCCGCGCGCTGTTGGTTGGTCAACGCGTAGTCGGGAAACACGTCGGCTACCTCCGGGCCGGCGCCGGCGGCGAAGACCGGCTCGCTCAAGTCACGCCACGTCGCGAACCATCCCGTGATCGCGACGCACGCGGCGGCGCCGGGCATTTTATTGATGTCGTCGCAATAACGCGCGGGCAGGTCCTCCCACGGCGCGGTCTTGTTGGTGATTATGAGACGGAGCGTGCCGGACGCGTCCTTGATCACGCGATCCATCGAAGCCGGCACCGACACCAGGGCGGTGTAGATGAAGGCGGCCAGCGCGATGGTGAGGATAGTCAGAATCGTGCGGCGCAAATTTCGGCGCATGTTGCGCTCGACCAATTTGATCCAGTTGAACACGATAATTCCGGTTCAGACCGAGCGCAGCGATTCGACCAGAACGATGCGCGAGGCGCGCCATGCGGGCAGCAATCCGCCGAGCGCGCCAATCGCAATTGCCGCGATCATTCCCGACACGAACGCGCCCGCAGTCAGCTGAAACCTGAAGATGAACTCGCCGACGTTCATGAGCTGGCTGGCCAGCCCGGTCGAGTACGCGACCAACACCCCGAGTATCTCACCCAGTACGCCGCCGGCCAGCGCGAGCACGATACTCTCGATCACGAAACTCGCGAGCACGTTGAAGCGGCTGAAGCCCAACACTCGCAGGACGCCGATTTCGCCGGTGCGCCGCGCGACCGCCGAGTACATCGTGTTCATCGCGCCGAACACCGAACCAATCGCCAGCACCAGCGCGACGACCAGGCCGAGCGCGCGCAACTGATCGACGAAGCCGGTTTGTTTCGCGTAAAATTCCTGCTCCGACATCGTGTCCACTTTGACCCTTGAATCGGTCGTCAGCGACTTGGCGAAATCGGCCTGCGTGCCGGGCTTGAGCACGACGTGAAGCACCTGGTAGCCGTTGGCGACGTGGATATCCTGAGTCAGGATGTCGAGATCGGTCAGCATTTCCGACTCGCGGGCGCTGTCGCGATCGGAAAAGATGCCGGCGATTTTGAAAGTGCGCCGTCCAAATTTGGGCAACAATATACTTGACTGACCAAGGGTGCTAAGATGAATAACGACGTGACAGGTCGGGAAATCGAAAACGCAGCGTTGATAGCCTGCTTCCAAAAAGCATTCAAACTATTTGGATTGGGGCAGAGCGAGGAACGCGTCGATCAGTTCAATGGCTCCATTGATGGCGTCTTGCTGCTCCCTGTTCGCTGGATGGCCGGAAATGGCTTGTTGCTGCATGACAAGAAGATGACTGCGCATCCGCGCCACAATGGGCAGACTAAGCTGAGCAAGGCTCGCAAACAGCGCCGCAAGCAAGGCGTCAATTAGATTTACGGTTGCGCGTAATTCCTTGGGGTTTTGGCCGGAGTTTGGGACTAAATTCAGAATAGTTTTCATTTCACCACCTCGCTCACTTGAGACGCGGATCGTCACTCGCAATGCATCGGGCGTCCGCTGCTATTCCATATTTACCAGCAGCGGCAGCGTTGGTTGGGTCTGCGTCCATTTCTTTCTTGAGGCGCTGGACTGTAATGGTCAGGGCGTTTTCGCAAGCCGTCGCTGTGTCGAATGAACGAACGGTCTGCCACTGATTTAACGGTGGAATGCTGGACAGCGCGCTCGACGGATCAAGCGGTCGCGGTGGAAGCATCAAATACCATCCGACGGCGAGCAACGGCAAGGTGTGGCGAAGTTTCACAAGTAGCGGTGTAGCAGAGCGGTCTGCAAAAAGCGAAGGACCGAACCCTTGTGAATCCAGTCCGCTATTGGAGAGCCTATAAAAGTATATTTCCTAATCTTGGAACCGGCCATAGGGTCTGCCGTTTCTCTTGGAATCCTGTTCATGGATTCTTGATAATTGGACCATCCGTCTATTGACGGCAATTTCATAAATCTATAGTCTAGGAAATGAAAGGCCCCGCGACGTTCGCACCGTCCGGGGCCGGAAAGATGGGGGCCGAAGCATTTTGGTTGATGCCCCCGATTTAGAATCGGGAGAACCGGGATCATAACCCGGCGGCTCCATCTCTTTTCAGGATACCAAAAACAGTGCGAAAGGACAATGCGGCTATGGATCAGGACGTGCAGAATATTCTGGAGAAGCTGGAAGCGAAGATGCGCGCGCTGAAACAGGCGCGGGAAACGCTGCTAGAGCAGTTCGGGGATAACGGCGCTTCGGGAACGCATCCTCGTCGGCACCCACAGAAAAGCGGACGCCGTGGCGAGGCCATAAAATTTCTGAAAGAACATGGCCCGACAAAGACGGGGGAAATTGTCAAACAAACAAAAATCCCCGCTGGAACAATCGGCTATCTTCTGAGGGATAAGAGCATTTTTGTCCGTGATGCGCAGGGAAGATGGTCCCTCAAAACAGCGGAAGATAATGGCTAAATGAATTGCGCCGTCGTGGGTTCAGCACGACGGCGCGATAGCATCAACCGCCCCGGAATGGGCAAAGGCAGGTGAGCTAAGTGCGAAGTAATTCTCGCGCGTTACTATGAACGCGCCCCCGCGAGGGGGCGCTTCCCGCGCTCGTGTTTATTCGGTTTTTGCTCAATCTCCTTCTTGCTAACCGTTAGAACGCCACGCGCCAGCTTGCGCAATCGGTCAAATGCGAACCCTGGCTCGAATCGTAATTCTTCGATCTTTGGCGACTTCACGAGCAGCAGCTTAGCACGTCGCCGCGTGCCTCTCCACTGCTTACGCTGGTAAAGATTCAGCCGTCGATTCGGTCTTGCCGGTCAGTTCCGCATACGTCAGGCGACGGCCAAGAACGGAACTGGCAACGTCGATGAAGCGTTCGCCATCTGTCGCCTTGCGCTCGTTGTATCGGAACGCTTGTTCGTCCAGATACCGGAACAAGTGGAACGGCTCGACGCTGACATACGTTCCCTTGATACCGCGTTTCAGCAGACTCCAAAAATTTTCGATCTTGTTGGTGTGCACATTGCCGTCAACATAGCGTTCCGCATGGTCGATGACGTTGTGGACGAAATCTTGATCGAGGCCGTGGTATCCAGTCCACGCATCGGTAAAAACGTATGAGCCGCCCTTTACATAGCGCCGCACGTGGCTCTTGAGCGTATCGCCTTGCGTGTTCGGCACATGGACGAGCCGGACCTTGGCACTATGACGATCCAGCAGTCCCATCACGATCGCTTTACCGGCCCCGCCCGTGCCCGTGATCTTGGCCTTTTTGTCCTTGTGCATATTTCGGGCGAGACCGCCGATAAAAGTTTCGTCTGCCTCAATCTCTGTGCCGGAGAACATTTCGAGCGAACGATTCTGCATCGCGAGCCGGATTCGGTGATCCATGAACCACGCGGTTTTTTGAGTGACGCCAAGACCGCGCGCCATTTCGTAGCTGCTGATCCCGTTCTTGCAGTTGGCGATTAGCCACATTGCCGGAAGCCATTTATCGAGGCCGATTGGCGAATCCTCAAAGATCGTTCCGACCTTGAGCGAAAACTTGGCGCGCGGATGTTTCGCATAGCATTTCCACAGGCGCGCTTTTTCAAGGTAGCTGACCTTCTCCGATCTGCAGGTCGGGCAACGGACCTTGCCATCCGGCCAGCGCATCTCGATCATGAATCGCTGGCAGTTCTCGAAATCGCCGAAGTAGCGAATCGCTTGCTGGAGTGTGCTTGGATACTTCATGCTTCAAACATAGCAGAACGCACGTGGTCAGTCAAGTATATTATTGCCCAAATTTGAAATCGCTTCCGACCGCGAGGTTATGAAAACGCGCGGCCAGCTTGCGGCCCACAGCCATCTCGGCCGTGCCGCGATTTGGCCAGCGCCCGCTCTCCAGGCGCATGTCGCGATGGACCTGGTAAGCGATTGGATAGACGCCGCGAAGGAGGGTGAAGATCGCGCTGGAAGGCGGATCGTCGGGCGCCGGATTGAAACCGGTGATCACCTCGGGCGAGACCAGCGCAGAGCCGTCGGGAGTCGTCGCGATTTGAGGCCGGCTCTTGATGATCTCGTATTGCTCGCGCGAGATGAAGCTGCCGCCTTCGTTGGCCGTGCCGCGGCTGAGCACGATCCAGTTGTCGGTGAGCGCGTTGCCCATCACGGTCGCGCGCAGGCCCGCGACGAAGCCCGACAAGATGAACAGGAGCATCACGACCAGCGCCACCACCGACGCCGTCATCACGCTGGTCGTGCGGCGAACCATCAGGCTGCGCAAGTTGTAACGAATCGGGATCACTTTACCCCCGGGAATTCATGCCGGGTGGATCGCGCCGTCGCCCGGTCCGGAAGGGGACGGATTCTAAACGGTCGCCGCGGCTGTTCCTAGAGGGGGGCGGCGAGCCGCCAACGGGTCAGCCTCGATACGTCAGAGGAAGCGACTAGGATTTTTTCTTCAAATTTTCTGCAAACGCGAGCTTCGCGGCGGCAACGAATGCGCGCACGCGAGCCGGATCCTTTTTTCCGCGATTGCCGGGAACGTCGGTATGCGTAAACGAATCGACGCCCCAAGGCCTGACGGTGGCGGTGGCGTCGGCGACGTTGTCGGCGGAAAGTCCGCCCGCGAGGATCACCGGGATACGCGAGCGTTCGACCACGGTGCGGCTAATCGACCAATCGTGAGTCTCGCCGGTTGCGCCGGCAAACGGCCGGCCCTTGGCGCCTGAATTCAGCATCAGGAAATCGGCGCAGTGCTGATGCGCGTCGGCCTCGGCGAGTGTTTCGCCGGCGCGCACGGCGATCGCGCGCATCAGCATTACGGGCGCGATGCGGCTGCGAATCCAGGCGCAGTCTTCGGGCTCGATCTCGCGCGCCGCTACGTGCAGGAGGTCGGGCCGCACCGCGTCAACCATCGCGCAAATCTCGTCTCGGTCATCGGACAGCGACAGCGCTACCCCGCGCGAGCGCGGGCGAATCGCCACAAGAATCTCGCGCGCCAATTCCGCGGCGATTGCTTCGGGGACGACCCCCGGCTCGGCAATGACGAGGCCAATCAGATCGGCGCCCGCATCGGCGGTAGCAACCGCGTCGGACACGGACGTCATGCTGTAAATCTGGACGGCCATCGGCTTGGCTCAGAAGTTGCGGCGGTAGGTGAGGTAGTTGGCGCAGACCTTGGCGCCCAGCTTTTCCGCGGTGCGGCGCGACGGCCAGTTGTCGTCGAGCACCAGCGTGTAGCTGAGATACTTCGCGCCCGCGCGGATCAGGTGCAGGTACGCATACGCCGCCATCGCAAGGTTCACGCCGCGGCCGCGTGCCGCCTCGATCACGCCGATGCCGAGAAAGTTCAGTTTCTCGTGTTCGCCGAGCTTGCGGCCGGGCTTTAGAATTGCGGCGTCGGGAGTGGCCGGAGTAACCATCAGGGCGCCAACCGGCTGGCCGTCGCGATACGCCAGCACCGAGGTCTCGAGCGCCCCGAACATCGCGAAGAGTTCGAACAGGAATGCGAGTTCGTCGGTGCGGAACGGTGAGGCGCCCCAATGACGGGCGAAGGCGTCGTTCCAGGTGTGCTCGAAATCGTGGAGCCGGCGCGCGGCAGGCAAGTCCTTTAGCGCGACGATTTGGAAACCGGCGCGGCGGCATGCTTCCAGTGCGCTTTCGTAGCGCGCGACCAGTTCCGGCGTTACCTCAATTTTATAGTCAACCCATCCGCGCTCGGTTTCGAATCCCGCGTCCTTGAGCAACGCGTGGTAGTAGGCGGGATTCTGGCGGGCGATGTCCGGCGGCAGGGTTTCGTACTCGTCGATCACGAACGGAAATTCTAGCAATCCCATACCGGCTCGGGCCGCCTTCGCGCCCTCCGCCTTCAGCCACGTTGATGCGGCGTCCATGACCAGTTTGACGGCGTCGCGCGTGCCGGGCATCGCCTCGAACATCACGATATGCCCGAGCGGTTCCTTCCAATGATGCTGATAGGGGCCGTCGATGATCGCGACGGCGCGCGCAACGATGTCGCCATCGACCCGCGCGGCGAACGGCCGGAACTTGCGCCCGGTGGCGAACGGTCCATCGCCCATCAGGATCGGCAACTGCATTGGAACCATCGCGGCCCATCGCGCGCTGCGGTATTCGTAAACCCGATGTTGAAAAACAACGAACTCGGTGAGCGCTTCTTCGCCCGAGGGTGATTCGATCTTGACTGACACCTAAAGACTCTCCCGGCGGCCTGACCGCTTGCGCGCTTCCATTGGGGCCGCTGCGGAGCACGCGGGTGCGATGCCGCCTTGTTTCCGACCTCTTCGTGCGATAACCACTAGCCAGGGGCGAGCGTAGCGCCCGGCCAGTGGAAACGTCAAACAATCGCGGGCCAACGGCGTCCCCAGGAGTGGCTGAGCGTCATGGTTGAAAAAACGATCGAGCTCACGGGCATGTCGGCGACCTCGGTCGAAGCGGCCGTGCAATTGGCAATCGCGCGCGCGAGCGTCACCATCAAAGGCATCCACACCGCTCACGTCGAGGACATCGCCGCAATGGTCGAGGCCAACGAGGTGGTGCGATGGAAGGTTCGAGTCAAAGTGACTTTCCAGGTGAAAGACGAGTTGCACGAGTGAGTAACTCGCGCGAGCACCCGGATTGCACAGGCGAGGGTTGACCCGGTGAGATGCGGCCACGAAGGAAGGCGGCGGAGCGCAAGGACTTCCCGGTCATGCGCAAGCTGTCGCTCAGAGTGATCGATGGCGACGAAAATAGTTGAGGTCCATCCGGGTATCTACGAGATCTTTCTGCCGCTGCCGATGCGGCCGACAATCATCAACGCTTATTTGCTCGACTGTCACGGCGCATGGGCGCTGGTCGATACCGGGATGAACTCGCCCGAGAACATCGCCGCACTGGAGGCGGCGCTGGCGGAAGTGGGGATTAAGATCGAGGATCTCGACGCGATCATCGCCACGCATCACCATATCGATCACTTCGGCGCGTCGGGCGAGATTCGCCGCCGCAGTCACGCCACGACGCACATTCATCGCCTCGAAGCCGAGCGCGCCGGCAGGATGATCGAGTTCGGAAAGATGAGC
>Ga0181533_1000788_pt1 | contig 42750 bp, 38 predicted proteins | sample PEATcosm2014_Bin_45_FD_119772 | JGI IMG/M metagenome (GOLD analysis project Ga0181533, IMG submission 119772) | Peatland microbial communities from MTU Mesocosm Facility, Houghton, MI, USA - PEATcosm2014_Bin11_60_metaG | ecosystem: Environmental > Terrestrial > Soil > Wetlands > Peat | place...
GTTTCCCGAGGTTATTCCCCACTCAAGGGTAGGTTAGTCACGTGTTACTCACCCGTACGCCACTTTACTCATGGATTGCTCCACTTTCTCGTGCGACTTGCATGTGTTAGGCACGCCGCCAGCGTTGATTCTGAGCCAGGATCAAACTCTCGTTTGAAACCTGAATAATCTGCCGACAGGGTCGGGCAGACGTCTATCCGAATCAATCGATCAATCGATAGACTTACCTTGTGAGACTCGCTTGAACTTTAACTCAAGCGTTTCTCACGACTGGCACGTTCAACCTGTTGTCAAAGACCGAAATCGCTTCCGCACTAGGCGGGCGCCTCGGCAAACGAACGGACTAACCCTTAGATCAATCCGTCTGTCCTCGAAACCTTTTAAACATACCGCGCCGCTCAGCCGCTTGTCAATCCGTTAGAATCTTTTTCGATTCGGCTAATCGTTTTTTTTGATTTCTTCGATCGCCCGGCGGCAAAGACAACTCGCTGCGCTCAACGCATTCCCTGCGGAGCACGCGCGGTGTTTAAAGCTCTCGCGCCTCCGCGCAGCCTAATCTGGCGCGCAGCAGAACGGAGAGCAATCTGTTTCAAAAAAGAACTCTTTGAGGTTTTGCGATGATAACCGCTCAAACCCTTCGGGAAGCTCAGTCCCCGAATTGAAGCCCGTGGCCGGGCTGATTCGCATATTCGCCCAAATTCTAAGATGCTGGGGGAATCGCCAACGATTCTTTTCTTCCCAGCGCCACACTCTCGCTGACAGAGTTTGTTATATCAGACTCGGCTTGCCTTAGCAACCCCTGCCGCGAACATTTTTTAACTTTCTTTTAAAATATCGAATGCGTTTTCACGCGGCGCATTAGCGTCTTACTTGCCTCAACTCTTATAGCAGCCTCTCGGCCATCGCGCAAGTCCGGCTCTCAGAGCCGCTTCCCACGATCTCCCGCTCTACGCAGTTTCAAGGTTGATGTGCCCAACAGCTAGCCATCCTTCGTGCCATATACCTGCCGCGAATCTAGTGCGCCAGCGTCCACCAACACCAGAGCAGACCCGATCCCACCAGAGCACCCAGCGTTGCGCCCATCCAAAAGTTTTGGGAAAGCGTGTTGGTGGTCTTCATCACCCGCGCGTTGTTGGCCAGCAGCAGGATGAAAAGCAGAATCGGGATGGTAAGCACCCCGGCCAGCAACTGCGACCAGAAGAGCGCCTTGACCGGATTAATGCGGAAGAAGTTCGCCACCATGGCACAAAACATGGAGACTGATATCAGCACGTAAAACGGCGGCGCGTCCCAGGGATGCTCGCTCAGGCCCGTTTTCCAACCCATGGCTTCGCTCACGCTGTAGCACAGCGAGGCGCACAGCACGGGCAGCGCGACCATGCCGGCGCCGATGATTCCAATGGCGAAAACCAAGGGGCCGAGCGCACCCACCGCCGGAGCCAGCGCCGCTGCGGCCTGCCTCGTCGTCATATCCATGGGCTGCGGCAGCCGCAATACGGCGGCGGCGCTGACCATGATGCAATACGACAGCAGGATGCTGACCACCATGCCGGCATGCGATTCGAAGATATGAGGGAGTTCGCCGCCGGCCGCGGCATGCTCGCTTCTGGAACTTGTCTGCCACACCAGCACGTACGGCGTCAGCAGCGAGCCGAAGATCGCGATCATCGCGCTGGCGTAGTCGGAACTGTGCTGCACGTGCGGAATGATTGTCCCCAACAGCACGATTCGCGGGCTCGGCGCTTCCATCACGGCCGCCGCCACATAGACGTAGAGCGGCAGCGACAGCCACAGCAAAACCTTCGTAATCTTGCGGTAGTCGCGGAAAATCAGGATGTACCAGACGGTGAAGGCAATGGCTGCGACGAAGTAAACCCTGCGCTGATTGAGGATGATCGAGACGGCGTCGGAAACCGCCATCAAGTCGGCGATGATCATGGCCATATTGATGGCGACGATCACGGCCGCGCACCCCAGCGCCACCCAGCGTCCGTAGTGCTCGCGCAGCAGGTCGACCAGTCCTTTGCGCGTCTCGAACCCGAGCCGTGCCGAAACCTGGAAGACCGCCAGCAGGAAAGGCACGCACAGCACGACCACCCACAGCAGCGAATATCCAAAGGCGGCGCCCACCACGGTGGCCGTGACCACCAGCGAGGGATCTACGTTGGCCGCTCCTGTGACCATGCCCGGCCCGAGCCGTCCCAAGCGCCCCCAGGAACTGCCGGACGGAGGCGGCGGCGACTGCGCCGGCCAGCGCAATATCTTTCCGTCACCCTCTGGTTCATGGGATCTTTGGAAGGTCACGATTCAGGTCCCGTTGGATTCTCCGTTCCATGCGCAGGCGAAACGGTTTGGCATAAGTGATCAGTCCAAAGGCTCCGATGGCGGCCAGCAGCAGCACACTGCTGATACACAGAAACACGGTCGAAGCCTTGGTGTGGGCAACCCTGATGATGACTTCTGCATTGCCGGGCGTGATCACCAGCGCAAACGCCAGCGTCAGCATGCCAAGGCCGGCGAGCAGACCGGTGATGTTTTTGGCCCATTTTCCCGTGGCGTGATACTCGGCGAAGAGGGTAAAGCCGTACAGCACGAGCCCGCCAATCAACAGGAAATTGCCGGCCAACGATATCAGTTGCACTGCTGTCTCGGGCATCACGCAGTAGGACGCTCAAGCTGACCGGCGGGTTGGAATCCTGAATCGCTCTTTTGCCGTTTACCGCCGGAAGTGCCCGATGATCCAGAACAACAGCGAAAGCAGCACGCTGACCACTATGCAGGTGACAATGGGAAAGTAAGCGACGCTGTTTTTGCCGCGCCAGGTAATATCGCCGGGAAGGCGTCCGAGCGGCAACTGTAGCTTCCCCGCCGCCAGCAGAACAATCCCCAGCACCACCAGCAGCGCACCCAAGCCGATCAGCATCTTGCCGAACTCACCCATGATCTTGATTCTAACGCTTCATTCTCGGCGAATCACCCTGTGGTCTCGCCGCCGGCGAACGCGGCTCGTTCTGCTATCATCAAAGGCTCCTTGGGTGAGTTCCCCGGCAGGCGCGGGGCGCGGGAGACTCCCGCCAATCTAATCTGGAGGCGCTTCCTGCAATGACGGAAGAAAAAGGGATGGCCGCAGGCTCGCGTCGCGATGAGGACATCGCGCTCGACATGATGAAGTTCATCGCTGGCACAACAGGCTATGGCAAGACGGGAATGCCCGGCGCAGGCTTCCAGGGCGGCACCGTTTCCAAGCCGGAAGACTACGCCAAACATCTGCTGGAACTCTTCGGGCAGTGCCTGTCGGCCGTAAAAGGAAAGACTTAGCGCGCCCGCGTCGGGGATCCCAGGCGTTGGTGCCCCAGGTTCGTCTGCGTCGGGGTCCCCGGCGAGCACCGCTCGCTGGGGTGATTGGGCTAACCTGGGGTAGTTTCTTTCTGAGAATCGCAAAGTATCCCTCAAACGAAGGTGGCCCACATTTGCCCGCTTTTGGCTAATGTGGGGTCGCGCGGCTCCCATTCAAGCGGAGCTTGGGTGGGCTTTTCGTTCAATACGAAACTATGGCGGGGCGACTGTTGAGGCAGGTTTACAATGGCGCCGTGGCCGCTCCCATTCATTCCGGCAGCGCACGACGCATCTACGGACTCATCCTGATCGCTCTGCTGATCCTTCTGATCACCATTGCGCGCTTCTGGCGCCACATTCCCTGGAGTGCGCGTTGATGTCCGCATCTAATCCCGAACCCCGCCTTTTCGAGATGTCGCTAACGGGGCCCTTGTGGAGCGCGCGATGAACGCGGGCGGCGATCATCCGCTGGTGGTTGTTCTGGGCCCCACGGCCAGTGGCAAGACCGCGCTCTCGCTGGCTTTGGCCGAGCGCTTCGCAGGTGAAATCGTTAATTGCGACTCGGTCGCCATCTACCGGGAACTGGTGATCGGCACGGCCAAGCCCAGCGCGCCAGAGCGCGCCCGGGCGCCTCACCACATGCTCGACCTGGTTGCTCCCGAAGAACCTTTCACCGCCGGGGATTATGCCCGCCTCGCCCGCCAGGTGCTCGGCGAGATTGCCGCTCGCGGACGCCTGCCGATCGTAGCCGGCGGCAGCGGGCTCTACCTGCGCGCCCTGTTGGAAGGCCTGTTCGCCGGACCGCTGCGCTCGGAGCAGTTGCGCGACCGTCTGCGGCGGCGAGCGCGCGAGAAATCACCGGGCTACCTGCATCGCGTGCTGGCGCGCCTGGACCGCGGCGCAGCCCAACTGATCCACCCCAACGACACTCCTAAGCTGGTCCGCGCCATTGAAGTCTGCCTTTTGGCCAACCGGCCCATGAGCCAACTGTGGCTTGCCGGCCGCCAGCCGCTAAGCGGCTTCCGCATCCTCCGCCTGGGACTCAATCCCGAGCGCAGCCTGCTCTACGCCCGCATCAATCAACGCGCCCGCCAGATGTTCGCCGCCGGATTGATCGATGAGACTCGCGGCCTGCTCCAACGCTACAGCGGCCCCGACTGCCCCATGGTGCTGAATTCGCTCGGATACCGCCAGGCGGCGCAGTTTCTCGACAGCGAACTCACCCTCGAAGAGGCGATCGCCGCCGCGCAGCAGGGACACCGCAACTACGCCAAGCGCCAGATGACATGGTTCCGCCGCGAACCCGACGTGTGCTGGCTGGCAGGCTTCGGAGACGATCCGCTCATTCAACAGGAGTGCCTGGCGCGCGTCGCCACGTTCACGCAAAACTAACGCTGAACCACCGTGCTAGTGTAATGCGTCATAAATTAGAGCAATGCCGATCAACCCCGCGAAGCGGGGGAAAGACGGTAGCCCATGGCGTCAGCCATGGGTATGGAGGCCGAAATTTCCCAGAGCCCGCAGCGCGGGCGAAAGAACCTCGACTGGATTCTGTCGCCCCTATCGGGGCTCTTCATCTTGGCACCTTGCACCCACGGCTCACGCCGTGGGCTACCATCTGCCGCCGCCTTTGGCGGCTGAGAGGAGCTCAAAACTGCACATCTGCTTGACGCACTACACTAGTGCGCCTTCGATTGCTCTCGAAATGACCAGAGAATACGTCCTTTTCTCCATCAACCCAGTCGATTGGCCTGAGCATCGGGCGTTCGCTGTGTTCAACAACCAAGACATCGGCTGTGTAATGCATCTGCTCGTATTCGCCGAGATTGAAGTTGCCACTCCACCATGAGCGGTGCTTGCCGTCCTTGGTGCGCCTCCAAGGCAGGTCGGGATTGCCTCCTTCACGAATCAATGGAATCCGAAGAATCAGATTGCAGTCGGCCACCTCAAAAGAAATGGGATTTGTTCCCGAGCTTGATAGGGCTGCGGGAAATAGCTGTTGTTTAGACCCGAGTCCAACAGGTTTCGGATAAACTCTAATTTGGATACGCAATACGATGTCGCCCTTGTGTTCAACATTTCTGTTGCGGACGAACGCATACGTTCTGTCTTCTCTATCCCTACCCTGTCGAAGGTCTGCCCTTATCTCAATCGAGTGTTTTTGTTCCACATAGCAAACGTTCAAAGCAGGCATCGAGGGACACCTTCCTTTCCCGCACTGTTCTAATAGCAGTACGCTTTCAAATAAGTGTAACTTGGATCATTGTCCAGCGCGGTGGCTGATCCTGCCCCGGCGTTGGTTAGACCCACACCCAGCTCTCGCCTGATTCCCCCGTTGCCGCTACAATAGCCATTTGGCGAATACCGGCCAATCACTTATGCAAGCTCCGGTCACTACTATCTCTCAGCTCGGCAGTCATGAAGGCCAGTCGGTCACCATACGCGGCTGGCTCTACAACCTGCGGGAGAGCGGCAAGCTGCTCTTCCCCATCATCCGCGACGGCTCCGGCCTGGTGCAGGGCGTGGTGGTCAAAAGCAAGGTTGCGCCCGAGCTGTGGAACGCGCTCAAGGGCCTGACGCAGGAGTCGGCCCTGATCGTCAGCGGGCAGGTGCGCGCCGACAAACGTGCTCCGGGAGGCTACGAACTCGAGGTCGAGACCGCCGAGGTCGTGCAGCGCGTGGCCGAAGGCGATCCCTACCCCATCACGCTCAAGGAGCACGGCGTCGACTTCCTGATGGAGCACCGCCATCTCTGGATGCGCTCTCCCCGCCAGGCCGCCATTCTGCGCACCCGCGCCGAAATCATCAATTCCGCGCGCGAATACCTGAACCAGAACGGTTACACCCTGACCGATCCGCCCATCCTCACGCCCGCCGCCTGCGAAGGCACGACCACGCTCTTCCCGGTCGACTATTTCGAGGAGCAGGCATACCTGACGCAATCCGGGCAGCTCTACATGGAAGCGACCGCCATGGCGCTCGGCAAGGTTTACAGCTTCGGGCCGACCTTCCGGGCGGAGAAATCGAAAACCCGGCGCCACCTCACGGAGTTCTGGATGGTCGAGCCCGAGGTCGCCTACGCCACCCTCGACGACATCATGGAGCTGGCGGAGAATTTCATCACCCACATCGTCAAGCGCTGCCTGGAGCGCCGCCGCGCCGATCTGGAAACCATGGCACGCGACATCGCCCCCCTGGAAAAAATCGATACGCCGTTTCCGCGCATCAGCTATGACGACGCCGTCGCCATGCTGCACGAAGGCCACGCCAAGGGCGAACTGGAGAGCAAGTTCGAGTACGGCAACGACTTTGGCTCACCGGATGAAACCTACATCTCCTCGAAGTTCGAGCGGCCGCTGATGGTGCACCGTTATCCCGCGGCCGTGAAGGCCTTCTACATGGAACCGGACGCCAGCGACCCGACCAAGGCGCTCTGCGTCGACGTGCTCGCGCCCGAGGGCTACGGCGAAATCATCGGCGGCTCGCAGCGCGTAGGCAGCTACGACCTGCTGTTGCAGCGCATTCACCAGCACCAGTTGCCGGAAGAGGCTTTCCGCTGGTACCTGGATCTGCGCAAGTTCGGCGGCGTGCCGCACTCAGGCTTCGGCATGGGCATCGAGCGCGTGGTGGCCTGGGTGTGCGGTCTGGAGCACGTGCGCGAAACCATTCCGTTCCCGCGCATGTTGCATAGAATGTATCCGTGAGCAGTGCTCGTGGGTGCAGCGATTTAATTCTTTGAAGGGGCGCGGGCTTTGGCTGCGTTGAAAGGGCGCGGGCTTTAGCTGCGTTGAAAGGGCGCGGGCTTTAGCCGCGTTGAAGGGGACGGGCTTCAGCCCGTCCGTCAGTAGCCGCAATAACCGGGGGCTTTAGCCCCCGAGGTGATTCGCCTTCATCATGGAAAGCGTTCCCGCATCTTTCGGAAGCATTCTCAGCCGCACCATCAGGGTGATTGGCGTTCCACTCGACCTTGGTCAGCAGCGCCGTGGGGTTGACATGGGGCCCTCGGCGGTTCGCGTCGCCGGGCTTGAAGCCAAGCTGGAAGCTCTCGGCCACATCGTGGAAGACACCGGCAACGTCGCCGTAACCCTGGCCGAACAGAAAAACCCCGGTGAGTTGCACGCCCGCTATCTCAAGGAGATCACCGCCACCTGCAAGAAGCACGCCGACCTGGTCTGCGCCACCTTGCGCGAGGGCGCTGTCCCGCTCTCGATTGGCGGCGACCACTCCATGGGGGTCGGCTCGGTATCGGGGCTGGCCGAATTCTATCGCGGCCGCCAGCAGCGCGTCGGGCTCATCTGGCTCGACGCCCACTCCGACATCAACACCCCGGAGACTTCGCTCAGCGGCAACGTCCACGGCATGCCCCTGGGAGCCATCATGGGACTCGGCCCCAAGGAACTGGCCGATCTGTATGGCTGGGCGCCCAAGATCGCCCCCGACAACTGTGTGCTGGTCGGCATTCGCGATGTCGACTTGCAAGAGAAGGAAAACATCCGCCGCGCCGGCATCGAGGCCTTCACCATGCGCGACATCGACGAGCGCGGCATGCGCGCGGTTATGGAGGATGCGCTGCGCATCGCCGGTCGCGGCACCGTCGGCTATCACATCTCGGTGGACATGGACTTCATCGACCCGGAAGATGCCCCCGGCGTGGGCACGCCCGTGCCCGGCGGCGTCACCTATCGCGAGGCGCACCTGGCCATGGAAATCATCGCCGACCACGGCCGCATGCTCAGCTTCGAGATCGTCGAGGTCAACCCGGTGATCGATGAACGCAACCGCACCGCCGAACTCGCCGTCGGTCTCGCCCAGAGCGCCTTCGGAAAGAAGATACTGTAATGCGGAACGCGCGAGCCGGGTTCGTCAATAGTTCTTTGAAGGGGCGCGGCTTCAGCCGCGCCGTTGGAACTGAATCATGAAAAAACGTCTTCGGGTTGGAATCCTCTTCGGCGGGCGCAGCGGCGAGCATGAAGTCTCTCTGCTGTCGGCGGCATCCATTTTCAAAGCAATCGACCAGAAGAAGTACGATGTCGTTCCCATCGGCATCACCAAGCAAGGCCGCTGGCTCACCGATCTTCATGCCGAGCACCTGTTGAAGGGCGAGTCCAAACCCGAGGCGCAGCATCTGCGCGCCGGCGATCCCGAAGCCACGCCGGGCGCCGCCGTGCTTGCACACGGCGAGTCGGTGCTGGTGCCGCCGGTTCCGTCCGGCTCAGCGTCCGCCATCATTCCGTTCGATACGGCCATGCCCGCCGTCGCCTCACAGCACGCAATCGATGTCGATATTATTTTCCCCGTGCTGCACGGCACCTTCGGCGAAGACGGCACCATCCAGGGTCTGCTGGAGCTTGCCGACATAGCCTACGTCGGCTCTGGTGTGCTCGGCTCGGCCGCCGGAATGGACAAGGACGTCATGAAGCGTCTGTTCCGCGATGCCGGCCTGCCGATGGTCAAGCACATCACCATTCTTCGCCGCCGCTGGGAAGCCGAACCGAAGAAGACGCGCAAGCAGATCGAGAGCGCGCTCAAGTATCCGCTGTTCGTCAAGCCCGCCAATCTCGGCAGCTCGGTTGGCATCTCCAAGGCTCACGACTCCGCCGAACTGGGACCGGCCATCGCCGAAGCGGCCAAGTACGACAGCAAGATCATCATCGAGCAGGCGGTGGGCGGCAAGCGCAACAAGGCGCGCGAGATCGAGTGCTCCGTGCTCGGCAACGACGACCCCAAGGCTTCGGTTTGCGGAGAGGTGATTCCGGCCAAGGAATTCTACGACTACGACGCCAAGTACATCGACGAAGGTTCGAAGCTGCTGATTCCCGCCAAGCTGAGCCGCACTCAGCAGAAGCAGGTGCAGCAGATGGCCGTTCGCGCCTTCCAGGCCTGTGACTGCTCTGGCCTCGCGCGTGTCGACTTTCTCATGGACCCGGCGACCGGGAAGATCTACCTCAACGAGGTGAATACCATGCCCGGCTTTACCTCGATCAGCATGTATCCCAAGCTCTGGGCGGCTTCCGGAATCGAGTACCCGGAGCTGATCGGCCGGCTGATCGAGCTTGGACTGGAACGCCACGCCGAGCGCAAGCGGAACCGCTACACCAAGGAGTAGACCAGATCCGAGGAAGCTATATCTCGGGAAAGAGCCGGGCATGAATGTCAGCGGTGAAATCACAGCCTGTTTCATAATTAGCTCTTTCAAGGGGCGCGGCTTTCGCTTTAGCCGCGTTGAAGGGGACGGGCTTCAGCCCGTCCGTCAGTAGCCGCAATAACCGGGGGCTTTAGCCCCTGAGGAATTTGCCGTCTGTTCCCGCGGACCCTGTTATGAAATCCGTCACTGTCGGCACCGCCGGACACATCGATCATGGCAAGAGCACGCTGGTGCGCGCGCTCACCGGCATCGACCCTGACCGCCTCGAAGAAGAGAAACGCCGCGGCATCACCATCGATATCGGCTTTGCGCATCTGGAGTTGCCCACGCCCGACGGCCGCGACCGGCTGCGCCTCGGTTTTGTCGATGTCCCCGGCCACGAGCGCTTTGTGCGTAACATGCTGGCCGGCGTTGGCGGAATCGATCTGGTCATCCTGGTGGTCGCCGCCGACGAATCCATTAAGCCGCAGACCCGCGAGCACTTCGATATCTGCCGCATGCTCAACATCCGTCGCGGCCTGACCGTGCTGACCAAAGCCGATCTCGTCGATTCCGACACGCTCGAGGTCGTGCGCCTTGAAGTGGAAGAGTTCCTGCGCGATTCGTTCCTCGATCCCGGCACCGCGCCGATTGTCCCCGTCAGCGCCACCACCGGACTCGGACTCGAACGACTCCGGCAGGAACTGGCGCGCGTCGCCAACGGCGCACCGGCGCGCGATCCTCAAGCCGCCTTCCGCCTGCCCATCGATCGCGTCTTTACCATCAAGGGATTTGGCACGGTCGCCACTGGAACGCTGATTTCAGGCACCGTCCGCAAGGATGAAGAGGTCGAAGTTCTGCCCGGCGCGCGCCGCGTGCGGGTGCGCGGAATCCAGAATCACAACCAGGCAGCCGAGTACGCCATCGCCGGACAGCGCACGGCGTTGAACCTCGCCGCGGTTGCTCCCGAAGAACTCGCGCGCGGCATGATGCTTGTGCCAGCCGGGCTTTTCCGCGCCGGCAAGCGCCTGGATGTCGAGATCGACTTGCTCCGCTCGGCGCGACCGCTCAAAGACCGCGCCCGCGTTCACCTGCACGCCTACACCGCCGAAACCATCGCCGAAGTCGTGCTCATCGGCCGCAAGGAACTCCGGCCCGGCGAAACCGGGCTGGCTCAACTGCGGCTCGCCGAAGCGGTGGCGCTGCTTCCGGCGGACCGCTTCATCCTGCGGCAGTTTTCCCCGGTCATCACCATCGCCGGAGGCTCCGTGCTCGACACTGCCCCGCAGGCGCGCCGCCTCAGCGCCACCGACCACGCCGCATTCTTGCGCCGGCTGCAAAGCGCTTCCCGGGAAGAACTGCTCGCGGCCCGCATCGTGCGACGCCAGGCGCGCGGCCTGTTGCTCTCCGATGCCGTGGCCGAAAGCGGCTGGCTGGCTGCGCAGCTTGCCCCCGTGGTCGCCTCGCTGGTGCAATCGAAACAAGTCGTCCAAATCGGGGAATCGCTCGTCGCTTCCGAGTGCTTCCAGGGCGCGCGCACTGAGCTGCTGAACCGGCTTACATCGTTCCACGATAAAAATCGCCTGGTCGCCGGAATGAATCGCCAGGAGCTGCGCGATCAGCTCGACTTGGAGCCGCCTGTCTTCACCGGAGTGGTCGAGTCGCTCGTCCAGGAGCGCCGGATCGAGCTCCAGGAAGAGCTGATCCGCATTCCCGGGCGCGGCGTGGCCATGCAGACCGACGAGGCTGAATCAAAAAAGCAGATCGAAGAGGCATTCCTCAAGGCTGGACTCGAAGTGCCGGCCCTCAAGGATGTGCTGGCCTCGCTCAAACTCGACCGCGCGCGCGCCCAGCAGATCGTCACCCTGCTGCTGCGCGACCGCACGCTCATCAAGGTGAATGAAGATCTCGTTTTCCACCACCAGGCGCTCGCAGACCTCAAGGCGAAGTTGCTGGAGATGAAAAAGATCTCGCCAAAGATCGACATCTCCCGCTTCAAGGACATGACCGGAGTAACCCGCAAGTACGCAATCCCCCTGCTTGAGTACTTCGACCGCGAGCACGTGACCCGCCGGGTCGGCAATGAAAGAATCATTCAGTAGCAGCTCCCGCTTGTGAGCTGTACGCCGCGGTGGCCCTCACTTCTGCTCTCCCTCCTGACGGTGCCCCACATCTGCCGCAGTTAGCAGATGTGGGAGTTCTCCGGCAAATGCTGCTCTTAGTCTCGCCTTGTGGACTAGAATTAAGCTGGAAAACCAAAGACCAGGCGAGGCAACGATGGCAAGCACCACGAGCACGCGTCCGCAGCTCTCTTATCTTAGCGACGAACTGAATCAGCTCAAACAAAAGGGAACTCATTTCCGCCTTCGCGTACTCGATGACGAGCAAGCCCCTGTGTGCCACTTCGACGGCCGCAAGGTCATCAATCTTGCCTCCAACAACTACCTCGGCCTGACCACGCACCCCAAGCTGCGCGAGGCGGCGCTCGAGGCGACCCGCAAGTACGGTGTCGGCTCGGGAGCGGTGCGCACCATCGCCGGCACCATGCGAATCCACATGGAGCTGGAGGAACGCATCGCGCGTTTCAAGAACGTCGAAGCCTGCGTGGTCTTCCAGTCCGGGTTTACGGCGAATGCGGGCACGGTCTCGTCCATTTTGGGCAAGGATGATTTCATCATCTCCGACGAGTTGAATCACGCCAGCATCATCGACGGCGCGCGCCTCTCGCGGGCCAAGATTTTGGTCTTCCGGCACAAGGATCTGGCCCACGCCGAGAAGCAATTGGCCAGCGTGAAAGATCAGCCCGGCCACAAGCTGCTCATCACCGACGGCGTTTTCTCCATGGATGGCGACATCGGTCCGCTGCCCGGACTGTGCGACCTCGCCGAGAAGTACGGAGCCATCATGATGGTCGACGACGCGCATGCTTCCGGCGTGCTCGGACGCAACGGTCGCGGCACGGTCGACCACTTCCAGGTGCACGGGCGGGTGGACGTGCAGGTGGGCACGCTCTCCAAAGCCATCGGGGCGCTCGGCGGTTATGTCTGCGGCTCGCGCGACCTCATCGATTTTCTCTACCACCGCGCGCGTCCGTTTCTGTTCTCCACCTCGCACCCGCCGTCGGTCGCCGCCACCTGCATCGCCGCCTTCGACGTGCTGGAGCAGGAGCCCGAACGCATCGAGAAACTGTGGCAGAACACGCGCTTCTTCAAGCAGGAACTCAGCCTGCTCGGCTACAACATCGGCGGCAAAAACACTCCGGCTTCGGAAACGCCGATCACGCCGATCATCATTGGCGAAGGCCGCGCCACCATGGAGTTCTCCAAGGCGCTATTCGAGGAGGGTGTCATGGGCACCGGCCTTGCCTTCCCGACCGTTCCCGAAGGCAAGGCGCGGGTGCGCGCCATCGTCACCGCCGCGCACACCCAAGACGAACTCACGCAGGCGCTCGACGTGCTCAAACGCGTGGGCAAGCGGATGGGGATTATCGCTTAGATGGTGAGAATTTATGTTAGCGACAGCGTGCCGCCCTTGGTGGCCCACACTAGCTGTTTTGCTAGTGTGGGGCAGTTCGTCATGCAAAGGAAAACATCCCCACTCTACGCAAAGGCGGCGTAGAATGGGCCACCCGTCCGAGGCTAGAGTTTGGTCGAGGTTCTGCATGGCTGAGACATCACTCTAGCGCACTGATTGTTGGCTTAGTACTGAAAAAAACAGAGGTGCCGGAGTCGCAATCTCCTACTGCCCGTACACCACCCGCCCGCCGACAATCGTGTAGATCACGCGCCCGGTCATGCTGGTTCCGTCCCACGGCGCGTTTTGCGATTTCGAGCGCGTCTTGCTCAGATCGTATTTCCAGCGCTTTTTGGGATCGAAGATCGTTACGTCGCCGTGCGCGCCGGGCGCCAGCGTTCCGCGCCCCTCCAGCTGCACGATTCTGGCCGGATTGACCGAGAACAGCCTGACCAGTTGCGACAGCGGCATTTTGTTTTGCTGGTGAAGCACTGTGCAAGCCACACCGAAGGCGATTTCCAGTCCGGTGATGCCGAAGGCGGCGCGGTCAAACTCGACATACTTCTCAAAGCGGGCGTGCGGCGCATGGTCGGTGGCAATGCAGTCGATGGTTCCATCCAGCAGTCCGCGCAGCATCGCCTGCCGGTCCGCTTCGCTGCGCAACGGCGGATTCATCTTGAAATTCGTATCGTATCCGAGCAGTTCCGCGTCGGTGAAACTGAAATGATGCGGCGTCACCTCGCAGGTGACGTTTACGCCGCTCTGGCGCGCCTCGCGCACTACTTCAAGCGTAATCGCCGTCGAAACGTGCGCCACATGCACGTGGGCTTCCGTCTGCCGCGCCAACGTCACGTCACGCTCCACCAGCCGCCATTCGCTCTCCGCCGGCTGGCCGCGCAGCCCCAGGCGAAAAGCAATCTCTCCCTCGTGCATCGGATTGTTCTTCGAGATGCGGGTATCCTCGGCATGCTGGATGACCGGAATCCCCAGCTTTTTTGCCGTCTCCAGCGCATTGCGCATGAGGTCGTCGTTCAGAATCGGTCTGCCGTCATCGCTCACGGCAACTGCGCCGGCGCGCTTTAGCTCGGCATAGTTGGTGAGCTTCTCCCCCTGGCTGCCGCGCGTGGCCGCCGCGATGGGAAACACGTTCACCACTGCACCACGCTCCGGGTCTTGCATCCAGCGCGTGATTGCCGGCAGGTCGTTCACCGGCGTTGTGTTCGGCATGGCGCAGACCGAAGTAAACCCGCCGGCTGCCGCCGCCGCCGTGCCGCTGGCGATCGTTTCCTTATGCGCCTGTCCCGGCTCCCTCAAGTGAACATGCGGATCGATGAATCCCGGCGCGACGATCAACCCCTTGGCGTCAATGCTTTCGCTGGCTTTGCCTCGCAGCTTTCCCGCCTCAGCCAGCTCGACGATGCGGCCATTCTCGATCAGCACATCGCGCTCCGCTTCCAGGTTCTGCGACGGATCGATCACCGCTCCACCGAAGATCGCCAGTGAACCCAACTCACTCATCCCTGCCTCCCTCGGGCCCCCGGCGAGCGCCGCTGTTGCGCTTGTTGGGGCTGAGCAATCGCGACAGCACCGCCATCCGCACTTTCACTCCGTTTGCCACCTGCTCGGTGACCACCGATTGCAGGCCGTCGGCCACCTCGTCGGTGAGTTCCATGCCGCGGATCATCGGCCCGGGATGCATGACGAGCGCGTCTTTCTTGGCCCTCCGCAGGCGCTGGGCCGTCAATTGGTAGCGGCCGATATACTCGCCGGTTTCTATCTCCAGTCCCGAGAGCCGCTCCTTCTGCACCCGCAGCATCATGACGACATCGGCGCCCTCAATCGCCTCATCCATGTTGTAGACCAGGCGAATGCCGGGTGCCAGCGCATGCGCGGTCGCGGGCAGCAGCGGCTCCGGACCGCACAGCGTCACCTTGGCTCCGAGCTTGCTGAACACGTGCACATCGCTACGGGCCACGCGGCTGTGGTAGATGTCGCCCACCGTCACGATGTTCAGCCCTTCGAGCTTGCGTTTGTGCTGCAAGATGGTGAAGGCATCCAGCAACCCCTGCGAAGGATGCTCGTGCATGCCGTCGCCCGCATTGATGATCGGAATATCCAAATCGCGGGCCAGCAGGTTCGGAGCGCCCGAGCTCGGATGACGAATCACGATGGCGTCGACTCCGATGGCACGCAGCGTCCGGCCGGTATCGATGAGCGATTCGCCCTTTTCGATACTCGAGGCGCCGGCGGTAATGAGGGTGGTATGCGCGCCCAGCGTCTTGGCCGCGATTTCAAAAGAAACGCGAGTGCGCGTCGAGGCCTCGTAAAACAACAAGGCCACTCGCCGTCCCTTGAGCAGTGGACGCGGACGGTGCAAATCCATGCGCTTGGCCGCCTGCAGCAGACTGACAATGACCTGCGGCGCAAGTGGCTCGATCGCCAGCAGAGAACCGAGTGCTTTTTCTTTCATGACGCTCCGCGCATCGCTGCCGACGCGCTCTGCGCCGGACTGTGACGCAGGCGGAATCCGGCCAGGCCGCGTGCCGGCCCAGGATTCCGGCTTAGGTATCAGATTCGCGCTCTACCAGCAGCACCTTTTCGATCTGGTCGGTCTCTTGCAGCTTCACTTCGATGATTTCCAGATCGGAGGTCTGCACGCGGCGGCCCACGAACGTTGCCTCGACCGGCAGTTCGCGGTGCCCACGATCGATCAGCACCAGCAACTGCACGCGGCGCGGACGGCCATGGTCGAACAGCGCGTCGAGCGCGGCGCGCACCGTGCGGCCGGTGTAGAGAACGTCATCGCACAGCACGATGTCCTTGCCGACGATGTTGTACTCCATGGGACGCGGCTGCACCACGGGCTTGGGCCCAACCGTCGAAAGGTCGTCGCGGTAGAGCGTAATGTCCAGCGTGCCCACCGGCACCGGCGCCTTTTCGATGCGCTCGATGTGGCGCGCCAGGCGCTCCGCAATCGGAATGCCGCGACGTTTGATGCCCACCAGTCCTAGATTCGCTATGCCGTTATTCTTCTCTACGATCTCGTGCGCGAGGCGCACCAGCGTCCGCTCAATCTCCGAAGCGGACATTAATTGTGCTTTTTCGTGTAGATGAGGGGGACGAGTGCTCACGGTCATCACTTTCCTTGAAACTTGGGCTGGCGGAATCATACCCGAGTGGCCGGAGAGCGCACAAGGAAGCACGCCAGACCGTTAGTGGGAAAGTTTCCGACACATCCGGATGCCGCCGACAGGCCAGCGGCCCACAACTCAATAGGAAGTAATGGTGCCCCACGTTCGCCCGCGTCGGGGTCCCCGACGAGGCTCGGCTCGTTGGGGTGACTGGGCTAACGTGGGGTAGTTTCTTTTTGGTTCCTTGCACTGCTGTGTCGTCCTTGAATTTCGCCTCGCCTTCGCGCACCAATCGCCGTTTTTTTCTTCAACGCCCTTCAAGTCGGTCGCACCCCATTTTGGAAAGTCAAAAAAAAATCGAATTTATTTCGAATTGTGCAACTTTCCTATTGACAGATTGCACACGTACCCACAAAATATGGGGTCAGTAGTGGTGAGTACCCTGCTAGTGGGTGCTCATTAGGCCAAAAAGGCCCCCAAACGATCGGGAGCCCACAATCCAAACCTTCAAGGGAGAAGGTTTTCAGGAGGCATTACATGCCGGTAAAGAAAAAGGCCGTAAAGAAAGCTGCTCCGAAGAAAAAGGCTGCCAAGAAGTAACTAGGCGCGAGGCGAAGACCTCGCACGGGATTTCACTGCAATGAAAAGTCTCCGCCCAGTGCGGAGGCTTTTTTCGTTTGTGGGCCGCGGCACGGCTGCTCGCGGTACACTGTGTCTGCCCGGAAAGGGCATCGCCGTTCGGGGTCCCCGGCACGCGTCGTAGTTGCGCGTGGTGGGGCAGACAGGTGTTTCATGGCCACTGCCCGCAAGAAAAAAGACAAACCCGAAGTTGTCATCCCCGAAAAGCTTTACTTCCGCATCGGCGAAGTTTCGCGCCTGAGCAGCCTGCCCACCTACGTACTGCGCTTCTGGGAGACCGAGTTCCCGCAGCTCAAGCCCGGCAAGAGCAGCAGCGGACAACGCATGTACCGCCGCCGCGAAGTCGAGTTCGTGCTCGCCATCAAGAAACTGCTTTACCAGGAGGGCTACACGATTCCCGGCGCCCGCGAAAAATTGAAAACCGAGATGCGCCCCGGAAAATCTCAGTCGGCGCTGCCCTTCCCGGCGCGTCCGCGCACCGACCGGCTGCGTGCCGTGCGCCACGAACTCAGTGAAATCCTCTCCATACTCGCGCCCAAGCGCCGCAAATGAAACTGTTGCTCAGCGGTGATTTCTATTAATCCGCTCTGGTTCGGAGGTTTACGTCATGCTCCTGCGCTTCATCGTCGTTTTTCTCGCGCTTGTTCTCATGCCCTGCTTATCTGCGGCGCAAACCTCAGACCAGACCAAGCCCGCTGCGCCCTCCAAGGAAGCGATCGAAACGATAAAGGAGAAGAGTGCCAAGGCCAGCCGCATGAATGAGCTGATCGCCAAGGCGAATCAGGCCATACAGGCGCGCGACTGGCGGCAGGTGGAGGAGCTCACCCAAAAACTAATCGCCGAAGATCCCGTCGGCTGGCGCTTCTACCAGCCGCTCGGCGATGCGCAGCTCAATTTGGGAGAGTACGAGGAGGCCGTCAAGACCTATGACAAAGCCTTGGAGCTGGTCTCCAAGGAAATAGATTCTCCCGCCCGTCCCGATCGAGCCAAGGCCCGAACTGCGGCCATGTACGTAATGCTTACCAGCCAGGGCAACTGTTATCTCAAGCTGAGGAAGACCACTGAGGCCATCGCCGCCTACACCAAAGCAGCCGCCATAGCTCCGAATCCAGGCACCGCATATTTCAACCTGTGCGCCACCCAGTACAACACGGGTAACATCAACGGCGCATTAGACGCCTGCGAGAAGGCCATCGCCGCTGATCCCCAGAGAGCCGACGCCTACTTCATCAAAGGCTCGTGCCTGCTTTCCAGCTCGGTCCTAACCAAAGGTGGCCGCATCCAGGCTGCGCCGGGAACGGTGGAAGCCTTGAGGAAATACCTCGAGCTGAAGCCCGACGGCCCCCATGCCACCGAGGTGAAACAAATGTTGGACTACCTCGGCGAAAAATAGTTCGGACCTTCCAAAGGAGATTCCGATGAAGGGCTTGGTTCTTTTGTCCTTCGCCATCGTGTGGAATGTCGGTTCAGTGCCACATCTCGCTTGGGCGGGAAGTCGGCGACAGCCGCGTTTGCCATTGCTGGGGTGGTTCCTTGCCCGCTAACCCTTCAACGTTATATCGTGATCAGCGGCGCGTTGCCGGCGGAATGGCACTCTTCTCAAGCCTGTATGCCGGTCTCGGATTCGAAACCAACCCGCGCATTGATGGCAAGGTAACAACCCGATGACACAGCAAGCCCCCTCCATCGCATTTCTCTTTCCCGGCCAGGGTTCGCAGGCTGCCGGCATGGGAAAGGAACTGGCGGCCACGTATCCGGTCGCGCGCCAGGTCTTCGAAGAAGCCGATGACGCTCTCGGCTACAAGCTTTCGCAATTGTGCTTCGAAGGGCCTGACGAGCAGCTCCGTCTCACTGAGATTACGCAGCCGGCCATCCTGACCGTATCGGTCGCGGCTTTCCGCGTGCTCGAGTCGGTCGGCATTCTCCCCGGCTTCGTCGCCGGACACAGTCTGGGCGAGTACTCGGCGCACGTCGCGGCTGGAACCATCGAATTCGTCGATGCGGTGCGCACTGTGCGCAACCGCGGCAAGTACATGCAGGAGGCGGTTCCGGTTGGCGAGGGCGCCATGGCGGCCATTCTAGCGCTCGCGCTCGCGCCGATCGAGTCCGCCTGCAAGGAGGCTTCGCAGGGCCTGGTCTGTCAGCCCGCCAATGTCAACTCCCCCGACCAGATCGTGATCTCAGGCGCCAAGCCGGCGGTCGAGCGCGCCGCCGAACTGTGCAAGCAGCAGGGCGCCAAACGCGCCATCATGCTGCCGGTCAGCGCGCCCTTCCATTGCGCCATGATGCAGCCCGCGCAAGATCGCCTGTCGCAGGACTTGCATGCCCTGAATTTTCATCCGCCGAAAATTCCGGTGATGTGCAACGTGGACGCGGCGCTGGTGACCACGGCCGAAGCAAGCCGCGATGCCCTGGTGCGGCAGGTTACCGGCACCGTGCAATGGGAGCGCTCGATCCGTAATCTGATCGCAGCCGGCGTCGAGCTCTTTGTCGAGACGGGACCGGGAAAGGTGCTCACGGCGCTGCTGCGGCAGATTGATCGCTCGCGGACGGCAATGAACGTGGAGGACGAGGCCTCGTTGCAGAAGCTGAAGAATCATCTCGCCTCCGCAAGCCCCAAACCTGAATCGCTAAGCGCAGTCCCCGATTAGAGCAAAACCAGGAATGATGTACCCCGGAGCCAGAGCACTCCAGTCGACGCGACCATCAGTACACCCCAACAGACTGGGTGGCCCACTCAAGCTTTTTTTGCTTGAGTGGGGCAGTTTCTTCGAATGGGGCTAATATGGTGCCCCAGGTTCGCCCGTTGTTGGCTAACCTGGGGTAGTTTCTTGTACTGACACAGAGGCTCCGCTTGCCGCGCCTGGCCCACTCTTTCGCCGTCCAAAGCAAAAGCCGGGCAGCGCGATTGCGCCGTCCGGCTTTTTAACTGTCCGATACCCTGCCGCCGGCCCGGAGGGCAATCCGTCGCCCGTGCCCGGTGCGCAAGCGCACTATGGCGGTCCCAATCGCCTACTTGTCGGCTTCTTCCTGAAGCAGACCCTTCTCCTGCTTCTCCTGACACGAGATGCAGTACCGTGTCCATGGCACCGCTTGCAGACGCTTGGCATTGATTTCGTTTCCGCAGGAGACACACTCGCCATAGCTGCCCTGGCGAATGCGCTCCAGCGCGCTATCCACCATCAGCAACAGTTGACGATCGTTGTTGCTCTGGTGAAACAGGAATTCCTTTTGGTACGAACTGGAAGCCCGGTCGGCGATGTCCTGCGCCGAATCGGTAACGTCGGCCGTACGACCGTCTTGTTCGGTTCTTGAGACACTCTCGCGCAACACGCGCTGGCGCTCTTCCAAGGTTTTCTTGAACTGCTCCAACACTTTCTTTTCCATGTCGTCTCAATTCCTATTGCCAGCCAAGCAATTCAAGTCAGGCCCTAGCCGCTTTGGGCGAATGGGAATGATATGCGCCCACGCAAACGAGAGTCAACTTCCATACTCCGAAATGGAAATATTGACCATTTTGGACTGCTCTAAGAATCGCAGGGTTGACACAAGCAACCTGTTCGATGAGTGAACTCTTAGAAAGGTGCATCCCGGAGCGTGCATCCCGGAGTTGACTGGCGCGCCGGGCCGATTGCCCGTTATCGGACATAGCTTTCAGGAAACCACTCTGCAAAACTCTGCCAAAACTGCACCAATCGCCAAAGCAGAAAAAAGCGACTTCTTTTGGAAGTCGCTCTAAAGAGGCAAGGGAGGGAGGGAAATCTTATGGAAGACGATGTATGGTGCCGTTCCAACCGGAACGTTTAGAGAGAAGTAAACAGCATTGGAAGAGGGTCAAATTCATTGTTCTGCGGCCTCTTTTATTGCGCGTAGTACCAGCACTTTTTGTTCCAAATCCCTTAGATACTCCTTAGTCTCCCACAGTTTCGCATAATATTAAGAAAATAAACAACTTATAACAAATTATAGAATATCTCAAAATGAGTCTGTGCCGCACACTTATCCACAAACGAGAATTTTGTCTGGAATCTGGATACCACTATTGCGAAACTTTTTGCTGGTTATCGGTCTGATTATGCTCTTCCATCGCCTTCAGTTTGTTCAGCAGAGCCTTGTAACTCACCTTTAGGATTTTGGCCGCCTGCCGCCGGTTCCAACGGGTCTGTGCCAGCACGCGCTCGATGGCTTCACGTTCGGCCAGCATGGCTGCACGTTTACCGATATCGAGCAGCGACGGCGCCTCCAACTCTTCCATCAGCTCTAGCGGCGCAGGCGGAGGGCCCTGTGGCGACGAGTTGCCATTTCCTGATTTCTCGGTTGCGGGCTGGATGGATTCTTTCAGTCCCCACATGGGACTGTTTCCCGTAGTGGAGGACACAATTGGCTTGTGGGTTGAAAGTTCGCGGATGATCTGCGCTTCGTTGCCCACAATCACGTAACGTTTCACCAGGTTCTCGAGTTCGCGGATATTGCCTGGCCACGCATACTCCAACATGCGGCTCGCGGCGTAATCGCTGAAGGCCGGCGGCTGCTTGCCGTAATACTCGCTGTACTTGCGCAGGAAGAATTCGAGAAACAGCGGAATCTCCTCCCGGCGCTCGCGCAGCGGCGGAATATGGATAGTCACGACATTCAGACGGTAAAAGAGATCCTCGCGGAACAAACCTTCCTCGACGCCGCGCTCCAGGGGCTTGTTCGTCGCCGCCAGCATGCGCACATCAACGGTAATATCGCGCTTGCCGCCGAGACGCGCGAACTCTCCGTCCTGCAGCACGTGCAGCAGCTTGGCTTGCAGCGCGGGATGCATCTCGCTGATTTCGTCCAGGAACATGGTGCCGTTATTTGCCTGGTCGAATTTGCCGGGTTTTTGCCGGTTGGCGCCGGTAAAAGCACCCGGTTCATAGCCAAACAACTCGCTTTCCAGCAGTTCATGCGGAATGGCCGCGCAGTTGACCTTGACGAACGGTTTGTCCCGGCGGGGAGACTGGGCATAAACCATGCGCGCAACCACTTCCTTGCCGGTCCCGCTCTCGCCTCGTATCAGCACGGTGGCGTTGGTATCGGCCACCTGCTCGATCGTATTCTTAACATCCTCCATCTTCGGGCTGGTGCCGAACAGCATGTGGAAATCAGCCTGACGCCGCACCTGGTCGCGCAGTTGAGTCACCTCGGTGCTGAACCGCTGCCGATCGATGAGCTTGTTAATGCGCTGGTCGAGGTCGCGTGGTTCGAAGGGCTTGGCGATGTAGTCGTCGGCTCCGAGCTTGGAGGCGCGGAAAATGAGTTCCGGGGTGCTTTGCCCGGATACCATGATGACGGAGACTTCCGGCTTGATCTGCTTGATACGCTCCAGGGTATTGATGCCGTCCACGCCTGGCATCGACATGTCCAGCAACACCAGGCTTGGGTCGTAGACGCGAAACACGCGGATGGCTTCTTCGCCCGTGCTAGCCGTGGAAACTTCGAAATCGCGGCGCGCCAGATACGAACTTAGAAACTTCGCCATCGTGCTGTCGTCATCTACCACCAGCACTCTGGTCTTGGGCGTAACTAACATCCCAGGGGTCCTCCGAACGGCCAACTATTCTGCTTGGGCAACTCAGCTTCCAAACCGGCACTCTCGTCTCAATCTTAAAAACGTACCCACCAAATACTGACTGCGGAATGGCGATCTCTAATTCTTCGTTTACTAGAATTCTCTGTTTACTAAACTCTAACCTTCGCCTGTTCAGCTACTTCGCCTTCGAGCAGCAGTAATGATCTTCCTTGGAGAGTGACTATCTTCCGCAGAAGGAGCGCTCCCCGCCTTATCTGGGTAGTTAGATGCCGAAAACAGCTTGGCGTATTGTAGATCAGTTCCGAAAGTTGGCAAAAAAAATCCACTTTCAGGCAAGATTGCTGCGGTGTCTGGTTCAAGATCGGCACAATGCAAAATCGGCCCAATAGGGCAGAAAATACCCCACTTCCCGGCTAGCTGGTTACCGTCATGTAACCATTGTGAGCTTCGACGAACCGCCAAGGCAGGCCGAAACACAAGCTATGATGCAGCTTCTTGTTTATGCATGGGCGGAAAGCCAACGGCGATTGTCTTCCCTGGGAGGCCTGCGGTATACTAACTAACTGGTTAGTTAAATGATGGAAGCAGTTCCAATTCCAGGCCGGGCGCACAGGAACGCCGAGCATAGCCGCCGGGCGATACTGGAAGCCGCCATGCGCGAATTCGCCGAACTGGGCGTCGCTGGAGCCCGCACGGACTCCATCGCGCGTTCCGCGGGCGTGAACAAGGCTCTTCTCTACTATTACTTCCGTAACAAGGAGTCGCTCTACGGCGCGGTGCTCGATGACGTCTTCAGCGCGCGTTTCCAGGGGCTCAAGAGAATTCTGGACAGCGAGCTGGCTCCCGGCGAAAAGATCCTGCGCTTTGCCCGCCAGCACTTCGATTACGTCTCCGGCCAGGACTGTTATCCGCGCCTGGTGCAGTACGAGATGATGCGTGCGAGTCGCGGCGCCTCCAAGCACCTGCCGCGGCTGGTCGAATCGTTCTTCGCTCCCTTGATGAGGGAGGTGACGGCGATCATCCGCCGGGGCATCGCCGAGCGCCAGCTCAGGCCGGTTGATCCGGGTCACCTGATGCTTTCCATTGTTGGAGTCAATGTGTTTCACGTGCTGAGCGCCCCGGTGAGGGAAGCCATGAACCAGACGAAGGATCGCATGCCCGACTCGGTCGCCGAGCGCCGCGCCGCCACGCTGGACTTCATCGCCGCTTCCATCTTCAGCAATCGCGACGAAGGCATCCGCCTGGCGGCTAGCATCGTCGCCGAGCCCGCTATGCCGGCATCCGCACCGCGGCACACGCCGGGTGAAAGCCGGCAACCGATTCGAGGCAACCGAAAGTGAACCAGAAGAAGCGATTCGTCATTCTGCTGAGCGCCCTGCTGCTGATTGCGCTGGCTTACTACTTCGTCTCCACCGACCGCACGACGGACGTGGTTTTGATCGGTACGGTTGACGCCAATCAGGTCATCGTCAGTTCCAAGGTCGTCGGGCGTCTGGAGACGCTGAACGTCGACGAAGGCCAGAACGTGAAAGCCGGCGACCTGGTAGCCACCGTCGACAGCGCGGAGTATCTTGCGATGCGCAACGCGGCGGCAGCCACTCTGGCAAGTTTGCGGACAAAGATATCCGAGTCCAGCGCTACGGCTGCCAGCACTCAGGGCGACACCACCAACCAGGTGGCCAATTCCCGGGCAGCGCTGCGCGCCGCTCGGTCCTCTCTGAACGCAGCCATCGCCAACCGCGATCTGCAAGAGGCCGATACCCGCAGGACAGTCGCGCTGGCCGATCAGGGCGTGATGTCGCAGCAGGACCGCGACCGCGCGGTGAACTCCCTGCGCGCGCAGCAAGCTAACGTGCAGACTGCGACCGACCAGGTGGCCGCCGCCGAAGCGGCGCTCGAGGCCGCCATCGCCCGCACCAACCAGGGCACGGCCGCCGCCCACAACATCGTGGAAACGCGCGAGCAGGCCCGCAACGCACAGGCGCAACTGGCGCAGGTGGAAGTGCAACTCGGCTATACGAAGATATTCGCTCCGATCAGCGGAATGGTGAACGTGCGCGCCGCGCGCCAGGGCGAAGTGGTGAACGTTGGCACGCCGATCGCGACGATCGTGGACCTCACGCAAACCTGGGTTTATGCGGCCGTGCCGGAGACCTACGCCGATGGCATCAAGCTGGGCGATGCGCTCACCGTCCGCATGCCAAGCGGAGCGCGCATACAAGGCAAGGTGATTGCCAAAGCGGCCGAAGGCGACTTTGCAACCCAGCGCGACGTGAGCCGTCGCAAGCGCGACATCAAGACCGTGCAGATTAAGCTGCTGATCGACAACCCAGGTATGCAGTACGTTCCCGGCATGACCGCCGAGGTGCTGCTGCCCAAGAGCAAATTGGTGACTCCGTGATGGCGATGACTTCGTGGTTCAAGCGTTCAGGACACGACCCCGGCCACCGCGAACGCGCCGACGCTATCGTGGTCGAGAACATCACCAAGAAGTATGGCGATTTCACGGCCGTGGACGGCGTCTCTTTCAGCGTCAAGGACGGCGAAATCTTCGGGCTGCTGGGACCGAATGGCGCGGGCAAGAGCACCCTCATCCGCATGATGACCACGCTCATTCCGATCACCGCGGGCAAAGCGTTTATCAACGGATTTGACGTGCAAACCGATCCCGATGCGGCCCGGCGCGCGATGGGCGTGATTCCGCAGGCGATGACCAGCGATATCGATCTGACGGTGGAAGAAAACATGAACATCTACGCCAAGCTCTACGGCGTGCCGGCCGCGCAGCGCAAACACAACGTGGATGAGCTGCTGGAAGCCGTGGATCTGACGAAATGGCGCGGCGCGCAAACCAAGACACTCTCCGGCGGCATGCGCCGCAGGGCGGAAATCGCGCGCGGGCTGGTGCACAGTCCGAAAATCTTCTTCCTCGATGAACCTACCACTGGGCTCGACCCGGTTTCGCGGGTAGCGGTCTGGGAGATGCTGAACAATCTCAAGAGCCGGCGGCAGCTCACCATACTGATCACCACGCATTACATGGACGAGGCCGACCGCTTGTGCGACCGCATCGCAATCGTGGATCACGGCAAGCTGGTGGCACTTGACTCGCCACAGGCGCTCAAGGAGAACGTTCCGGGAACAAACGTCATCGAAGTGCAGTTCACTGGCGCTCCGGACGGCTGGGAGCAGAAGTTGCACCAGTTGCCGCACGTGACCAGCGTGCAGGCGCAGAGTGCCGACATGTATCGCGTGCTCTCCGACAACGGCTCTAACACGACGACTCACCTGGTTTCCATGGCGGTCGAAGCGGGCGTTGCGATGAAGTCTCTAAGCGTGCAGAACACCACGCTGGACGACGTCTTTGTTCACTACACCGGGCGCCAACTCCGGGATGAGCAGGTAAAGGCCTTCGGTTTTGTCATGCCCGACAGGCCGGGGATGCGGCCATGAACAGGATGCTTGCGATTGTTGAACGCGAGTTGCGGAAATTCTTTCGCTCGCCGGCGCTGATGCTGGCTTCGATGGTGTTTCCGCTGGTGCAGTTGATCGTGCTCGGCAATGCCTTTGGCGGCAAGATTCGCGACGCCAGGATGGGCGTGGTCGATCAGGATCACGGCACCCAGGCGCTCCGCATCCGCGAGGCGTTCGACTCCGTTGCCGCCAACGTCAGGACCTTCAAACCCGTCTACTACAACGATGAAAAGCGGGCGCAGGAAGACGTACGCACCGGCAGACTGGACGGCGCGGTCATCATTCCGCCGCAGTTCTCCAGCAAGTTCTACGAGCAGAACCATCCACGGCTTGGGTTGGTAGTGGATAACTCGGACCAGTTCATGAGTTCCAGCCTCGAGCAGAAGATGCAGGAGCTCACCGATGCGCTCAACTCGCCCACCGTGCCATCGCGCATACCGAAGGACATCGCGCTGGAGATCGTCGAGCTTTATCCCTACGTCGAGTACATGAAGTATCTGCTGCCCGGTTCGATTGCGCTGGCCATGTTCGTCTCGGTCATGATCGGCGGAGGGATGCTCTACATCGACGACAAGGCGCGCGGGGTTCACGAAGGATTCCTGGTAACCCCGATCACCAAGCTCGAGCTCGTCCTCGGACTGAACACCGCGGGCTCGATCAAGGCAGTGCTATCCGGCGTGGTCATCACGACCATCGGCTCGCTGCTGGCCGGAGTGAGCACCATCTTCGATCCGCGGAGCATCATACAACTGCTCATCCTCATCGTCTCCACTTCAATCGCCTTTAACGCCATGATGTTCCTGATGATGGTGCGGGTGGATGACCCGCTGGTGCCGCGCGCCATGTTCGGCATCCTCAACACCCTGCTGTTCTTCCCGAGCGGCAGCATCTACCCGATCAATGCCTTTCCCGCATGGCTCCAGGCGATTGCGCGAGTCGATCCGTTCACCTACGCGGTCCACGGATTCAAAGGAGTGCTGCTGAAAGAGGCCGGCTTTGCGGCCATTTTTCCCGACGCGCTTTTCTTGACGGTCTTCGGAGTCTCGATGCTGCTGATGGCAACGGCGCTGTTCAAACGGACGCTGTAGGAAGCTGGTTGGCTTACAGGATAGGACTTTAGCAGGCGGCTGAAGAATCCCGTAAGCGTGTCATCCTGAGGTCGCGCCGTCTTTGCGCGACCGAAGGATCTGCTTTGTTCTTAATAACAGCAGATCCTTCGCTTCGCTCAGGATGACACCCCAAAAGACGCCGGTTCGAGTTCTTCAGCAGCCTGTTAGAGCAGTTTCAGAAATCAACGCTGCGGACGGTCTCGGGTTTATAGTGTTATAAGCCGCCGGCTGGCGAGGAAGCCCAAAGGCAATGGCGACAACCCTGTTCGAACACCAACCCTACGATCCGCTGCGCGAGCGCCGCAAGCGCATACGAATCATTGCCGCCGTGGTTGTCATTCTCACCTTGGCCGCGACGGTGTGGCTACTGCGATTTTGGCCCGAGGAACGCCGCGTGGATGGCTTCTTTGCCGCGCTCCAGGCGAAGAACTACGAGCAAGCTTACAGCGTCTGGATGAACGACCCCGGTTGGAAACAGCATCCGCAGCAGTACGCGCGCTACCCGTTCGACGCGTTCTATCTCGACTGGGGACCCGGCGGCGAGTACGGCATTATCCAGAATTACCACATCGACGGAGCCGCCAAGCCTCCCGGCCGCGACGCCAGCGGCGTAGTGGTGGTGGTCACGGTGAACCAGCGCGCCGAAAAAGCCCACATCTGGGTTGAGAAGGCGACCAAAACGCTGAGTTTCTCGCCCTACTAGTGTGCGTCACAAGTCGAATAACTTAATGGAGCTGTCATTCTGAGCCGGAGCGCAGCGGAGGCGAAGAATCTGTGTATTTCGGCCCGGGAAAAATGCATAGATCCTTCGCTTCGCTCAGGATGACATCCGAAAGAGGGCAAGAGGCAGCTTCTCAACGGAACGCCTGCGCCATAAAGCGGCACAGATGCCATGCGTCCATGTATTTGTAAGGAGTCTCGCCCAGCGTGTAGTGGCCGCAGGGCAGGCAGCGCACGATGGTATTGAGCTGGCGCCGCGCGAACTCGCCCGCGGCCTGGCGAGAGAATTCGGGGAGGAACGTAAGGTCGTACTTGGCGTAGATCATCAGCGACTTCTTGGGCCAGCGGGCAAACTTATTGAAATATGCCATGGGGCTTACCGCCAGCAGCGCGCGCCGCAAGCCTTCCTGGTTGAGCACCTGCTCGACGCCTTCGCGCACGTGGCGCGTCGATTGGCCTGTCCACACCACGTCTCCGAAATAAGTCGAGGCATGATTAAAGGCATTGATCTTGAGCCGGACATCGTGCGCACTGGCGATGAACGCGTAGCACGATCCCAGGCTGGTGCCCATAATCCCAAATTCGCTATAGCCCTCGGATTCAAGCCAGTCGAGGCAGGCGCGAATGTCGCAGACCGCCTGGCGCCCGGCGTCGATGGTGCGGCCCATGTTCGCCGAAACCGCGTAGTCGGCGCGCTGCAACTCCGCCGGCATGCGAACGTCATGATACGGCATGGACATCCGCAGGGCCGCAATGCCGGTCATGTTAAAGATTCGGCACAGCGCATTGTGACTGACGGCATCGGCGTTCCATTGCGGCAGCACGATCACGGCGCGGCGGCCACGGGCCGGAAACCAGCGCGCGTTCATGATGTTATTTTCCGGGTAGAGCGACTCCACCGGCGAAGTGAAGCGCAAGAACAGCCCCGTCTTGTTGGCGAACCGCAGTTCATCTTCCGGCTTGGCGTGGCTTCCCGTGGCGTACAAGCGTATCGGCAGCCGCTCGAGGTGGAAGTCCGTGGGCTTTTCGTAGCTAAAAAACTCATCGCTGTTGGCTACGAGTTTCTCGTTCAATTCAAAGAAAAACTGCTGCGTGTCTGGCGGAGCGGCGGGCGCTTCGCCGTTGGCTCCCGGCCAGCGCCGGCTCCACTCCAGGCCCCATTCGAATGGGCGCGCCACGCGATTGGTATCGCGCGTGGTCAGCCGGTGTTCCCACCGGTACATCCATTCCTGGTAGCGTCTCAGCATGGCGAACTCGTGTGGCTCAAGGGTATAGCAATGCCGGGGCCGCGCGAAAGCCGTTTGCGGTGAACTGATGCGCAGATGGGCTGAACGGTCACATGCGTACCCGAATGCAGGTTCTCTTGCCGGACCTCGGTCATCCTGGAACCACGGACTCGACCACGATCTCCGGCTCATGGCTCACCTGGAAGTTGACCGACCGCGCGATGAAACACATCTGGTTCGCCCGGTGATGCAGATACCGCGCCTGCTCGATTTTGGAGCGGTCGGCGATCGCCATGCGCGGATGCAACACCACCACGGTGAATTCGCCGCTGCCATCCTGGTTTTCGCGCATCGTGCCTACGGGCGAATCTTGGTATGAGGTGACCACGATGCCCGCTTCGGCGCAAAGATGCAGCACCCACAACATGTGGCATGCGGAGAGCGCCGCGATCAGCAACTCCTCCGGGTTGTAACGTGAGCCCTCGCCGAGAAAGGCAGGATCGGAGCTGCCCGGAATGGGCGCACTCTTTTGGCCGCCTGGTACGGTGATCTCGTGATCACGCGAGTAGGCGCGGTAATCGGACGTGCCGCTGCCGCGATTACCGGTCCAGGTGGTCGTGAGTTGGTAGTGATGCTCTTTAACCATCGTCTTCGCCCCTGAGGCGGAAAAGCGGGCTTTTCACTTCCCTTCGATGAAGGACCGGAAATCGCGGATGCCGTACTGCAAGCAAAGCAAAATAGGTGTATCCCGGAGCTATCACCGCCGGGCTGACTGTCACCCCAACAAACGCCAGAAGCAGCGTTTGCCGGGGACCCCGCGCGCCCGGCTGCTTCACGGAATATACCTTTCGCGAGACTGGTCTACTGCGCCAGGTATCCGCCATCGACGGCAAGGGTGTGGCCGGTAACCATGTCTGATGCGCGCGTAGCCAGAAACAATGCGGCGCCGGCCATCTCTTCAGGCTCGGCCATCCGTCCCATTGGCGTGATGCGCTCGATCTCGGCGATCACCTCCGGGCTCTGCAACATAGCCTTGATGAAGTCTGTCCGCACCCATGTCGGCGCGATGGCATTTACACGGATGCCGCAGCGCGCCCACTCGACGGCGAGCGCTCGCGTCATGTTGACCACCGCGCCCTTGCTCGTCTGGTAAGAGATGTTGGGATAAACACCGCCTCCGGAGAATCCCATGATCGAGGCGATGTTCACGATGCGTCCGCTCTGCTGCTTTAGCATGATGCGCGCGGCGGCCCGGCAGCACAGGAACATGCCCGTCACATTCGTCTCCATCACTTCGTTCCAAAGTTCCAGCGGCAGTTCAACCGTGGGCCGGCGGATGGCTTTGCCCGCGCTGTTCACCAGTACGTCTACCCGGCCATGCCTGGCGAAGACGCTCGCGAATGCCTCATCGACCTCTTTCTCGCTCGTAACATCCAGCGCGATTGCCTCGGCAGCCCCGCCCGCCTGCACGATCGACTCGGCGGTCGCCAACGAAGCTTCCTGGTCGAAATCGAGAATGACCACGCGTGCGCCGACCCGTGCAAAGCACTTGGCGATGGCTCTGCCAATTCCTTTTGCACCGCCGGTCACGATAGCAACTTCGCCGTCCAGCCGAAAGGCGCGCTCTGGATCAAAAGAGTTTGTTTCCATGTTTCCTTCTCTCTGCTGCTCTATCATCTCGCAGATTGAGAGGTTATTGAAGCAGAGTTATCACTGGCGCGGCGCAGGTCGGGGCACTGCGAAATTCAGCGACCACAGCACGGCCGTAGCCGTCGCATTTGACCACCGCGCGAACTGTCGCCGCGCAACGTGCTAACAATAGCTCCAGAGCAGAACCAGAATTGATGTATCCGGATCAAAAAATTGAAGAATGTCATTCCGACCGGAGCCGCGCAAAGCGCGGCGAAGTGGTGGGACCTTTTGTCTGGAAATTGAAAACAAAAGGTGGCTCGACTTCGCTCGCCATGACAGCACCTGGTTGGAATACATCATCCTCAGTTGCGCTCTAATTTTGCCCGAGTGCGGAGAGAGGAACCTCCGCGCAATTCGGGCGGCCAGAAGAATGGGATTCAACCGAGGACAATTCAGACAGCGGTCTGCGGAATGGGCGCAGGCCCGACCTTCAACTCTGGGCGCCTTCAGGAGCACGCTTAACGGCGGCGGCAACCGCGGTGCTCTGCTGCGCCGCGCTGTTCACCATATCTTTCAATTCCTTGCTGGGCTTGAAGAAAGGAATCTTCTTGGCCGGAACCTCGACCCGGTCACCGGTCTTGGGATTACGACCGACACGGGGCTTGCGCTGCCGCGTCCGGAAACTGCCAAAGCCACGAATCTCGATCTTGTCTCCCGACCGCAAGGCCCGCACTACACTGTCGAAGATGGTCTCAACAATCACCTCGCTGTCCTTGCGCGTAAGCTCCGCAAGACGCGAGACTTCTTCGATTAAGTCAGCTTTGGTCATGGATCGCTTCTCCGCGGCTTCACTCATTGGAAATATCCCGTTGACGGTAGCTCAAAGACTTTGCCTTCCCGAAATTCTGCTACGCAGGATAACAATCTTAAATTCTACAATGAGTTGGCAAGAAAAGATGCCGGGAAAGATATTAAAACTGAGACACAGACCCTATTATTTATTTTTATTTGCTATTCTTTGCCCCGGCCGGCCGCCAGAAGCCCTCATTTCCATAAATAGTAGAAGCCGACGTTCGTTTGCAGCAGCTTAGCCCCGTCCGGCAGATACTCGGAAACATCGCCGAACAACAAGTCGAGCAGGTTCACTCGCGGTTTGCGATAGCGGACGAGCGACGGCTTGCCATGGATGCCCACGGCATCCGCCGTCTCCTTCACCGCCGTCTGGAAGTCGCCGATCTGATCGATCAGCTTCAGGCCGAGTGCCTGCTGGCCGGTCCAGACCTTGCCGTCGGCGAGGGAGCGGATGCCATCCTCGGGCATGTGCCGGCCTTCCGCGACAGAGTGAATGAACTGCTGGTGCATGTTGTCGATGAGTCCCTGGAAGTACTGCTTTTCCGCCGGTGTCATCTCGCGCAGCGGCGAGCCGGTGTCTTTGAACTCTCCCGCCTTGAAGACGATCGCCCGCAGCTTGGCCCAGCGCACCAGCTCTTCGTAATTGAACCACTCGGCGATCACTCCAATGCTGCCGACGATGGAGGCTTCATCCGAGTAGATTTTGTCGGTCGCCGAAGCTACATAGTAAGCGCCGCTGGCGCCAACGGTTGAAATCGAGGCCACGATGCGCTTGCGCTTCTCATCGCGAATGCGCTTGACTTCGCGATAAATCTCCTCGGAAGCCGCCGCTCCGCCTCCCGGCGAATTGATATGGATGATGATGGCGAGAATCGACTTGTCATCGGCGAACTTGTGCAGTGCGTCGATTGTCTGCTTCGGGTTGAGGATGACACCTTCCAGATCGACAACGCCGATCTTTCCGCCGAAGCCGTCGACCGTGTAGGCGTGGTCGGACGACGGCCGTAAACTGTAATAGGCGATTGCGAACAGCGCCGCCATGAACAGCAAAAAGGCAGCCGATCCAAACACCGCCCAACGCATTCCGCGTGAACGACGACCTTCAGCCATAAGCCGCTACCCGTTTCCAAAAGTTTTCGAGAAAAAGCGCCCGATGCGGCGAAAAAAGCCAGGCTTTTCAGCGGCAGGCGCCGCAGTCGGGGATTTGGCTGGTTCAGCCGTTGAAGCCTCGGGCGGGACGAGAGGTTTCCGGTCCGCTGTCTCGGCCGCCTGTTTCTTCTCCGAGGCCGCTCGATTGGCCGCCCCGGCCGACAGCCGCGAGGCGCTGTAGACGGGCGCTGCCGATCCGCCCTCATACACCATGGGAGTTTCCATTTCAAGGTGGGTTTCCCGCGGGGGTTTCTGCTCGGGCGGCGGTGAAACCAGCGAGGGGCTGGCACTGCTCACGGCCGGGGCTGGCAAGGCCGGCCCTGGGCGAGCGGGACAGCCGCAACCGGCGAATGAACCCTTTTTCGCGCCGGCAATCTTTCCCTGGGCAAACGTCACGGCCGAATCAGGCGCTACCTGATAACTGCCTCCGCCCAGGATTTCGCTGACGATAACTCCCGCTCCGGAGCCCTCCAGCGGACGCACGCAGGTGCTGCCACTGGAGTCGGCGGCCAGCGCCAAGTGGAACGTGCCCGGCCCGATCATCTGGATGCGGAAATCGGGCGTCATCACCGTATCGCTTCCGGCGGCCAGCGTGTAGTGCAGTTCGAGCGCGCCGGTATTGAAGCCGATCATGAGTTCCCCGCCCGTGGGAGAGGTGTTGACGCTGAGGCTTGTGCGCGGACAGATGCGAAGCTCGCCACCGCGTTGCAGTTTGAGTACGGCTGCGCTCTTACCGGCACTGACCTGCGAACCACTCAGCACAGTGGTTCCACTGGATGCCAGCACTACCGAACCATGGACGGATGCGTCCCCGGCAAAGAGTTCCCCAACCGGAGCTTGGGCCTGGAGCGCCGCAGGGGCTAGCGCAGCAGCGAGAACGAGCGGAAACCATACCTTCGAAATCACTGCCATCATTGAAACACAAACTCCAGCTTCGGGGTCCCGGCACGCGCCGTGGTTGCGCGTGCTGGGGCTGGCTGACTACTCGTCTCTCTTGGCGGCGCGTCCGGCGGCAAGCGCCTCGACGATCGCATCGACATCGTACACGCAGCCCGCCCAGGTTCCGCCGCTGGCGTTCTGCAGTGCGGCCCAAAGCCTGGAATCGTCGGGCAGTCGCGGATCGGGAGCAAGATCAGGGCGAAGCGGGCGTTGGGCGAGAATGCGCGTGCCTTCCTCCGCGCCGGACACCTTCCCGGCAATGCCCACGAGGTTGACCGAACCTTCCAGCTTCACGCGGTCGATGACGATCTCGATCATGTCGCCGTCGAGCACCTTCCCGATGGGCCCGCCAGCCAGCGCCTCCGGAGTCACATGTCCAATGCAGGCGCCGGTGGAAACGCCGCTGAAGCGCGCGTCGGTCAGCAGGGCGACCTGCTTGCCGAAATCAAGGTATCGCAGAGCGGAGGTGACCTGGAAGATCTCCTCCATGCCCGAACCCATCGGCCCGCGGCAGATCAGTACGACGATGTCGCCCGGCTTGATTCCCTTTGGTCCAGGGTCCTTGATCGCCGCGATGGCGTCCGCCTCCGAGCGGAAGACACGCGCCGCGCCGGTCTTGCGGTAGACGCCATCGGCATCGACCACGCTTGGATCGATCGCCGTGCTCTTGATGACCGAGCCGCCGGGCGCAAGATTGCCCAGCGGGAAAGTGACCGTGGAAGTCAGGCCGCGCCTGGTGGCGCTATCCGGGTCCATGATGACGTGGTCAGGATCGATGCCGTCGCGGTCGCGCAGTACCTGGCGAAGCCGTTGACGGCGCTCCGACTGCTCCCACCAGTCGAGCATTTCGCCCAGGGTAGTGCCGCTGGCGGTGAGCGCGTGCACCTCGAGCAGCCCGGCACGACGGAGGTGCAGCATGACCTCCGGAACCCCGCCGGCGAGAAACACCTGCACGGTGGGGTGCATGCTCGGACCGTTCGGCAGGACGTCTACCAGACGCGGCACCTGGCGGTTCACCTCGGTCCAGTCCTCAACTTTTGGACGCTTGAGCTTGGCCGCATGGGCAATGGCCGGCAGATGGAGGATGAGGTTGGTCGATCCGCCGAAAGCCGCATGCACGACCATGGCGTTGCGAATGGAGGCGTCCGTCAGGATGTTGCGGGTGGTAATGCCGCGCGCCTCCAGCGCCAGGATGGCGCGTGCCGAACGCCGCGCCAGGTCAAGCCAGATGGGGTGTCCCGAGGGGGAAAGCGCGGAGTGCGTGAGCGACAGACCCAGAGCCTCGCCAACCACTTGCGAAGTGGCCGCAGTCCCCAGGAACTGGCATCCGCCGCCTGGAGTGGCGCACGTATGACACAGGTTTTCGGCGGCATATTCGAGCGTAATCTGCTGATGCGCAAAACGGGCGCCCACGGACTGCACGCGCCCGGCATCTTCGGCGTTTTCGGCCTGCAAGGTAACTCCGCCCGGCACCAGCACGCAGGGCAGATCGTGCATGGCTGCCAGCGCCATCATCATTGCAGGCAGCCCTTTATCGCAGGTGGCCACGCCAATCACGCCGCTGCGCGTGGGCAGCGAGCGGATGAGCCGCCGGAAGACCGTGGCGGCATCGTTACGATAGGCGAGGCTGTCGAACATCCCCGTGGTGCCGTTGGTGCGCCCGTCGCACGGATCCGTGCACGCCCCCGCGAACGGCACCGCCTGCAACGCTTTCAACTCGTGAGCGGCTGCCTGGACGAGCAAGCCCACTTCCCAATGGCCGGTGTGATAGCCGAGCGCCACGGCCGAGCCATCGGGATTGCGCACGCCGCCGTGCGTGCTCAGGATGAGGATCTCTTTGCCGCCCATCTGCTCGGGAGCCCAGCCCATGCCGACGTTCATGGCCCAGCCAAACAGGTCGCCGGAGGGCCGCGAACGCAGCATCTCAGCCGTGAGCGGCAGAGTGCCGCTGGCCCCGGGCGCCTTCGAGCGCACGTCATAGATGGAGCTGTCGCCGGAATCGATGATGTTATCGAACGTGATGTGCATGAGAGCCTCGCGCAAGACGGAGTTGATAGCATGTCCCACGGAAGCCTTGATCCTACCATCCAAATCTCCCCGGCGACAGTTTCCCGCAACTCCTTTGCAGGAATCTGTGTCAAAACAGCGCGGACGTAAGTTCGTTGACTTAAGTTCGTTGACGTTTGCGGAGCAAAACGGCTTATACTGACGGCGACTTCGTGGCGTCTTCGCGCGTGCACGGTTGCCTGCCGCGGCATGCGTGGACGGCGGGAAGCATGGAAAGAGAGCCCATGGAGCTCAAGTTCTGGGGCGTAAGAGGATCAACTCCCACTCCGCAGCTCGAAAACCTGCGCTATGGGGGTAATACGTCTTGCGTCGAAATTCGAGTGAACGGCCATATTTATGTCTTTGACTGCGGCACGGGGTTCCGCATTCTCGGCAAGAGCCTGCTAAAGGAATTCGTGAACGCTCCGCTGTATGCCCATATCTTTCTTTCGCATTTTCACTGGGATCACATTCAGGGCATACCATTCTTCGCTCCACTGTATGAGAATCCCGATAGCTTTTTCTTCTTCCACTCCAGCAACCGCGGCGGCGGCCTCAGGGCTACCATCGAAAATCAGATGGCCGATCCTTATTTTCCGGTGAATATGGCCGAGATGGCGGCTCACCGCAACTTTTACGACATCGGCGAAGGCCGCATCTCGTTTGATGATTGCGTGATCGATTCCCTGTGGCTGAACCATCCGCAGGGATGCCTCGGCTTTCGCATCACCAGCGGCGACTCCGTCGTGGTCTACGCCACCGATAACGAACCGGGCGATCCGGTCTTCGATAAGGCCATACGCAAACTCGCCCAGGGCGCCGATGTGCTGATCTACGACGCGCAATACCTGCCTGAAGAGTATGAGGCGCGAAGACGCGGCTGGGGACACAGCCATTGGCGCGAAGGCATCAGCATCGCCAAGGAAAGCGATGTCAAGCACCTCGTGCTCTATCACCATGATCCGGATCACTCCGACGATCGCATCGACGAGATCGTCAAAGAAGCACAGCAGCACTTTCCTCGCGTGACGGCAGCCAGCGAGGGGTTGGTGTTGCAGCTCTGAGCATATCCATTTCGGTTCCCCGCGGCGACTGCGGTTCTTTACGAAACGGAGGCCGGGCAGCCGCTCCAATCCCGTTGTCAGCCGCCCCAGCCGCGCTTATACTTTGTCAGTCCCGAAAAGGAGCTGCGCTCCAGCGTTCGAGGCTGGCGGAAGAGTTTTCTGGACAGGTTCCGGTTAAGGGCCGCGGTACATTTTCCTGAACCACCCAGGGAATGCGCGGCGCACCAGGCTTTGCGCTGACATCCGCACTCGACGCGGGCGACTTCGGAGATCCCATGACTACAGCACTTGAACAGGAAATGCAGGAAACAAACCCCTGGGAAGCACAGGCAGCACGCTTTGAATACGCTGCCACCAAACTCAATCTTGACAAAGGCCTCTGGAAGATCCTGAGTCAGCCGAGCCGCGAGATCATCGTTCACATCCCGGTGTTGATGGACGACGGGCGCATGGAGCTCTTTACCGGTTATCGCGTCCAGCACTCGACAGCCCGCGGCCCCGCCAAGGGCGGTCTCCGCTATTCGCCGGAAGTGAACCTCGACGAAGTGCGCGCCCTGGCCGCCTGGATGACTTGGAAGTGCGCGGTAGTGAACATTCCCTTCGGCGGCGCCAAGGGCGGCATTATTTGCGATCCGAAAAAGATGTCGCAGAACGAACTGGAACGTATGACCCGGCGTTACATGTCAGAGCTGATCGAATTCCTCGGACCCGAGAAAGACGTTCCCGCACCCGATGTGAACACCAACGAGCAGACCATGGCGTGGATGATGGATACCTATTCCATGCACATGCGGCAGACGGTAACGGCCTGCGTTACCGGCAAACCGATTGCCATCGGCGGATCGCGCGGACGTCGCGAGGCTACCGGCCGCGGGGTGATGGTGGTGACCGACCAGGCGCTGAAGAAACTCGGCATGGATCGCGACTCCACTCGCGTGATTGTGCAAGGCTTTGGCAACGTGGGCTCCAACGCGGCCCACCTGATGTTCCAGCACGGATACACGATCGTCGGCATCGCCGAATGGGACGGCGGGATTTACAACAAGCACGGCATCGATCTCGACGCTCTCTGGGAGTACCACCAGAAGAACCACACGATTCATGGATTCCCGGGCGCTGAGAAGTACGATCCCGTGGAACTGCTGGTCACCGATTGTGAAGTTTTGATTCCCGCGGCGACTGAAAACGTGATCACCAGCAAGAACGCCGACAGGGTGAAGGCAAAGATCCTGGTGGAGGGAGCCAATGGGCCGACCACCACCAACGCCGACAAGATCCTTGGCGAGAAGGGAGTGTTCATCGTCCCCGATATTCTCGCCAACGCCGGTGGCGTTACGACCTCCTACTTCGAATGGGTACAGGATCGCCAGGGCTATTTCTGGACCGAAGCGATGGTGAATGAGCGACTCGAGCAAATCATGGTCGACTCGTTCAATGATGTAACCCGCTACGCGGAAAAACATGCGGTCGACAACCGTACCGCCAGCTATATGTTAGCGATTGACCGGGTTGCTTTTGTGATCCGGCAACGCGGCATTTACGCGTGAGCGAAGGGCCATGAGTTGTAAGTTGCGGGCGGCCAAAAGGCCGCCCGCGTCTGCTTCGGCATCGTTGCTTTCATCAAGCGGAGAGCGCATAATCGTGACTTGGTGGAGGGGACGGCGTATTGTGCCCCTTCGTTGGTCACAACCGTGAATCTCCCGAACTACATCACGCTTACCCGTATCTTTTGTGTCCCTTTCTTGATATGGGTGCTGGCGAGCCATCGTTTCCGGGGATCGCACGGAGAGCAGGAACTGGCCGCCTCCGCCGTGTTCATCCTGGCCTCCATTACGGATGGCTTGGACGGGTACCTGGCGAGAAAGCGGAAGCAGGTCACTACCGCGGGAATGCTGCTCGATCCGCTGGCGGACAAGCTGCTGATTGCCGCGGCATTCATCTCACTCGTGCAGTTCACGCCCCGGCTCGTTCCCGCCTGGATGGCGGTGGTGGTCATAGGCAGAGAGTTCCTGGTGAGCGGCTTGCGGGCCATCGCGGCGCAGGAAGGGTTCACGATCCAGGCGAGCGATCTGGGCAAGTTCAAAATGTTCGTGCAGATCGTCTCGGTGGTGGCTGTTATCCTTGCCCATCGCTGGACTTATTGGACGGTCGGGCCATTTATCCTGCCGGTTGAGATTATTGCGCGGACGGCTACCTGGTTCATGGTCGCACTTTCGCTGGTGTCGGCAGCCGACTATTTCATCGCATTTTGGGCCAAGATCGACAAGACGGCGACTCAAAAACGGCAGCGCCGCCGCGTTTTTGTCCTTAATCGCCGCAAAGACAAGGATGTCCCGGCAATCTAGAAGATTCGCAAAAGCTACCTTCCGCGAATCTGGTCTAGCAGGTCCTGGCTACTGATCCCGCTTCCGACGCCCAGCCGGAAACTGGAAGCTGACAACTGAGAAATGGTCGATGAACGAGTACTCCGACGAAGAGCGGAAGCTGCTGCTGCGCCTGGCGCACCGGACGATCGCCGCTGAATTGCGCAGAGAGGAACTGGACACTTCTCCTCCGTCCTCGCACCTCGCCGAGCTGCGTGGGGCATTTACCACCTTGCACCGATGCGGAGGGTTGCGCGGCTGCATCGGTTACGTCATGCCGCTGTATCCGCTTTACCGCACGATTGCCGATACCGCGGCCGCAGCCGCGTTTCGTGATCCGCGCTTTACCCCAGTCACGATTGACGAGCTTCCGGAGCTGCAGATCGAAATCAGCGTGCTCTCGCCGCTGGCTCCAATCGAGCCGGAGGAAGTTGAGGTGGGCCGCCACGGGTTGATTGTGACCCTTGGACATGCGCGCGGTCTGCTGCTGCCCCAGGTTCCGCTGGAGTGGGGCTGGGACCGCGAGAAATTCCTCTCGGAGACCTGCCGCAAAGCCAACCTGCCGCCGGATGCGTGGAAGCGCGGCGCCCGCTTGGAAGCCTTTACGGCTGAGGTATTCGGCGAGAACCCGCCCAGCGAGTCACTCGCCAACCTCCGATAGCACGCCTTTCAGCGCTCATCCTCCGGCGCGACCAAGTCCCCACTTTGCAGGTTTTCCAGGGCCATGGTGACTATGCAGGTCGCGGTATCCGAAGTCGCCGAGATTACCATCAGCTCTCCCAAGCCTTTCACGGGCCAGTTCTTCATTGACCTTGGCGAGACGGTCAACTGATGACGTTGCGTCGGGTCGTAGCCGGGACTATCCATCGTGAGCCTGTTTTCTTCGGGCATCTTGTTGGGATCGTAAGTTCTGCTGATCCGTAGATAGTCTCCCGGTTTCAGTCCAGCCCTGGAGCCGAGGTTGATGTAGACGATCTTGTGCAGGCCAAAGACGTTGTCGAATTCGTTGGACATCACAATCATGCCATGCCGCCGGGGCAGGGTGACGCCAAATACCTGAAAGGGCGTAGTCCGGGGCTGCGCGGCAAAACTGCCTTTATCGCGGAAAGGAATCACCACGTCGCCGACCATGATTGGCTGGCAACTCGCCTCAATGGTGGCAAGCGCATAGCCATTCTCGATGTGATCGATTCTCAGTTGGCCCAACTCGGCATAGAGGTGTCCGAGCCGATCAAGTTGTTTATACTGCCCCTTGAAGTACTCATAGTGATTCGGGTCGCGGATGTCGCGCACGATGGCGTAGCGGCTCCCTACCTCGTAGCCGGAGCCGGCTAGAAAGACTGTTTCCTTCGCGGTAAAGTGGCCCACCTCGGGCGAGCGGCTTCCACCCTGGACCGCTCGGCCGGTTCGGAAGCGCTCACGGCTGATGAACCCGGCACAATAGACGTCTTTGTAGCTGGTTTGGTAACTAAAGCCCAGAACAGACCCAGCCCCCGAACTACCTGCAGACTGCGCGGTCGGCAAGTTCTGTTGCGCCACGCCCACGCTAGCCCAAAGCACCAGCAAGATTGCCTGCCATCTCATAATCACCTCCGCCACAGGCAGGCACGTTGCCGTGCATGGCCTGGGAGCTTCTGGACTGACTCGCCTGCTAGCACAAAAGTGTTGGCAAATTCCGGCTCTGGCGAAAGACGTCGAGTCGGCCGGACAGACCTAGCCAGCCGAACGCTACCAGAGGCGTGACGGCTGTTCAAGTAACGATTGGTCATCGTATTAACCGCACTGGTACGGGGGACACGAATTCACAATGAAAACCCTCTATAGGGTTGCAACTGTCGCGGTGCATCTGTACCATTCCCCCGAAATGAGTGTCTCGCCAAACCAATTAGCCAGCCGGATGTTGCGGCTTCGCCTGCCTAAGGTCTGCGTCTGCCTGAGCGCCACCGAACCAAGTGATCTTTTCTACCAGGCTGACCTGCAGGTTCGCGAGAACAACTTTCTGGAATTCAGGCTCGATTACCTGAAAAACCCGATCAGCGCCATTCCTGGCCTGAAGCGCTTCTTCGAGTACCGTCCGGATGCCATAGGCGTCGCGACCTGCCGCCGGGCGGCAAACGGAGGGAAGTTTCGCGGTTCCCTGAGCGCTGAAATCGACGTGCTGATCAAAGCGGCCGGGGCCGGATGCCAGATACTCGACCTCGAAGTGGAAAGCGCGGAGGCTTTGAAGAGCGCCGAGTTTGAGCGGCTGCGTTCAAAAGCCTCGCTGCTTCTTTCGTTCCATGATTTCAGACAAACGAAAGGCCTCGAAAAGAGTTTCGAGCGCATAGCGGCATTCTCACCAGATTTTTACAAGGTGGTCACCACGGCCACGTCGCTGCACGACAACGTGGAAATGTTGAAGTTCCTGCAGAAACATAAAGACGACCATGCCATGTTGGGAATCTGCATGGGCGAACAGGGGGCGATCAGCCGCGTGCTGTGTGTTCGCGCCGGGGCTGCCTTTACCTTCGCTGCCCCAAACCACGGGGAGCCAACCGCGGAAGGGCAGATCACAGCCCGCGAAATGCAGGAAACGTACCGCGTCGATCAGCTCGACGCCGCGACACGGATCTACGGAGTCGCCGCCAATCCAGTGCGACATTCGCTGTCGCCCGTGCTTATCAATACCGCCATGCGGCGGGAAAACGTCAATGCCGTTTACTTGCCGCTGCTGGTCGAGTCGCTGGACGACCTGTTGGCCTGCGTGCGCGAGATTCCCATTCACGGGCTTAGCGTCACCATGCCGTTCAAGGAACAGATCCTGCCGTTGCTCGACCGGTCTGAACAGCTTACGTCGGCAACCGGCTCCTGCAACACGGTAGTGCGCAGTCAGGACGGGCAACTGATCGGGTTCAACACGGACATACAGGGCATTCTTGCCCCGCTGGAGGCCCAGCTAACCCTGACCGGCGCCGATGCGCTGGTGATTGGCGCGGGAGGGGCGGCGCGCTCGGCGGTCTACGCGCTCAAACAACGAGGCGCGAACGTTTACATCCTGAATCGCACGCCGGCCAACGCACAGAGACTGGCCAAGCAATTCGAAGTCAACACCGTGAGGCGCAGCGACCTGCCGAAGATGCAGTTCGCCGTGGCGATCAACACGACGCCGGTTGGAATGGGAGGTACGGTGGAGTCGCCACTTAGCGAAAAGGAGCTGAAGTCGGTGCGGTGCGTCTTCGACCTGGTATACAACCCGGCCGAAACACGGCTGCTCCAGATGGCCCGGGCGCAGGGCATCCCTGCCATCAGTGGCGTGGAGATGTTTGTCTACCAGGGTGCGCGCCAGTTCGAGATCTGGACCGGAAAACCTGCTCCAGTCGAGCAGATGCGCGGCGCTGTGCTTCGCCAGTTGGGAGTTCGCGCACCAGGCGCATCTCCCGTGCAGCCTCGCCCGCCGGTTGAACGTGCCGAGGCTCCCCAGCCGACCCCACCCGCGGCGCCACCACCATCAGTCCCAGAGAAGGCGAAAGCCGGAGTCAAGTCGCGTTCCGAAGGTACTCAGAAACCTGTTGCGAAGAAATCTGCCGTGAAACCGGCCGTGAAAACCCCGCTCACCGTGAGCGCGAAGCCCGTTAGCGTAAAGCCAACGCCGCCTGCCACGAAGAAATCCGCACCGAAACCTGCCGTGAAAACCGCTGCCGGCAAGGGGTCGAAAGCCAAGGCCGCCCCCGCAGTCGCCAAGAAGAAAACCAGGCGGAGATAGCGACTATCTCTTAAGCCGACGCGATCCCCGGATGATGAGTCCGGGCATCCAGAGCGGCGCGTCAAATAGCCGCATGCGAGGGCTGCCAGCTTACGGTTGGCGTGTGCCATTTTCCCGCGCGCCCGCGGACGAAA
>Ga0181533_1000790_pt1 | contig 42725 bp, 26 predicted proteins | sample PEATcosm2014_Bin_45_FD_119772 | JGI IMG/M metagenome (GOLD analysis project Ga0181533, IMG submission 119772) | Peatland microbial communities from MTU Mesocosm Facility, Houghton, MI, USA - PEATcosm2014_Bin11_60_metaG | ecosystem: Environmental > Terrestrial > Soil > Wetlands > Peat | place...
ACGAAATCTTCGAGGGTAACCGCCAGGATCGCACCACGGTCAAGGAGATGCTGGATACCCTGGAGAAGCGTGTGGGGCGGAAACCCGGCGCGACGGTGGTGGTGGATCGCGGCCTGGCGTATGCAGAAGATTTGGCCGAGATTCGAGCGCACGGGTATCACTACTTGGTGGCGGGTCGGCAGCCGGAGCGAAGCGCCTGGCGGGACGACTTCGAGGCAGAGGGCGACTGGGAAGAGCTGATCCGCACCCCTTCGCCGCGCAATCCGGCGCAAGAGAAATCGCAGGTTTGGATCAAGCGCCGCCAGCAGGGGAACGAAGTTTACATCCTCTGCCTGAGCGAAGGACGCCAAGAGAAAGATCGGGCGATTCGGCAGACGCACGAGCAGCGCCTGAAGAAGGATGGGGAGAAGCTGAAAGCGCGGGTCGAGAAAGGGCAGTTGAAAGAGGCCAAGAAAATTTACCAAGCGATCGGTCGGGTCCAGGAGCGTTATCCGCGTGTGGCCCGCTACTACCAACTGGACTACGATGCGGAGCAGAAGGTGCTGAGAGGGCAACAGGACGAGGAGAAGAAAGCGGTCGCCGCGAAACTCGACGGCGGCTACGTGCTGAAGACCGATCGCCAGGACCTGACGGCCGACGAGATCTGGCGTACTTACATCTTGCTGACGCGCGTGGAAGCGGCCTTCCGCGCGATGAAGAGCCCGCTGGCCGAGCGGCCCATTTTTCATCACCTCGAACGTCGCACCCCAACGCACATCTTCCTCTGCGTCTTGGCCTACCATCTGCTGGTGGCCATCGAGAAGCGGTTCCTGGACGCGGGCATGCACACCTCGTGGTGGACGCTGCGCCAGCAACTCAGTACCCACCAGGTGGTCACCGTGGTGCTGCCCACCGCCGACGGCAGGGCCTTGAAGATTCGCAAAGGTACCACACCGGAACCAGTCCACCGCGACATCTACTCGACTTTGAGGATTCCGATGGAGGTCATCAAGCCGGTGAAAACTTGGCACGACCTCTCTCCATAGTGACGGAATGAAACCGCAACCAATTGCAAATACAGCATCTCATCCCGCTGAATGTGGAAGTTGGGTTAGGCTGTGCTTGGAAGCGGGCTTCGCCCGGGAGCCCAGTGGGTGTCGGAGGCAGGACTGATAGTCAACGACGAGGTGAGCCGACAAACTGTACCAATGGCATTACGACTTTATGTCCAACAACGTAACATGTCCGCAAACCTGAGAAGTTATTGATAGCAAAGGGCCTGAATACTGATTTTTCGCCTCCCAAACCTGACAACATACTGAAACTAAATCCACTTACAGCGAATCCCAAAAAGCGGAGACTGGGGTGCTAAATGCCCGACGGTGGCGGCGCCAAATTGTCCCTGCCCAGCGGTTGATAAGGCCCGCGAAATGGTGAGAGATTCGGGTTAGCCGTTCGAGCCGGACCGCGGCATACCGTCCCGTCACCCGCACCGAAACCAGCGTCACCGCGCAGGTCTGAGACCGAAAATCAACACCATCAATCAAGAGTTTGAGGCCCGCGACCGGAAAGGATTGTTCAAGCTCTTATGGGGTGTTCGACGCCACTGCCGGACCCTCAAGGGTAGCGTATAGTTTGGAGGTTCGTGAACTGTGCGATAGTTTCAAAATCCCGGTCCTTGTGCCAAACGGGAATCTTGTGGTCGATGGCAATAGCGGCAATGAGGCAATCGGTTGACGATCGGATGGTGTATCCTCTGCGGCGGCCCTGGCGGTAGAACTCCGCTGCGGCCAGGAACGTCTCGACCGGCAGAGGGTTGCTCAGGATGGGGAGCGCAAGAAGAGCCTCACGGAAAGGTTCTGCCCAGGGATGGTCGCGCAACCCCTCGAATACCTCCTGCACCACGGGCCCGCAGGTGGCGAAATTAAGCAACTCCTCTTCGGTTATGCGAGGGCCACGCCGGCCGTTCAGGAGTTCAATCCATACCGAGGTGTCAACCAGTATCACCGCGCCCCTCGTCGTCGGCTTGGCGTGCGTCGCGGCCGGGGCGCACGGAGATCATCCCGCATCACCGCTAGGTTACCTTCCCACAGTTGGCTACCAAAGAAGGTTGGAAGGCTTTGAATCTTACGAACACGAACCGTCTCAGCCAGCGCGCGATTAACGGTGGCGGAATAAGTCTTTAACCCCAGAACTCGCGTTGCTTCGTTGAGTAGATCTACATCTAGCACAAGATTTGTACGTTTCATGTGTATAGTATACAATACTTTTGAGCCGAATCGGTCTAACAGGGTGCGAAGCTTTCGAGCAGGGGGCAAGCGCTCAATGGTCATCCAGCGCCACGATGCGGCTGGAGGGATGGCTGATGACCGCATGATTCCGGCCCACGTACTTGCGGAAGATAGCCTGGAGTTCCGGGTTATGCTGAACTTGCATGTTGGAAAGGCCGCCCGTCACGGGGTCATTTTTGAAAGTGGTGTTCCACCAGGAAAACCCAATCACTTTCGGCCAGCGGCCGCCCAAGATATCGGAGAGGGCGGCCGTTGTCCACGACACTTGGTCCGCATCATCAATCGTCCCGAATTCACAAACGATGAACGGCTTATTGGTCAGCCGCTGCATGCGTCCGTACACCCAATCCATCTGGTATCGAAACGAAACACCCTCGGGATCGCTCGGCAACTGGCGGCCGTACACGCTGGCGCCCACCCAGTCGATCCATTCATCGCCGGGGTAATAGTTCTCGAATTTATTCCAGTCCTCGTCCGGCTCATCCCAAGGGTCCACATGAAAGACCCAGCGGATGTTGTAGGCGCCTTCTTCGCGCGCGATGCGGATGATGTGCCGGTAGGCCTCCCGGAATCGGCCCACGGAGTCAGCGTGGGAACCGCCCTCTTTGTTGTACAAGCCGTTCCAGGGGAACCACCAGCCATCGACCTCCACGCCGTACTCCGCAATCACCGGCGAACCGAATCTCCGGGCGTCTTGCATCCAATCTCGAAGGAGCGAGTCAAACTTGCCGTCGATGATGTTCTTGAGGGAATAGACCGGATCGGGCCTGGGGATGGTTGGGCTACTCAGAAGCATCATGCGAATGTAGGGAACGCTCCCGTTGGCGCGAATCCAGGAGGCGGTTTGGTAGGGGAAATGCGGATTTTCATACCAGTTGTTCCAAAAGTAGACCCACGCCAGCGACTTGCCCACGGCGTGTTGGTATGTTTTTACGTCGTTGAGAGTAATGTCCCCGCCCATTCCGTTCTTGCTGCCGGGGAAAACTCCAAGGTAGTAATTCCCCGCGGGCGGCTCCACCAATGTCTTGATGGGGACAGGACGGGGTTTAGGATCGCGGCCGATGCTCGCAGCCGTGACCAGGATGGCGGCGAGCACTCGCCATAGTCGTTGCGATCCTCGTCTTGGATAAACTCCGGAAATCATTCCGTCCTTCCAAATCACCCGAAAACAGTGGCGCCACCGAGTGGAAAAACTGCCGGGCGAAACACCAACTTCAGCAGAAATTCTGCCACGAAATGCCACGGGTTTTTCAAATCATTCCTACCCGCGTTGCAGGTCGTGCACCGCTTCCTGCCTCTGCATGATAATATAGTTATGGATCATATGCTTGTCCGCCTTCTTGCGTTTTTGAAGTACTTCCGTCTCCGCAGGTCCTCGGTCGCAGTTCTGGTTTTTCTCACCATGCTTGCGATTTCTCCGATGGTGGGATTGCTATGCGCAGCGACGCCCGATGACGCCGCGGACTCCTCGCCGGCGGCTGTGATTTACGACAGCCCGCCGGACCCCCGTGTTGAATCGTATATTCATGCTCTTTTCCTGGCGAACTTACTTACCCACTTCAATTTACACGCCGAGCTGATTCCCCTTAGCGAATATAAGCGAGGACAACTGTCGGACTATCGCGCAGGATTCCTGGTGGCGTCCGGACTGACGACGACAGTCCCGCCGTCCTTGCTCGCGGACATTCGGGCCACGGACCGGCCTTTTGCCTGGCTTGGCGGGCACATCGATCAGCTCCTTGCTACCCCCGACGCGCGCCGCCACTACGGCTTCAGCTTTGTTGCGTACGCCCGCGATCTCGATTATCGGTCGGTTCTCTATAAACAGACCCTGCTGCCCAAACCGGAGACCGACCTGAATATCGTCTCGATCCAGGACCCAGACACGGCGGAAGTCGTCGCCACCGCGATCAATCAGAGGAGGGTTTCCAGTCCTTATGTCGTGAAGAGTGGAGACTTCTGGTACTTCGCGGACAAGCCGCTTTCGTATATGGGTGAGGGAACCCGCTACCTGGTTCTATGCGATCTACTTCATGACATTCTGGGAATCAACCACCCCTCAGAAATGCGCGCCATGGTTCGTATCGAGGACGTCAGCATCGATGACGACCCTGATGACTTAACGAGAATTGCTGGCTGGCTCTCTGACCGCCACATTCCCTTTGGAATCGCCCTTATCCCCATATTTCGCGATCCCACGCATTCCCTGGAAATCCGCCTAGGTGATCGGAAGGCGACCGTAAAGGCAATCCACACCATGATTGCTCTGGGTGGTACGCCCATCATGCACGGAATCACTCATCAGGTCCACGGACTGAGCGGAGATGAGTATGAGTTCTGGGATGAGTTGGGCAACCGGCAGGTGGGCGGCGACTCGGCGGACTTCGTAATACGACGATTGCGGATGGGGTTTGCCGAGTGTTTTGCCAACGACATCTATCCGGTGGCGTTTGAGGTTCCTCATTACGGGGCATCGGAAATCGACTACCGCACGCTCGGGCAGACTTTCTCCTTGTTCTACGACCGTCCCATGGTGGCGCAGGATGACACCACTGCCCAGATGGTGCCTTACCCGGTGGTCGATCAGTACGGCCGCCACATTGTACCGGAAACTCTGGGTTATCTGCCCGAGGATGATCCTGATCCGTTAAAGCTGGTTCAGTATGCGCGCAGCATGCGCGTTGTGCGTGACGGGATCGCCTCCTTTTACTTCCACCCTTTTCTGAAGCAGAGACTGCTGGAGCAGGTTGTCCAGGGCATAAGCGATTTGGGTTACCACTTCACCTCCCTGCGGGAATTCGATGGACGGGTCGACTTCCAGGGTCAGTATGCCGTCCGCACCACCTCTGGTCCCATCCAATTGTCCCCCAAAGACGAGTATTGGCGCCTGCAACTCTTCAATGCCACTGGACAAGTAGTGAAAACCGATTTGTCGGCGACGCGATTAAATGGCCCCGTCGAACTCGCGGCGGAGGTTCCCCCAGGTGGTTGGGCTGCCGCCGAGGTCATGAAGCGGCCACCCGCGGCGCCCGAGCAGGCAAATTCCTGGTACAAACGGATTAGTCAATGGTGGGATAGCCTGCATCCAGTTACTCCCCCGCCCTCCACGATCATTCGGGACAAATTCGCCGGATTTCCCAGTGCCTGGATTCTTTGGCTGGATAATCCGCATGCCCCTGCCAGCCACAATCAGCAGAGTTACAAGACGGTACTGGAAGCTCTCGGATACCAAGTGAGGACGGTACCCGTTGCCAAGTTCCGCGCGGCCCCCAGCTCCGACGACACGCTTTTTGTTGTTCCCCACGCTGCCGGTTTGCGCCTCACCGACGCGCAGCAACGCCTGGTGGTGAGGTATCTCGGGTCGGGCGGGGATGTGGTTGCCGACGGCATGCAACCTTGGCTGACCAAGATCGGATTTGGATTCAGTAATCTTCAGATGATCGTGTCGTCGGTCATCGACCCCGACCATACGGACGTGCCACTGACTTGGCGTCCTCAGGAACGGATTACTCGATTTGCTGCGCCCGAGGGCGTCCGCGAATTGGCGAACGACAGTGAGGGGGGACAACCTGTGGCTCTGGCCGGCTCCTTTGGGGCAGGCCATTACGTTTATCTGGCTGTGAATCTCGATAGTTACACAAACGAGGGGACCAGCCACTACCCCTACTTCCCCGAGTACCTCAGCACTACTTTCGGGGCCACGACTTCGCTGCGCAACCGGCACATCGAGGTGTACTTCGATCCTGACTATCGTCCGGGGGCGGACTTCAACCGGCTGGCGACCATCTGGCATCGCGCGGGAATCAGTACGATTCATATCAAGGCTACGGTATTCACGCGCCAGTCTTCCTTCCCCTACGACGAGTTCGTTCGTGCTTGCCACCGCAATGGAATTGCCGTTTACGCCTATTTCTTATTCCCCATGGTGACTCCAAAAATGTGGGATGACCATCCGGAATGGCGGGAGAAAACGGCGGCGGGCACCGACGGCAATGTCGGCTGGCGCTTTCCGATGAATCTCCAGGATCCCGATTGTTTCCAGGCAGCGATGGATTGGGCGAAGGTTCTCCTGAATTCCAGCGACTGGGATGGCGTCGACATTGCGGAATTGAACTTCGACGCCGCCTTCAAGGACTATCTGCGCCCGGAAATGTTCGTCCCCATGAACGACATCGTGCGCGCGGACTTTAAGAAAAAGGCAGGCTTTGACCCCATCCAGTTGTTCCATCCCAACTCGCCGCACTACTACCATACGGACCCGGCCGGAATGGCCAAGTTTCAGCGTTACCGCGAAGATATCGTGCTGGACTGGCATCGGCGCGTTCTGACGGAGCTGGAGCCCTTATGCAAGCAGCGCGGAATGGAAGTCATTGTTACGATGCTCGACAGTTTGCACGACCACGACGAGTATGTGCGGTTGGCCCTGGGCGTGGACTCGCGCCGGATTACGGCCCTGATGCGGGAGTTCCCCTTCACCCTGGAAGTTGAGGACAACTCGCGCTTCTGGATGACGTCCGCGGAACGCTACCGGCGCTTCGCGGCGACATATCTCAAGTTGGTTCCCGACCGGAGCCGCCTGATGTTTGACGTCAACGTGGTTGACGATCGGGACATTACAGGTACAAACCTGCCGTCCAAAAAGGCCACGGGCACGGAATTGGCCCTGACGCTTTTGAGCGCAGCCTCCGCTTCCGGGCGAGTTGCCGTATATTCCGAATATACCGTGTCCCCGCAGGATTGGGACCTCATTCAGATGGTATTGAGCCGCCCCAAATCTGTCAGCGGCGGTCGCACCAGTATGGATGTCAACTCCTCCATATCCCTAGTGCTGACTCCTGCGGACGACCCCTTCTACTATGTGGATGGCCACGAGTGGCCGGCGGTGTCGCAGGATGGCGTGGTAATGCCGACGGGGGAGCATTCCATTTCTACCGAGCGGAGTTGGTGGCATTTCCTCGACACCGAAGCGTTTCAGGCACGCATTCTGAGCACAACGGCAGACTTGGCGGAGGCGCACGCGGATACCACCGGCCTGACCTTCCGATACCGGTCGGCGGGGCGCGCGGTTTTCGTATTTGACCAGCAACCCAATGAGGTTCTTGTAGATGGCAGCGCTTCCACCTTGCCCACCGAGCGCAACGGCCGCGATTGGGCTGTCGTCTTTCCGGCTGGCGACCACTACGTTCGAGTGGCTACTAATACCAAGGCCGGCGTGGCCGTCGATGTCGTGGGCTGGGCCTCTTCATGGGCAATTGGAGCTTTTGGAGTTCTTGCCACGGTGCTGATGGTTGTTATTTACTTGCAACTTCGACTCACCCGGCTTATAAAACGTAACGGATAGGTGTGCATGTCTAATTTGCATTGGATCATCGACGGACTATTTGTCTCAACTGTCGCCCTCATCTGGTTCATGCTGGGTTACCAGTCACTCCTCTTTTTCCTCGGGCATATCTACTATCGACGCACTCGTCACGCGGCGAAGAATCTGCCGCAGGTCCCCGAAGCTGAGCTGCCCTGTGTCTCGGTGCTGGTTCCCTGCCACAACGAAGGGCGCGTTATCGCACACACGATCAATGCCCTTCAGAAGCTCGATTACCCATCGACCAAAGTCGAGTTCCTACTGATCAACGATGGCAGTACCGACAACACGGCGGAGGTGATTCGCGGCTTCGCCGCTGATCCGCGCGTCCGTTTGCTGGACGTGCCCGCTCCGGTCAGCGCGCGCGGCAAGTCCGGCGCTCTTAACTTCGCGTTGTCGCAAGCGCGCCATCCTTTGATCGCCATTTATGATGCTGATAATCTTCCCGAACCCGGCGCCCTTCGCCCCCTGGCCGAGCAGCTTGTACGCAATCCCAGTCTGGCGGCGGCGGTGGGGATGTACCGTGCCTGGAACCGGCGCCGCGCCCTCATCACGCGATTTGTTAATATTGAAGGCATCGGTTTCCAGTGGATGGTGCAGGCTGGCCGCTGGATGCTGATGCGTCTCACCATGCTGCCGGGCACCAATTACATCATCCGAAAATCGATCGTGGAAAAATTGGGAGGCTGGGACGAACAGGCTCTGACCGAAGATTCGGAGCTGACGGTGCGCCTTTATCAGGCCGGCTACCACGTTCAACTCGTGCCTACCTCGGTGAGTTGGGAGCAGGAACCGGAATCGCTGAGGGTCTGGTTCAAGCAGCGCCGGCGCTGGGTTCGTGGCTTCAATTATGTCTTGAGAAAACACGCCTCAGGACTGCTCCGCGCTAAGAACCGCCGCATCGCCTTTGAAATCCTCTCCTCGCATTTGTTGTATTATTTCTTCTTCCTGGCGGTGGTCATTTCCGACGGCCTCCTTATTCTCTGCCTCGCCGGACTGGTGAACATCAACGTGCCCGGCCCTTACAGTTTGGTCTGGATCCTCGCCTATGCCACATTCGTTCTTCAGCTCGTGATTGCACTTTCTTGTGAGCGCGGGGAAGATTCCCCCGTTAATATTCTGCTTACCGTCGTGATGTATTTCACTTACTGCCAACTCTGGATTCCCGTTGTGGCCGCAGCCTTTTACGACGACTTCATCATCCGCCGGGCGATCAAGTGGGTGAAGACGGAACGCTACCAGGTGGGAACAGCCTGAACCATTTTCGATTTTTAGATTGTGATTTTCGATTTTCGGTTTTTGATTCTCGATTTTGGGGTTGTATTTTTCGATTTTTGGGCCTCGGATCTTATCTCGTTGATCTTTTTGTTCTGACTCTTTGATTTTGCCTTTTGGTTTTTTTGGATCTTGTCTTTTGGCTCTTGAATTTTGAATCTTGAATTTTGAATTCTGCATTGGGACCGACCGCACGCATCGTGTTTCCCCTCCTTAAGTTTAAGGAGTGAACAAAACGGAGTGGTTGTCCTTTCAATCGCCAATCGAAAACACCCAAAGATGTCTGTTAAACGCCTTCACGTCCTCGCTGTTTTGGGCACGCGCCCGGAAGCCATCAAGCTCGCCCCCGTGATTCGCGAATTGGGGCGGCATCGAAACGAGTTCCAGACTCGCGTCTGCATTACTGCGCAGCACCGACACCTGCTCGAACCGATCCTGCGCTGGTTTCGCATCCCCGTTCACTACGATCTGGACGTGATGCGGCCCAATCAGGAATTGTGTGGCTTGTCCGCCCTGATTCTGGAGCGCTTTCACGATGTGCTCGCATCCCATCGGCCTGACATCGTCCTGGTGCAGGGGGACACCACGACGGTCATGGTGGCAAGCTTGGCCGCTTTCTATCACCGTGTGCCCGTGGGCCACGTGGAAGCCGGTCTGCGCACGCAGGACAGATACTCGCCTTTCCCCGAGGAGATTAACCGTCGCCTGGCTTCGCATCTCGCCACCCTGCACTTTGCGCCCACCAACTGGTCGCGCGACAACCTATTGAAGGAGGGGATTCCCCGCAAGCAAATTATCGTGACGGGCAACACCGTGATTGATGCCCTTCTCGAAACACGCGACCGGGTGGTGCGCCGCCCTCCGGCTATTCCTCAGCTTCGGGGCCTCAAGGTTGGCGTCCGCAAGCTGATCGTGGTCACGGCACATCGGCGCGAAAACTTCGGTCCGGGGCTCACGAGTATCTGCCAGGGAATACGGCGCCTGGTCGCGGAGCGCGAAGACATTGAGATCGTCCTTCCCGTTCATCCCAACCCCAATGTGCAGGCGATTGTGCGGCCTCTGCTGGGAGGCATCGAGCGAATCCATTTGACCGATCCCCTGGATTATCCCCAGTTCGTTTGGCTCCTCAACTCCGCCTATCTCGCCCTCAGCGACTCCGGAGGTATTCAGGAAGAAATGCCCTCACTGGGACGGCCCGCCCTCGTGATGCGCGAGAATACGGAACGCCCCGAGGGGGTGAAAGCCGGAGTGTGCAAGCTGGTGGGTACCTCCGCCGAGATGATTTACCGCACGGTCATCGAACTCCTCGACAACACCAAGGCCTATGCCCGATTCGCCCGCCGCCGCAATCCCTTCGGCGATGGCAAAGCGGCGCAGAAAATTGTGTCCGCACTGAGAGACCTCCCCCTCAATCCTTCCTGATCGGCTGCGGAAAAACTCGTCTCGAGTGTCATGCGGAGATCGCGTCGGATCGTCGAAGGCGACAATCCGTCCCAGTTGTGCGGCTTGGGGTTTCCATGAAGGAATTCACCTTGTCCACTGGAACCCGTTAAGTCCTTGCACTGCGGTGGTAAGCCAAAGCACGTTTGGCATCAATTTGGATTCGCTGGATAGCGATGAGGGCAAATTTCTAGCGGGCAAGTTTTCGATCAGCACTTTTCAGCAGAGGAAGTGAGCGGCTCTGACGTTGCGACTATCTGCCCATTACCCTCTCTGAGTTCCTACCATATGTAGTACAGAAATATAATCATACCACAATATCTTGTATATCACAAAGAAATCATACTCCGCGCGATAGTACACTCGTACTGTAGACATGTGTTTTGAACAGTAGTAACTTGGCCTTCGTCGGTGCAGCCCTGGGTCCGGAATGTAACCAACAGCTTGGGGAATGTGAAGACGGACGCCTCGGTTCTTAACCTGTTCAGTATTTGATTCGTCTCCGCAATACCTCGTGGAAGACGGTTCGTTTTGAGGGAGGATTTATGACTTCGGAAATGTCTTCGGAAATGTTTAGCGTTCTGGATCCTTCTAAGGAGAATCGCAGTCGGCGGGGCGTCACGTTTATCTGCGGCCTGTTTGCCCAAGCATTGTTGATTGGCGCGGCAGTTTTTCTTGGGGTTCTCTTCCCGGAAGAGTTGCCAACCCCCGCGAAGCAATACGTTTTGGTTTGGCTCCCTCCTTTGAGGTTGCCGGCGGAGCCGGTCGTGAAGCGTCCGCCCGAGATGGCTCGGGTGGTTGTCCCGAAAGTGAAACCCCGAGTAACCCCTGTAATCCCTACCCCCGTCTTGACGGCCCTTGTGGTTCCCAAGATTCAACCACCCAAGATTTCTACTCCGCCCATACATGTTCTGGAACCCCCTGTGCCGGCTCCACCTGTTCTCGAATCCCGGCCGGCGCCGAAGGTGGAAAAGGTGCAAGTTGCAGTTAATACCGGGCTCTTTGGTGGTGCTGCGGAACCGGTCACGACGAAGCGACCGGCGGACCAGGTGCAGACGGGTGGGTTTGGGAGTCCACAAGGACTGCCTGGCCGGGCGCAAGGTGACAGTCCCGGCAACGTCGCGAGGTTGGGGTCCTTTGGACTTCCTGATGGTCCCGGTGTCGGGAACGGGACGGGCGGAGCTCATGGTATTCGGGGAGTGATCGCCAGCGCCGGTTTTGGCAGCGGGATCGCGGGTGGCCGCGGAGGTAACGGAAACGGCGGCAGAGTTGCGATGGGCAGTTTCGAGACGGTAGCCCAAGTCACGCAAGTCCCAACGAAGAATTCACATGCGCAACAGCCCGTGGAGTTTTTGCCCGTAGAGATATTTTCCAAGCCTACCCCGGTCTATACGGAGGAGGCGCGTCATTTAGGAATTCAAGGTGAAGTCGCGCTTTCCGTGGTCTTCGAGGCCAGCGGCGCGATCAAAGTCATCGGTGTGGTCAAATCCCTGGGTCACGGGCTCGACCAGGCGGCGGTACAAGCTGCCGCACAGATTCGATTCAAGCCAGCCCTCCGCGACGGCAAGCCGGCGGATTTTCCGGCAACCCTGCGCATCGAGTTCCGGCTGGCCGACCAATCTACTTAGGCGGCCGCCTGGCCGACCCTTACACTTTGCCGGAGGAAAAGATATGACTACTCTTCGCAACAGACGCATCACTTGGTTACTTCCAATACTTATACTTGCCACCCCGATGCTTTTGCCACTGGCAGGAAGCGATCGATCAAAGCCCGCAAAGGCTATTGCCCAGCCGGAACCCGCGGAACTCACCAACATCGTCTTTCGCATCATCGCCAATGAGTGGCAAACCCGTACAACGCTGGCGGAATTCTCTCCGCGTGTCGAGACCTACCTCCAGTATTACCACCCGGACCGTGAACTGGGTGACGTGGCCACAGAAGATGCTTACTTCTTGGGCCGGTTGAAGTTCAGCAAGAAGATCGACAATAAAGCGATTGAAGCATCCTTCATTACGGATTCCCGCACCGAGCGGTTGCTCCGCCGCCCCGAGATGCTAGGAGCGCACCTCCGCCTGGGTGAGTTCGCGGTGGAACCCCTGGTGGTGGATGAGAATAACTTCGACCGGGAACACTACTCTTTCGACCCCGTTCGCTGGGAATACCTGGGTGACATCCGTTGCCTGGCCATCGATATCCATCCCCGGGACAGTAAGGCCATCGGCGCCTTTGAAGGACGCATCTGGGTTGAGGATCAGGGCTACGCGATCGTTCGCTTGAACGGCACGCGCATCAACCCTCCTCGTGGGATTTCTTACGTTCACTTTGATTGCTGGCGCGAGAACCTTCACCCGGGAGTGTGGCTGCCGGTCTACATTTACAGCCAGGAATCCGACCACAGCAAGCGGCTCCGTTACAAGTCGGAGACGCGCCTATGGGGCTACGACCTCACCGCCCGTCATCAGCAGCAGGAGTGGACCAATATCCTGGTGGACGCCCCCGCGCCTGTCCGTGACAACAGTGAAGTCACGTCGGACCTGTCCCCCGTCGCGAGCGAGCGGCAGTTGACCATAGATGCCGAGCACAACATGCTCGACCGGCTGGAGAAGGCGCGGCTCATTGCGCCCCCGGGGCCCATTGATAAGGTGCTCGAAACGGTGGTCAACAACTTGATTGTGACCAACCATCTCGATAGCATGCCTCCGGTCCACTGTCGCGTCATGTCGACTTCGACTTTGGAATCGTTCAGTCTGGCCTATACGATCGTCCTCAGCCGGGGCCTGATCGATGTCCTGCCCGATGAGACGAGCCTGGCCATGATGCTTGCTCATGATCTCGCCCACATTGCTCTCGGACAAAAACTGGATACCAAGTACGCTTTCAACGACCGGTTGCAGATGTCCGATGAAGAATTGCTTGCCAGCTTGGACGTGGCCCGGGATAGCAAAGATGAAGCGGAGGCCGACGCCAAGGGGATCGAGTTCCTCAAGAATTCGCCCTACAAAGACAAGCTGGGCCAAGCGGGTCTGTTTTTACGGGCGGCCGCTGAAGCCGCTCCGCACGTTCCCCACCTCTTCGGGGCCCACTTGGGCAATGGGTTGACCGAGGGCAATGGTAAAGAGCTCCGCATGGCGGCATTGATGACTACTGCTCCCACGTTAAGCCCCAGGAAGATCGACCAGATCGCCGCTCTGCCCCTGGGCTCGCGCGTGCAGGTCAATGCTTGGGATGGTGGCGTTTCCTTCACCACCCGCAAGGCGGATGCGATTGTTGATGCCACTGAGAAGTTGCCCTTCCGGGTTACTCCGGTGATTCCGTACTTGCGATTCTATGCGCCTACTGCGCCCAAGACCGAAGCGTCCGCTGCCAGGAACTAGGGCTGCTCACGCGATAATGGCTCGGGACGGGAAGTTCCCCGACTTGATCTAAGGCTACGGAGAATTTGCGGATCACGGTCTCGGTTGTCCAAGGGCGGGGGTATTTTGGGCTCACTCCAATCCTGCGGTTTCGCGCCAGCCCGCGCAACGGGCTGGCGTGAAAAGCCGCGGACTCATTCTCACCGCGTTCCTCTTCCCCTCTGAAATCTGAGATTTGAAATTTCAGATCCCGAAGCGCGCGTCTGGAATTTGAGATCTGAAATTCAGATCCCAACCGCGCGTTTGGAATTTCAAATCTGAAATTTGAAATCTGTAGTTTGCGATTCGCTAACGCGGCCCCACTGCCTACTGCCCACTGCCTACTGCCCACTGCTTACTGCCCACTGCTTACTGCCTACCGTTCTTCCGAAGTGCGCGGCGGGCTCGAACGCTTTCTCCAGGGCTTTCGCGTAGGCTTTCACGTCGTAGCCCCTCCAGCCTTCCCACAAGGTCCAGGCGCGCACGCGATCATCGACCAGCGAAGAGTCCGCGTCGGTGATGATGAACTCGATATTCTCGCCCGGCCGCAATTTCACGCCGGCGCGGTCCAATTGCCGGGCAGCGATGGCGGTGGAGCTGTTTTTCTGATAGCTCGCGGGAGCTTTGGTAAGGCGCTTGCGAATCACCAGTTCTTCCACCGCCACGCTGCCGTCGCGGAGCCGCTCCTGGTAGCGCTCGTAAACTTTCCGCGCTTCGCGGAGTTTGTCACAGTAGGTCGAGAAATCACGCGCCTCGGCCAAAATCGCCAGCACCTCGCGCTGCATCCGGGTGACGAAAGGCGGCGTGTCGTGCCGGCGGCATTCGAGACCCCGCACCTTGAGCTCGCCTTCGTCCGACACGCAGAAAAAGCGGTTGGGCACGGGGATCTCCGCCGATTGCTGGGAGGGAAGGAAAACGGCGAAGCGGTAGACAGCTTCCAGCGCCAAAGGCAGGCCGGTGATCTGCTCGATTTCCAAGGCCAGGCGCTCGTAGTCCGCGCGCGGACAATTGCCGATGGTCGATTGCCGATTTTCGATTGAGGGTCGAAACTCGAAACTTGAAACTCGAAATTCGGTAGCTGCCTCGCGAGTTTCGAATTTCGAGTTTCGAATTTCGGCTTTTTCGCAATTGTCGATCTTCGATTGCTGATGGTCGATGGGGTCAATCGGCAATCGACCATCGGCAATCGTCAATGGAAGAGCTTTTCCCCAGCCCCCAGCCCCCAGCCCCCAGTCCCCACCTCTTGGCCCCCAGCCCCTGTCTTTCTGCACGTAGATTGAATCCACCAGCGCGTGCAGCACCCGGAAGCCGTGCTGCTCCGCCGCCTCTTTCGCCACCAGCAATTTCTCCCGCGCCATGGCATTGATGGCCTCGTGCGCTTCGATTTTGCCGAAGCGGGCGTTTTTGTAGCCAGTGTAGCCGAAGCAGCAAACCAGCAGCCACTTCAGCACGTCACGCCGCTGTTTACAGGCGGAGGGGTTAGGGGTTAGGGATTGGGGGTTAGGGATTGGGGCATCGGGGTTCGGGGCGGAATTGCCGATTGCCGATTGGCGATTGCCGATTGGCGGTGAGGCTCGGGATTTGGAATCTTGAATCTTGAATCTGGAATTTTCGATTTGGCACTCGGGATTCGGGACACAGGGCACGGCGTACGGGACTTGGGCTTCAGGGCTAGGGCTTCGGAATGCCAGGTGTGAGTCCTGCGGCAAACCTCCTTTTTCCAATTCCGAATTCCGAGTCTCGGATTCCGTGTCCCGTATCCCGTATCCCGTATCCCGAACCCCCAACCCCGAATCCCTAACTCCTAACCCCAGCTCTTTGTACTTCCGCCGCTTGGCGATGAGGCGCTCCACCACCCGGCTGGTGATGCCTTGATGCCGCTGGCACACGCGGTAGCCGAGTTCCGGCACGCGCGGCGCATCCGGGCAACACTTGCAATTGATGGTTTCCGGCGAAATGTTGAAGCGCGCCATGATGCTGGGAAACTCGCTCACAAAATCCAGTTCCGCCACGTTTTCAAAGAAGCCGAGGCGCGGAGGAAAGACCAATCCGCCGCGATCCGCCAGCAGCAACTCGTCCGGGTGCTTCAGGTTTTCCGGCTCGGCCTTTTGCGCGGGAATCAGCACGCCGTCGCGCCAGGCCGTTTCCATTTGCATGTAGGAGATTCCCGTGCCGGGCGTCGTGCGGCAGGCGTATTGCACCGGCAGTTTCGTGACCCGCACTAACTCCCACAGGCCTTCCATCTCGCACTGGTCGGCGCCAAAAGAATTCTGCGTGTCGATGTGCAGCCGCCCGAACAAGGTGGTGGTGCTTTCCTTGAACAGGATGCGCCCGTAGCTCATGTAACTGCGCGAACGGGTTCTCTCCACCGGCAGGGCATCGCGGTTCAAGGGCAGGCGGATGTGCAAGCGTTGCGCCTGCCGCAGCAATCCCGGCAGCAGGACGTCATCGCCCCATTCGGTCACCAGCACATCCGGGTCGTGCACGCGCAGCAAGCGCTCGAAAACCTGTACGGTGGGTTCGTCGGAGTCATCGAGCGTCTGCCAGTCGTCTTCAATCGCCACCTCGATCGAGCCGTGGCGGCCGTGCTTGGGGTTGACGTCGGAAATCCCTTCCAGACGAATCCGCATGGTGCGCACGGGCGGCCGCTCATACTCGGTCAGCCACTCATCGTCGCGGCAAGTGATGGAGTGGATTTCGGCGGCGGGAAAAGCCGCAGGGCCGAAGTGCGGGCCCTGCGCTACGTCCGTGCCGCCAAGGCTAGCGTCAACTTCCACGCGCGCCAAAGGGAAAACATTCTTCTCCCAGCAGTACATTGACGCCAGCATCAGGTCAGAGTCGTACAACGCGAGGCTGCTGTCAAAGCGGCGGACGAATCGCGCCAGCGGCGCAAACAGCGTGGGATGGTGGGCGGACACTTGCAGGACACGCAACATCCGCCGGTCCCAGATGTTCTGCCGCTCGGTGAGCGCGCAACTCACCGCCGCGCGGGCGGGGAGCGTTTCCGCCAGCCGCGCCAACTGTCCTTCCGGTCCCTGCACGTAAAAGCAGGGCCGAAAAGAGCTGTCAATCAGCCGGCGGCGCTTCTGCTGGCCCGGCTCGATGAGCCACACGATCATTCCCTGCGGGCAAGGGTAGAGGTCGAGAATCCATCCATTGAGTTTCAAGGTTTATTCCTAACGCCGCCTCGATTTTTCGCAGCCGGATTTCGTGGTCCAGTTCCACCGCCACGTGAATGCCGTGCATCGCGTCCACAGGGAAATGGTAGGTGCAAGCCTGCACGTACAGGCGCACGCGATTGAACATGGCCTCCAGATGCGCCTGCTCTTCCTGCCGAAGCGCCCGGCCAAAGCGCTGCTTCCAGTTTTGCAATTCCTGTTCGATCAGATCACGAAATGTAGCAACCGTTCGTCCCATGGGTTACCTCTCTTGGGTGCTGGGTGCAGGTTCGAAAATCGAAAATCGTGGGCGAGCAAGTTGTAGCGCAGACCTCCGCTTTTGAGGTCTGCGGCTTTTCCCTAGACTCGCGCTTCCGCACATGAGAGCAGGCGTCCATCTTTGAGATTCGCTGTTATTGCAAGAGAAGAGCCGCGGGCCCCAAAAACGGGAGTCCGCGCTACGCCACCCTCCGGTTGTTGTGTCAAGCCCAGTCGGCCTTGCTCATCAAGCCGGAATTTCCAAAGTTCCGTTGCGGCCGCGCAGGTTTGGGCGAAAAAAAGCTTGCGGCCCGCGGGCGGCTGGAACTCAGAGGCGGAAGAAAAAAGCGCCACTGTCACCGCTGGGTTCTGGGGACTGGGGGCTGGGGACTGGCAATTGTCGATTTTCGATTGCCGATTTTCGATTGAGGGTCGAAACTCGAAACTCGAAACTCGAAATTCGGTCGATGACTCGCGAGTTTCGATCTTCGAATTTCGATTTTCGCTCTTCTCCCAGTCCCCAGCCCCCAGTCCCCAGCCCCTGTCATTGAGGGCGCAGCGGCGCAGGTGCCCCAGCGCTTGCTGGAAGGCCGCGTTGGCGTCGGCTGGGCGAACGTCCTCATCGAAGTAGAGCTCGGGAAAGGCCGTGACCATCAGAACCTGGGCGGGGAACTCGGCCAGGAATTGCGGCACCCGGCTGATCAGCTCGGTAAGCTGAAAGCACGTGAACGCTCGCGCCAGCATGATCTGTTGATTGAATTGCGCAAAAGGCATCCCCCGCCGCTCGGCCAACCGCGCCATCAAGCGCGGGTCGGCGCAGTTGGCGCCATCGAGAAACAGAATGCGCTTGCCCTCCAGCGCCAGGCGCGGCATGAAGTAATGGCTCAGCCGCGGCGCATGGTGCTCGCCGTGAAAAACCGCCAGACCGCGCGGCGGCAAGCGCCACGGTTGGGTCAATGCCGCCGGAGGCGGAGTTTGCCCGTGCATGAACATAACTCCCCCGCAAAAGATGGTAGCGCAGGGCTCGCTCTCCAGCCCTGCGGCTCTTGCGCCCCGCCAAAAAGACAAGTCAAAAGGCAAAAGTAAAAGGCCAGGAGGCTTTGCCCTTTGCTTTTGACTTGCGCTTCATGCCTTTCAACCTTGGGAGGGAGAGCCGCAGGGCCGGAGAGCGGGCCCTGCGCTACCTCTCCTTGGCGACATCAGCATAGGCGAATAAAAAGCGAAAGTCAAGGGGAAGAAAAACCCCTAGCAAGTGCCAAGCGCCGGGTGTCAGGCGCTGGGGTTTTCCCTAGTCCCCAGCCCCCAGAACCCAGCCCCTAGCCCCTACTGCCCGTACTTCACCCAAATCGGGCTGGACCATGCCAAGTTGCGGTCCATCTGTGTGACGCGCACGTAGTACCAGCTTTCGCCTTTGGGCGGCTCGTTATCGACGTAGGTGAACTCGGCGCTTTTGGCAGCGGGTGAGGTGGTAAAAACAAACTTCCCGTCTTTGATGATTTCCACGCGTTCGAGGGTGTCGGTTCCGACCACTTTTACTTTAAGGCGAGGGGCGGTGGCCGCGGCGAAAGCGTCGCCCATCAAGTAGGTGTGTCCCTGTTCATCGACGGCCTGAAAATCCACAATGATGTTGTCCGTGGCGCCGTAGGCGTGGCGTTTGCGCATGCTCTCGACGATGTCGGTGCGGTCCATCGAGGGCGCATAAATCATCGTATAGGAGCTGTGGGTCGAAACGTGGTCGGAGCTCGATTCCACGCCCAGCTTGTAACCTTTGGCCAAACCCGTCCAATAAAATCCCGCGGCCTCATATTTTTCGTGGACCAGCACCTGATAGTTCGCGCTCTCGCCTCGCGGCGCCCCTCCGTACTCGTAGTTGGCGTGGTAGCCCTGATAGATTTCCACGAGGGGCTCGACCTCGGGGTCGTTATCGCGATAGTCGGAGCCTTGCTCGGTGGCGAGGGAATGCAGCATGCAGATGCCCCGGTACTGTTTCAAATAGGGGTACAGGATGGGGCCGCTCGCAACCTTGCCCTGATTTTCCGCGTCGCTGATGGGAAGAGTGCGAGTGCCGCGTTCCGCGAACACCACGTTGCGATGCCCATTGGGATAGCGGACGCTGCGCTCGTATCCGAACAGCGGCGTGTAGAAGTCCCTGATGTGGAACAGATCGATGGCCTTTTCGGTTCGCCACCAGGTGTACTCGTTATCGCCTCCGGCGCTGTGGTCGGAGATGATCCCGGTATCCATCGCGGCCGCATCCATCATGTAGCGGAAATAATCCTCCACGGAGCCGTCGCCCGCGCCATCGCCGGAAATTTCCGTGTGCCGGTGGAAGTCGCCGCGCAGAATGCGGAGCGAAGCGTCATTCACCGTGATGCGGTAAGCGCGCACGCGGGCAACATCCTCGCGCTCATTCGGATGCACCGGAGGAGACCCCTCCTTGGGATCCTCGAATTTCACCAGTTGCGGGGACAGCGCGGCAGCTTGGTTGTCGAATGCTGCGGCGTCGATCTCAAGCACGCCGGGGCGATGCGGACCCGTGCCGGTCGTGGCGCTCAGGGAAGGCTGAAAGCCTGAGACCGGGCCAAACGGCCGGTTATTGTTGATCCAGGCCATCCAGATTCCGCGCGGGCCCGGACTGATCTGGAAGGTTCCGTCGGGGCGCGAACTGGTTTCCGGGATGGGCATGAGGCGAGTCCAATGGTCGCCTTCATAGCTGGCCAGAAAGTGTTCCCAGCGCCCGTTGTTAGCCCAATGATCCACGCGAGTTTCATCCGTGCCGGTGCGGATTTGCAGGGCGGCCCAGATTCGTCCGCTCGCGTCCGCGGCCAGCCGCGGCGTTTCGTTAAAACGGTTATAGCGCACGGGAATGGCGGCGTTCAGGTCGCCCACCGTTTGCTTCCATACCCCGTTCTCGAGCACCGCCACACGGGGATGGCGGTTGGCGTAGAGCGTGGTGCCGCGCGATTGGTCGTCGCGGTTCCAGTCCTTGCCCCAGTTGTCGCCGGACTCATCCCAAGCCAGCCACACGCGTCCGGCGGAGTCAACGGCCACCGACGCGTGCGCTTGAAATTTCCCCGATTGCGTGACCTGTTGAACTGGTTCCATCGACCCATCGGCGTTCACTTTGCGCAGGAAGATGTCGTAGTTGCCGTTGCGATAACTGTCCCAGGCGATATAGAGATTGCCCGCGGAGTCGCCTGCGGCATCGGGCATCCACGCGCTCGGGCCGCTGATTTCCGCGGGCTTCGACCAATCATTTCCGTGCAACGTGCTGAGCAGCACGTGCGACTGGCCGTCCTGGTAACCCACCCACACCAGGTGGAGCGCGCCGGTTCTATCCGCGACGAGCCGGTGAAAAATGTTGGGGTGATCCGCCGTGGTCAGCTTTTGTCGCGCTGTCCACTTTTGGCCGTCAAACGTTCGCGCGTAGAGGTCCCAATCCTCGCCCGTCCGTTCTGACCAGACCACCCAGATGCGTCCTTCGGAATCTTCCCCCACGGCGGTGTGAAAGACGTCTCCCTTTTCTTCCGTCAGGCGCGCGGGCTGCGACCAATCTGCGAGCGTCGAATAGCGCACGTAAACCTGATCGCCGAGATTTTGGTAAGCCTGCCAGGCGATCCACACCACCCCCTTGCGCGTGACGCAGATCGAGGGATAGTCGTGCTCCTCGGGATTCGCGCCCTGCGGCACGGGGGAAATCTGTTGGGGAGTGGGGGCGCGTTCGACCGCCACATCGCCGTCGCGAAAGGAAAGCGCGTGCCCGAAGTCCAGGTCCCGCAATGCGAACATGAAGTCTCCGTGCACGGTGTGGACATGGGCGATTGCCGTCGGCGGCGCTTCCACTGTCGCGGTCACTCCGGCGGGAACAAAGTTGAAGACGCCTTCCGTGGTGTCCAAAGGCCGAGGGGAATCGGGCTGGTTTTCAAATCGAAGGTGTTTGACGTGTACTTTCCAGGTGCCATCAGGGTTCACCGTATCTTCTTTAAAAAGGCGCCAGGGCATCACGTTCACGACCTTGCCTTGATTCACCGTCAAGGAACCGGAGTAGTCTTCCAGCCGCTCCTGCCTTTCCCCAAACACGATGCGGAAGCTAAGCGTCTTGTCGGGCAGCGGGCCCGGGGCCTGCGCGGGCGCTGATCGGTCCCGGGGAATCAGCGCCAGGATTCCGATGAGTGCGATGACCGAGGCCGCGCCGATTTTTCGCATGGAAAATCCCTTCCGGTGAATAACCCGAATTTCGTTCGCGCGGAAATGGTACCACTAAATGCATGCCATTTGAGCAAGGTCTGAAAGGCTTCACTACAGATTGCCGTGAGCCTTTGGCGCGCCAAGATGGATGAAAATGCGCGAAGCGCTTTGGACTGCGGCCGCGAAGCTGCCGCTTTGGGTTTTAGCCAATGCCGTCGTGTCGCCAGTTTCCGATTCCGGCGAAAGAGTCAAGGCGGTAGCTGCTGCTACCCCAGCAAAAGCGGCAGCTTCGCGGCCGCAGTCCAAAGTGCCTTCGGCACAGTCATTTGACTCCTTGTTCTTATTTGGTCTTTTCTCTGTGCCCTCCGTGTCTCCGTGGTGAAGCCTTTCCATGAGGCACGAGACGAATCTTGGAATGAGCAGCACATGCCACGGAATCATCTGGACGAACTTCCGCGCGCATGCGAAGATTTTAAGAGCAGGGAATTTCGCCAGTGGATTCGGCTTTATCGCCTCGGCAGAGGATGGCGGCCGGTGGCGAAGACAGGGTGGAGCGCTCCACTCTGACTCCTGACTTCTAACTCCCAGCTTCTTTTGGGATTTTGCATGATTTCGAAACGCATTCTGATCACGAACGACGACGGGATAACCGCTCCGGGCATCAAGGCGCTGGAGCATAGCCTGGCCGCGGTGGGTGAGGTGACCGTCGTCGCGCCCGACCGCGAGATGAGCGCCACCAGCCAATCGATTACCCTGCATTCGCCCATCCGTGTCCACCGGATTGACGACCGGCATTATGCCATTGGCGGCACGCCCACCGATTCGGTGATCATGGCTCTCTACAAGATTCTGCCGAAGCGGCCGGACCTGGTGGTGAGCGGCATCAATCCTGGCGGGAATTTAGGTGAAAACGTCGTTTACTCGGGAACCGTAGGTGGGGCGATGGAAGCGGCGGTGCACGGAGTGCCATCGTTCGCCATATCCCTCGCGTCGCGGAAGGACCTGGATTTTTCCTCGGCCGCAGCTTTCGCGGCGCAACTTGCTGCCAAGATTTTGAAAGACGGCTTGGAGCGAGGTGTGTGCTTGAACGTGAATGTGCCGCGCGGTGAAGTGCGCGGCGTGCGCATCACCAGCCAGAGCCAGAAGATTTCGCAAAACCTCGTTGTGGAACAGAAGGACCCGCGCGGGCGTCCGCACTATTGGCTTGACGAGACCATCGAGTTCGATGAAGTCGAGCCCGATTCCGATTACGGCGCCCTCCGCGCGCGAGAGATTTCCGTGACGCCCCTCCAGGTCGACCGCACCCATTACCCCAGCCTCAACCACCTTTCCCGCTGGCTGCCGGCCTTGCAAGTGGTGAAGTAGCGGCGGCAAGAGCAGGCGCCGGATGTTGGGCGTTTGGTGTCAGGCGCCCGGCACCAGCGGTAGAGTATTGTGTTCCCAGTGGCGGATCAGCAATTTCCCCGCCGGTCGCAGGACCGGTTCGTGAACCGCGGCGCCGCCTAATACCTAACCCCGATTCCCGACCCCAGGGTCGATGGCTCTAGTCCCCGTGTCCCAAGTATCTGCCATTCAGGGGGGAAGAAATGTTTGTATAATATAATTGACTTTTTTCCATTAGATGGGTAATGTCTCTTATAGACGACACAATCCAGGCAATATTCCAAATTGTCGTTTATATTAGCCATGGCCATAAGTCTCTACGGAGCGGTTTATTTCAAAGATGCGCTTGCGGGGATGTTGGAACAGGTTCCTGATGGCAGGTATGCGTTCACATATAACCCTGCCTATATTGAGGCAGCCCAGCCGCAGATCGCCCACGCGCTTTACCTTCGCTATGCTCCCCACTATTCCTCTGGTCTTCATCCATTCTTCGACAATCTCTTAGCGGAAGGGTGGCTTGCCCGAGCCCAGGCGAGGGCTCTCGGCATTCGAGGCGACGACCGTTTCGCGCGTCTGCTGGCGTTTGGGGCGGATTGCCCCGGTGCCGTCTCGATTAGGGACCCTCGACCCGCGCGCGCACCAGATTTGCACGCCGGCACTCGCGAGGAGATTGCGGCCCTTGCCCATCGGGCCTCAATTTCGGGCGTCCAGCGGAAGCTGCTTGCGGTGCGCTCCGCCAGTGGCTTTCGTCCGGCGGTCGCGGGGGAGTTCAGTACTCATATTGCCAAGCTCTCTTCACCGAATTTGGGTGAGCTGGTGGAGCTGGAATATCTGACGACAACCGCTGCCAAAGCTTTCTTGCCGGATGATGAGGTGGTTGAAGTGGAGATTGCGGAGGTCGAGGACATCCAGGGCAGGTGCTTGCTGGTGCGGCGGTTCGATCGAGTTCCCTCCGAAGACAAGATTCACTTCGAAGAATTCAACCAGCTTTTGGAGCGTCCCGCCGACGCCAAATATGAAGGCGCCTATGGAGAGATGGCGAAGTTTATGCTCCGCCATCAACAATACCGTCGTGAAGAAGACATCGATCGGCTCTTTCGGCGAATCCTGGTCTGTATTCTGCTCGCCAATAATGACGCTCACATGAAGAACTTCGGCCTCCTGTATACGACGGAGGGATTTCGACTGGCCCCGTTTTATGATGTCGTGGCCGCGGCACTGTATCCGGAATACAAGGGCTCGCTTGCGCTGCGCCTCGGAGCGGGCAAGAACCCGCGCGATATGGCTTCGCTCGGTTCCAAGCATCTTAGCGCTCTGGCAGAATCGTTTGAGATCAGCTCGAATGCGTTGAAGCTCGCGATCGCTGATTTGGGCCGACGCTTGCCCATTGCTACTCGCGTCATTGAAGAGTCCGCGTATGGAAGCAAAACGGTTAAAGAGAAATTGGTCGTGTTCATGAGGAAACGATGGAACGCAACATTCAAGTCAATTGGGAAGTAGTCACCCGAGAGGCGAGACGACGGCGGAAGGCGCGAGGTATGACCCAGCTTCGCCTGGCAGCTCTTGCCAAGGTCAGTCGTTCCACCGTGGTTCGTTTTGAGCTGAGCAGTGGGGATATACAACTCTCCTCCGCTCTACGAATCTTGAGCGTTCTGGATATGGTGGAACGCAAGCAGGAAGGGACCCTGCTTCTTCGGCGCGAGGCCCGGACACTGGGCGGTCCTATTGCCGTCATGTTTGCTCCGGATGGAGGTGCGGTGGGCGCAATGGAACCAAAGCGCTTCGCGAGCCTTGATGACCTCGCACTTTTCCTCGAGGGACTGAAGATAGACTCTGCGGCGCAGAGACTGGCCTTCGCGGACCTCGAGCGGACCGAGTCGGCCACAATACCTAACATCCGCCTGACAATGACCGAGCTTCACGAGCTCTGGCCAATGCAATTTCCTGGGATGTCTCCAGCAAAATCAGGACCCTCGTAAGTACACGGGTCCGCGGGGAAGGAATAGCCGGAAAAAACCCCGCCAGATCATCTCGGTTGGATTCGCCAGTGCTGTGCTCATCCTGTTACCCCTTTATCCCATTAGGTGGGATTGTCGTATTGTCGATGCGTCAGAAAAGACCGGATATAAATGTGCCCTTCGGTGGTCCTGTCGTCCTTCACGCGTGAATATTAAACTATGGCGACAAGATGGCTCCTAAGTTACGGTCGAGGTGTATAATCCCTCCATGGGCGCCGAAGTTATCCCCAAGCTGAGTTTCGAGGAATTCCGTCTACTTCCCAGCGACGGCAAGCGCTACGAGCTTGTGTGTGGAGAGGTGCATGTGACTCCAGTTCCTGCTACGCGGCATCAAGCCATCGTCCAGAACCTCTCTGGAAACTTGTGGCCCCACGTGATCAAGAACCATCTGGGCGAAGTGTGGACAGCACCCCTGGATGTGCGTTTGAGCAGCGAGACGGCACTGCAACCAGACTTGGTTTTTATTTCCAATGGCCGCGCCGGAATCATTCAAGAGAATTGGATTGCTGGCGCCCCGGACTTGGTTGTCGAAGTCTTGTCACCCTCCACCGCCACCTATGACCGCGCCACCAAGCTCCCCGTTTACGCCGCCGCGGGTGTCCCCCAAGTGTGGCTGATCGACTCGCAGGCCAAAATCTTGGAGGTTTTGAAACTCCAAAGCAAGAAGTACATTTTGGAAGCCTCACACGCAGGCGACCAAGTTCTCACTTCCGACCTCTTTCCCGGCTGGCGATTGCCCCTCCGTGACCTCTTTGACTTCCGTGGCCGGTTCTAAAAAACAGTGGTCAGTTGTCAGTCATCAGTTTTCAACAATAGCCACCCACCACCCCGGGCGTTTCGCCCCGCGGGCAGAGATGGGCGGTTACGATTAGCCCAGACTGTGGTAAAATCTGATTGAATCATACTTTACGCAATAAGGAGGATGATTGAAGACTATTACGGCAACTCATTTGGCGCGCAACCTGCGCCGGGTATTGGATCGATTGGCCGTCGAGGGCGAGGGGGTGGTCATCGAAAGAAACCGCCAAGAGGTTGCTCGCCTCCTCCCCGGTCCGGCGCGACAAACGGCGCTGGAGGCGATGGCGGACCTCTATCGAACCCTCCCCGACAACGCTGCCGCCACGTGGGAGGCCGATAGCCGCAAGGGGCGGTGGAAGGGAAGCCGGCTCGATAAGGGAGTTCGCAATCCATGGCCTTCCTGATGGACACCTGCGTGTGGATTGACGTGGAGCGGGGCGTCCTAGCTCCAGCCGATGTTGAGGCGCTGACTCAGGGCGAACCCATTTTCATGTCTCCCGTAACGCTTGCCGAGCTCCGCTTCGGCGCGGAAATTGCCACTGACCCGGGAGCTCGCCAGAATCGGCTGGCTGCCCTCCGACGGCTCGAGCGCAAGCCTATTCTGCCGATCGATGGTACGACCGGGCGTATTTTCGGCAGCCTAGCCGCGCAGATTAAGGCTGCTGGCCGGCAGCATCGCTACCGCGTTCAGGACCTCTGGCTCGCCAGCCAAGCCTTACAACACACCTGCCGGCTGTTGACCCGAAATAAGCACGACTTCGAGGATATCCCCGGCCTCAGCCTCAGGTTGTACCAATTGGCAGGCCACAAACCTTAGACCCGTGGTCAGTTGTCCGTCCTCAGTTTTCGGTGATAGCCACCCGCCACCCCGGGCGTAACGCACTCTGAAGCCAGACATCGGCGGTTGCGCTCAACCGGAACTTTTGTAAAACCTAATTAAGTCATGCTTTACGCTTTAGGGGGGATGATTGAGGACTATTACGGCAACCCATTTGGCGCGCAGTCTACGCCGCGTATTGGATCGACTGGCCGTCGAGGGCGAGGGTATCGTCATCGAAACGGACCACCAGACCCGCAAGTGATGGCACGAAGCGCTGAGGAAGGGCCCTCGGGCCGGAGCTTGGCTTCGCGATCAATTTACTTTGCAGGTGGCGCGGCACCTGGCACGGGGGACGACGCGGACTTTTGCCGCGCCAGTTCCTGGTCGATCACCCGCGAAACGTTCTCCTCCGGCTCGGCGCCAACCATCAATATCCCATTGATAAAGAACGACGGAGTGCCGGCCACGCCCAGGCGTTCAGCATCCTTCCGGTCGTCTTCGATCGCGGCTTTGTACTTGCCGCTGGCGAGGCAGCTCGCGAACTGTTTCTCGTCCAGCTTCAAATCGTGGGCGTATTGCTTGAGGTTGGGAGAATCGAGTCCGCCGGCCATCAGCAAGTCATAAACCTGCCAGTACTTTCCCTGCTCGCCGCCGCAACGCGACGCTTCCGCGGCTTGCTCGGCAAGCGGGTGCAACTGGGCCACCGGGAAATCACGGTAGGCCAGGGCAACCTCCGCGCCGTATTTCGCCAGCAGGTTTTTGAGGACGCCTTCCTCCTGCCGGCAAAATGGGCACTGGAAATCGGCAAATTCCACAATCACAACGGCGGCCTGGGGATTGCCCTTCACCCGCGCCGCATCGTAAGTCACCTGGGTGCGGGGGGGCTTCAACAGGACGACAACATCCGCCTGCGACCGCAGACGATCCAGGTAGGCATCGCGCGCGTACTGAATCTCTTCCCGCTTCAGCGTCTCGCGAAGCTGGTCCTTTACCTGCACGAAAGACTGGCGATTGCGGTCTTTTTGCGCCAGGTAATAAGCAAACACTTCGGCGTCGGTGGGGGCGGCAACCTTGCGGTTCACTTCCTCACTGAGGAGCGCCTCGGTGGATTCGCCCTTTTTTTGGGCGGCCAACTCCAACACCTTCTGCCGAATGAGCTTCTCCAGCGCTTTGGATTGGATATCATATTCCTGATTGCGCAGCGGCAGGAGCTGCCCCGTAGTGGTGCTCGAAAGCTCCTGGGCGGAGATGGCTTCTCCCTCGACAGTTGCGACGGGTTGCGTTTCCTGGCTTCCCGCGGGGGCAGCCAGGATGATCAGGCAAAGGGTTAGAAAGAGGATTCCGGCGGCTAACTTTCGCCATCGCATTTCGGTTTCTCGCCTACTCGTGGTCACCGGATTCGATGTTGCGGCAGTTATGATATCGGCCATTGTTCACAACCCAACGGGCGAATCTGCCCTGCCGCTTATTTCTCCCATTTCCCACCTCCCTAGGAGCAGACGGTTGCCTTCGGTCTCCCGGCCATTTTACACCACCGGCGCAGGCGCCATCACTGTAAGGTCATGCTGCAAGTCTCGGTTACGGTTTCAGTAGTGCAACCCGCCACGGGCGGATTGCTGCACGAGAGGGTGAAACTGGCCGAGGAGCTTGTTGCCGCGGTGTTGGAACACGACGGACTTGCACAACCGGCCGCACTTAAGGAGTTAAATATATCGGTGCAGATGTCCGACGTGAATGTCGAAAGTGAGGTTCCTGGCGCCAGCGTGAAGTTGATTGGCTCGGTGACCGGAGATGGCGCGGGAACGGTAGAGCAGATGCCGTCCGCGCAGCACGTGATCGGGGTGCCCGTAGCCGTGCACGTCCCGGCATAGTTTCCGGCACCGGGCGAACTGCCACCTGACGTGTTGAAAGTGGCGGTGACTGACTGGTTGGAGTTCATGGTCACGCTGCAAGCGCCCGTCCCTGAGCACGCACCGCCCCACCCCGCGAAGGTGGAGCCTGAACTCGGGGTTGCCGTCAGTTGTACCGCCGTGCCCGAGGTATAGGAATAACAGTCCGTTCCACAGCTTCCTCCCGCCGGATTCGGAGTGACCGTGCCGCTGCCGGTACCCGCGGTGCTTAAGTCGAGGTCTAAAAGGGCTTGTAGGTCGAAAGCTGCGGTGACGGACTGGTTGGAGTTCATGGTTACGCTACAGGCGCCAGTTCCCGAGCAAGCACCGCTCCAGCCATTGAAGGTGGAACCCGAGGCCGGTGCTTCTGTAATCGATAGAAGTGTCCCGGCTGGGTAGGTGTAGCATCCTGTACCGCAACTTGCCCCCAGGTCGCTACCTCCAGTCATGTTTTGGATGTAGATAGTCCCTTGTCCCCCTCCTGAGGTGAATGTGGTAAGTTGGAAGCCGCTCGCGGGAGGAGGCGTTGAGCTGGTGGTCAGCGTCGGTATGGCAATGGGCGTGGTTGTGTCAAGGCCGGATAGGTCCACCGTCTCCGACCCCAAGATACCGCCCGTGAGCGGGTTGATCGCATTCAGGGTAAGGTTTGAGTAATTGGTGCTTGCTACCCCGAGCGGCATAAAGAACTCAAAGTCACCATCTGCGTCAACGATGCCGATGATGGCTAGATCATTGATGCAACAGAATTCAAGCTCGCTTTGCGGCGTGGGTATTCCCTGGTCTGGAACGGTGATCGTGCCATCAACTGTGGCAATACCCTGAGTAGGGGAAGAAGGAGGAGTGGTGTTTGAAAGGGGTATTGACTGGAGGTCGATGGGTGCTATCTGGTCGCCTTCCGAGCCATTCTGAAGTTGGGCCCAAGCTGTAACTAGACCAGCGACGGTGGAAGCTCCGGCGCTGCCGGTTGCCAGACCCGCTATTTCTGAGAGAGTTTGGCTGTTGGGCACTCCTGAGGCGTACAGGCCAAGCATATTCGCGTAGAAATCCGCTTGGCCTTCTTGCATGGCGGATTCAGCAGCGGCCATCGTCGCTGTATCACCATTAATCCAAGCCTGAATCCACGCTGTGTCACTGCCCAGGAACATACCGAGGGTGGGGAGCATATTAAAGATAGCCCCGTAAGCTCCCAGTGCCTCACCTCCCGGCGCCAAAGACGAATAAGCGAGACTGGTACCTATGGTTTGAGATAGCGCCTTGGCATAAATCCCTGCGGTATAGATGTTGAAGCCGTTGGCGTTATAGGCCGCAAGGATGGCCTGCTCATAACCGGGAATGTTCGTTATTAAATCGATGCCGGTGAAGATGTCCGTAGCTGTGTTGCGTTGTACCCGCCCCGAACGCGCTATGGCCGGGCGGCGAGAAGTTCGTCGGCTACGTGCCGACGGACTTGCTGGCGGACTCGGAGTGAATACCTCCGACACAAGGAGTCCGTTGATACGATCCATCATGTCGAGCGCCGTTTGGTCGAATTGAATCGGTGACCCATTGGGCAGGGTAGCGCCCGTGGGGACCACCAGGGAAGGTTTCGCAGTAACCCCGTCAACATCGCTACGCGCACCGATAGCAGAGCTCAAAAGCTGTCCCAGGGTGCTCTGTGCCTGGGTAGTTTCTACCGTATTGCCAGGCAGGGCTTGAAAGGCTTGCAGTTGGTTAAGTCTCCGTCCGATCATCATTGCTTCGAGGACGAGGGTGGCATGGCTAATCTGCCCAGGAGTCGCTCCATAAGAGCTCACTGATGGAAGGTCCTGAACATTGATTGTCACCGGAGGACTAGACTGACTTCCCTGCGTGAGGATAAGCGACATAGTATCTGGCCCAGTCGTGCCTGTGCTGGGGCTGATATAGAGGGGAACACCGGCGATCATCATGCTGCCGCTGGTGTTAACGCTAATGGGGCTCTCCGTTACCGAGAATCCGGAGCTATCGGAGAACTGCAAGGATATTGTTGAGAGTGAGTTGGGGTCAACCCCACTCGTATTGATAGTTATGGGAGTTAGTGGAAGAGGGGAGGTTGTGGAAAGAGAAGTAATCGCGACCGCTGAGCTGGATACAGTGATAGTCAACTTCGCCGAACCCAACTTTGTTGTGTCGGCGGTACTGGTGGCGGTCACGGTCACGGGGTTGGTGCTGGGCAGAGCGCTGGGTGCGGTGTAGAGCCCGCTGCTCGAAATTGTGCCGACGGTCGAGTTGCCGCCCTGAATGCTGCTCACACTCCAGTTTACCGCCGAGCTGTAACTGCCCGTTCCCGCCACCGTCGCCGTGCATTGCGAAGTGTGGCCGGTTGCGACCGACGTGGGGTTGCAGGAGACCGAAACCGAAGTGATGGTCGTCGTCGTGACGGTCACCGAGGTTTTGCCGGATTTGGTAGCATCCTGGGCCGACTTAGCAGTCACGGTCACCGTACCGGCCGAGGCAGGTGCGGTTAACAACCCGGAAGAATTGATGGTTCCCGCGCTCGCGGACCAGGTGACGGACGAACTGTAGGTTCCCGTCCCCGTAACCGTCGCCGCGCACTGCGAAGTCTGCCCGGTCGCGACCGACGTGGGATTGCAGGTGACCGCAACCGCCGAGATGGTCGTCGCCGTCGTCATGACGGTCACCGAGGTATTTCCGGACTTGGTGCTATCCTGTCCTGATGTAGCGGTCACGGTCACCGCACCGGTCGAGGCGGGAGGGGTAAACATCCCGGAAGAATTGATCGTCCCCGCGCTTGCGCTCCAGGTAACGGATGAGCTGTAGCTTCCCGTTCCCGCCACCACCGCTGTGCATTGCGAAGTTTGCCCGGGCCCGAGCGCGGTGGGATTACAGGAGACCGAAACCGCGGTGACGGTGGGCGGGGAAGTTGATCCACTATTGCCACCCCCACCTCCTCCACCACAGGACGTCGCCGCCAGCATCACCCCAACGAGAGCGACAGCTAACGAAACCCCAAGTAGAAAACCAGAAGTTCGATATAAACGCGTTCTCATGAAATCCTCCGAATGGCCCGCAAGCCTTCTTCATCAATCCTGCACGAATTAGCGGTGACCGAAAACATCCATGCCGCCGTGTATGTCATCAAGGGTCGACATGTTTGCGGAGTGCACCGTGGCGGTCGTCTTGAGGGGGAGTTTAGCATATGGCCTCGGGGCGCGAAGCCCCTGGCTTGCACAATCTCAAACATAGGGATAGCACCTCCTCCTGGGAGATGGCATCTGGTGCGAGGGGAGCAACATTGTTGCCAAAGCATGGTTTCAGAACCATCGACGGAGGCCAGTAAAAGGGACTACATGTCCGGTCCGCGCGCCGTCTTCGGTAACGATGTCAACTGCTCATGCTAGGTGTTGAGAATATGGAGATTTGCTCATTAGAATCCCCCAAGGTTAAGGAGGGCGACATCTTCATGGGTCGGGTTTTACCGTGGAAGCCTCGCACGCATCAAATCATGCTATACGCATTAAACGGCGTAATTGAAGACTAATACGGCAACTCATTTGGCGCGCAATCTACGCCGGGCATTGTATCGTTTGGCCGTCGAGGGCGAGGGGGTGGTGATCGAAGGAAAACGCCAACAGGTTGCTCGCCTCATCCCGGGTCCGGCGCGACAAACCGCGCTGGAAGCCATGGCGGACCTTTAGCGAACCCTCGCGGACGACCCTGGCGCCACGTGGGAGGCCGATAGCCGCAAGGGGCGATGGAAGGGAAGCCGGCTCGATAAGGGCGTTCGCAATCCATGGCCTTCCTGATGGACACCTGCGTGTGGATCGACCTCCCAGCCACGCCTTGCAACATGACTGTCGACTTTTGACCCGAAACCATCACAATTTCAAGAGTATTCCCGGACCCATCCACAAGTCATACCCATTGACCCGCCACAAGCCATCAGCAAGCGTGCGCCCTGATCCACTGGCGCGGTTCTTCCTTTGACTCGCGCCTTCGAATCCAAAGGCGGCGATTAGCATTGAAATTTGGAGTTATTGATGTGAAGCGCCTTACAAGACTATTGCTCGGCCTTTTCCTATTTCCTATCACGTTAACTTATGATATTGACGTTCAACAGGCTTAAATTGAGCTGTAAAAACATATTGACAAGCATACTGGCTAGGCGGAAAATAGTCCCGCTCGCGCCGTATTTTCATAATTACCAGTAATCTGAGTGGTTTCCCTTAGGGAAGTCCGCACCTCCTCATCACCAGCGAGGCTCAGGCTCGCAGTGGTTTGGCGAGGCTTCTGGTGCTCGATCCAATCGACCTAAGGGTTCCGCTTGTATTGGTGGTCTCTCTCGGTGCTTTGCAATAGAAACCGACTCGAGGTGGGTCCATGAAACGCAACTCTGGTTTAATCGCCGGGTTCGCGGTGGTCCTGGCGCTCTTTGGAGTCTCGAATCTACAGAAAAATGGTTCCGAAAGCCCGGTGGCAACGGAGTCCAAGGAATCCCCCCTCCCACCTGCCAAAAAAGTACCGGGCACCAAAGCCAAGGCCTATGCCCCTTGTACCGAGATCGCGAAGCGACTGCAACGCTTCGTACGGAACGCTCATCCGGAGCCAATTGATGAGAAGCACCGGGACCCGGCGCTTATCGAAGATTGGGATCTCCCTAATTCCTGCTACGAACTTGAGCCTTCGTCTCGACCTCGAACTACACCTGTGCGAACATTGGACGAGGTGCACTTTGCCATTGCCATCGTTCCCAATCCTGTAACCACGCATCTGCAACTACAGTTTGATCGGATTGTCGAGACTCTTCAGCAGGCTGCGCAGGACGACAACTACTCCTATGATGCCTCATGGTTTCCTTGGGACGCGGCCAGTAAAGAGTATCCTCTCCTTGCCGATCAACTAGATGCGGACGACCTGCGAGACATTCAACAAGCCCAACCTGGCGTGATGGTATTCCGGCGGGCGCTGGTCAATGATCACGACTGCCCCCCCTACAATGGCGGCTTGGTCATCTTCTTGGTGAGCGAGCAACCAACTCGCGGCATTAGTGATGAACAGTTCGAAAATGCTTTGCAATGGATGCATAAATTGGGAGGCTTCAGTGAGGACCTGCGCATTCTGGGTCCGACATACTCAGGCTCCCTCCCTTCTCTCCAGCGTGTTCTGGAGCGGGGACTGGCTCCCGGCCCCGGGACTCCCGGCACTTCCGGGATGCTCAATGCGTACATGGGCAAGTCACGGATTCATGTGTCCAGCGGCACTGTTTCGTCAGGGCTTAGCTATCGATGGTTCCGCGATTGGATAGAAGATATAGAGAAAGTTGGAAGTTTCCAGACTGCCATTGAGAACGATGACCTCATAGTGGACCGCTTCTGCCGCTACCTGAGCTCCCAAGGGTATCGTCTGGATCATGTTGCATTGCTTTCCGAAGGGGAGACCGCGTTCGGCGGAAACAATGGACCGATCTGCTACGACGCGGTTACCGGTGGTTCAATATCCTTAACTTACCCGCGTGACATTGCCACGCTGCGCTCGGCTTACGAGCGGCAGTCGATTTTCAGGTCGACAAATCCGCAGTCGAACGCCAACGTTCCCTCGACGACGTTGCGCGGAGACCTTAGCGAACCATCCAGCAGTGACCACGACACGGTGCGCAGCTACGGCGGCCAGCTAACGCCCCTGGCACAGGAATCTGTCCTGCTGGACATCACCAGCCGGTTGAAAGATAACCAAATTCAATTCATTGTCCTGCGAAGCACCAGTTCCCTCGACCAGATCTTCCTCAGCGAATTCCTGCGCCGTTCATATCCGGGGGGGCGGGTGGTGATCGACGGCGCCGACTTACTCATCAGCCGGGGATCAGAGGGCAGCTCGCTGCGCGGTGTCATGATGCTGTCAACGTATCCACTTCTGACTCAAGAACAAGACTGGACTTCATCGTTGCTCGCCAACGGGAACCATAGTTATAGGACGTTCGGAGAGGACCTCTCTGAGGGGGTGTACATTGCGGCGCGCGAGTTGTTCCGTAACCCTGATAGCAAAACGAAGATTGCCATACACGACTATACTCCGCCGGCGTGGGCGGTCGACCCGCAGGACGATCATGCCGATAACCAGCATCCAGCTACGTGGGTAAGTGTTAGCGGTCACCGCCAATTTTGGCCTGTCGCTGTGCTTAACTCCAATACACTGAAGGGCCGCGAGGGAGGATGGCGCCATTTGAATTTCTGGCCTTTCAATCGCTCGGAGAGCGCCTCGCCCAAGGAGAGTCCTAGCGAAATACTCCAATCCTCAGCCGAACGAGGTGACAGATCCCCGCTCAACGACGGCGACCGCGAGCCCTTGCGCCTGCCTATTACCATGTGGATGTTTCTTATCGCGTGCATTTTCTGGAGTTCGCTCCATTTATACCTTTGCCGGAAAGGTTCCATCATAGGCTCGGCACGCGCGCGAGCTTATTTCGCGCCCGTACCCGGGTGGGAGCACCCTGCCCTCATTGCATTGGGTAGCTTGCTTCTCGCAATGGTCGCTGTCGTTGTCGCCACATCTTCGGGTTTCTTCTCGGCCCTCATTGCATTGGGGAGCTTCCTTCTCGCAAAGCTCGCAGTCGTTGTCGGCGCAAGCTCGGTTTTCTTCTCCGCGTGGGTGTGCATGAATCCGTTCCACTCACCTGTGACACCATTTTTGTTGGGTGCGTACCTTTTGTGCGTGCTCTGCGCCGCATACTTCAGTGCCAAGGGAAACTACCGGCTGCTTGCGCTGTATGCTGGACCTTTGGAGGCGAATCAGAATAACCAGGCAAGTCAGACCCGATGGCAAAGCCATGCTGGAAAGGCCGTTGTCCTTTTTCTGGGGGCGTTCGCGTTGCTTCACGCCGTTCTGATCGGTTTGTTGACATCAGCAAATCGCATCCCTGCTTATTGGCGTAGCGTCAATCTGTTGAGCGGCGTGTCGCCGCTTCTCCCACAAGTGCTGCTGATTGCTGGCGCGTATTTTTGGTTTTGGTGCAGCCTGCGGGGTCTCGCCCATTTCGGTGAGGACCGACCGCTCTTGCCAAAAAAGGGACACCTCCCGAACTTGCCGAAATTGGATGACCAACCGAATTTGGATAAAGATACCCCAGCGATGCCGATGTTCAGCTATGAAGAGGCTCAAAAGTCCATTGAAGCCGAGGCGCGTCCTTTAACTAAGAGTTATTTGGGGATACTGGGCGCACTCCTTCCTATCACCATCATTGTCTGTGCGGTAGCGTTACACGGCTTCTGGGTACGCACTCTGGGCGAGCTTGCATTTGGCTGGCTTATCTTTTTTTGGGTGTCCATTTACATTTCAGTAACCCTGGCGGATGGCATCCAACTGTGGCGGGTGTGGAGCGAGTTGCGTCAATTGCTGGTTTATCTCGATCGGTTACCACTGCGGCGCACACTCAGTGCCCTAAAGGGGATCGCCTGGGGATCGATCTGGAAGATGAGCGGGAACGTGCTTGAAGAGCGGTATCGGGTGGTTTCGTTACAGTTGGAGAGCCTGAACCACCTAAGAAACACGATTAATGCATGGGTTCCGGACAATTCCGATGAGTCAGAACAGAAGGCGGAGTTGGTGAAGAAAGTCGATTCTAGTCGGGTGAAGAATCTCAAGTTCGTTAAATGGTATCTGACTCTTCCGAAAGACCAACCGGTGAGAGACTTAGCCAAACTGCGCGATTTCCAGGAAGAACTGGCATCCATAGCCGGATTGGTAATGAAGAAGGTCCTATTTCCAGCTTGGCAGACCGACAAGCACTCCCTCATCTTCACCCGCTCCAGTCTCGAAGGAAAAGGGGACGAGGACGGAGGGTCCGAAGTTGTTATTCCAACCGGAAAGCTCGCACCGCATGTGCGGGCCGCGGAAGAGTTTTTCTTGCTGCCTTACCTGGCATTTATCCAGAATTCTCTCGGCCGGATTCGCACCATTGCTCTGGGCACCCTCTGGCTATTTGTGAGCGCCACTTTTGCCATATCAAGCTACCCCTTTGACCCACTGAACGTGCTTGGCGGGATCTTCCTCACGGTTTTCGTGGTTGTTGGTGGTTTGATGGTTGTCGTCTATTCCCAAATGTGTCGCGATGCGACCCTGAGCCACATTACCAATACGCGACCCGGAGAGCTGGGATGGGACTTCTGGGTGCGTTTGCTGGGATTTGGCATCGGCCCGGTGATCGGGCTCCTGACAACCTTGTTCCCTTCGATCTCTGATTTCGTCTTTTCGTGGCTCCAGCCCAGCGTGCAGGCCCTCAAGTGAATCGCGGGGTTTGGGCAGCTCGGCCACGATGATCGAGGAACGGAGTTTTCGGCCCGGCGCCGCAGAAATTCGGATTATATAGATGGCGGAACGGCAAACCCCAGCGCCGCGGGAAGAACCGCAAGGCCGGAGGGCAGGCCCTGCGCTACATTTTCGTCCAAGCCGAACGCCGTTCGGCCCTACAACGGCCCTCGAATCCCAGGCCCCAAGCCCCAAATCCCTGATCCCTAACCCCGTGTCCCGTACGCCGTGTCCCGTGTCCCGTTCTCGCGTGTTATCATCAAAGATTCACGAAAGGGTCAAGAATTCATGTCCAAGGTTCGAGTTCGTTTCGCTCCCAGCCCCACCGGCTACGTCCACGTGGGAAATGCCCGAACGGCCCTATTCAATTGGCTGTTTGCGCGGCATCACGGCGGGGCGTTTGTCTTGCGCATTGAAGACACCGACGCGGAGCGTTCGAAGCCGGAATACGAACGGCAATTGCTCGAAGACCTGCGCTGGTTTGGGCTCGACTGGGACGAGGGTCCTGACACGGGCGGCCCGTTTGGACCGTATCGCCAGTCGGAGCGTAGCGCGATTTATTCCCAATACGCGGAGAAGCTGATCGGGCAGGGCGACGCCTACTATTGCTTCTGCTCGGCGCCGCAACTGGAAGCCGAACGCGACGAAGCGCTGAAGGCCGGGCGTCAGCCGCGCTATTCGGGCCGCTGCCGGAAACTTGCTGCCGAGGAGGTCCTGGCCCGCAAAGCTGCGGGTGAGCCCGCGGCGGTGCGCCTGAAGATCGCGGAAAGCAGTTTCTTTTGGAATGACCGCGTGCATGGACCCACGACCATTTCCAGCGATATTATCGGCGACCCCATCCTGGTGCGCTCGGAGGGGCTGCCCGCCTACAATTATGCCGTGGTGATTGACGATCACTTGATGGAAATCACCCACGTGATTCGCGGCGACGATCACATTTCGAACACGCCGCGCCAGCTTGCCCTCTATCGCGCGCTGGGGTGGGAGGCGCCGGAGTTCGCGCATCTGTCCACCATCCTGGGACCCGACCGCACGCGCCTTTCCAAGCGGCACGGAGCCACTTCCATGGAAAGCTTCCGCGAGATGGGGATACTTCCCGAGGCGCTGCGAAATTACCTGGCGCTGCTGGGATGGTCTCCCGCGGATGGGAAAACGGAAATCCTGAGCCCGGAGGAATTGGTCAAACAGTTTTCCCTCGACCACATCACCAAGAGCCCCGCCGTCTTCGATACCGACAAGCTTAATTGGTTGAACCGGCACTACATGAAACAGTGTGCACCGCGGCGCCTAGCGGAACTTGTGGCGCCATTGCTGCAAGCTGCGGGTCGAATAGGCCCGCAACCCGGTCCGGAGATTCTGGCGTGGATCGAACGCGTGCTCGACGCCGTGCTCAAGAATATCAGTTTGCTGTCGGAGCTTCCCCAAGCAGCCCGGATCGTTTTCGATTTTGATGCGTCGCAGGCCGTGGCCACGCCGGAATTTCAGGAGCTGCTTGCGAACCCGGCCGCCGTCGAGGTACTGAAGGCGTTCATTCCAAAGGTCTTGGCCGAAACCACTCTGACCTACGAGCGCTTTCGCGAAATCACCAAGGCTGTGCAGAAAGAGACAGGCAAAAAGGGGAGGGATTTGTATCATCCTATTCGCATGGCGGTGACCGGCGCAGGTTCGGGACCGGAACTGGAAAAGCTGATTCCCATTTACGAGGAAGGCGCGAAATTGTCCCTGCCGCAACACGTGAAAAGCGTCGCCGAACGGCTGAGGGAATTTACCGAGGCGGCGAAACTGTGAACGTAGCGCGGACCTGTTCGGTAGGTCCGCGGGTTTTCCTTACCCATAGGGAACCAGCGGCAGCGACAATTTGGATAATGTTGCAGTTTGATGTAGAGGCGGCTTTACGCCGCCATTTGGCGAGGTAAACTCGCCGTTACGACGCCAAACTGCACCACTGCGACAATTTATCCATGCGGCAAGCCGGCAGGTGGATTTTGAAGCGCCATCGGGCAATAAGTCGGTTTTGGCGGCCGGTGCCACGTGCGGGCTTTAGCGTTCTTTTTCGCTTATTTGCCCTTTATCCACAATGGGCCCCGTGAAAGCAACGTTGGGGGAGGAAAATTCGTGTCCCATCGGGAAAGCGGAGATCATCAGGAGGTCGTCTACGGCATCCATTCGGTTCGGGAGGCGGTGCGCACCCGGCCAGTGGATTTTGTGATGATCACCGAGGGCTACCACAACCCACGCTTGCAGGAGATTGTGGACGCCTGCCGCGCCGCGGGCATCTCGCTGCGCTTTTCCCCCCGCCCGGCGGTGGAGCGCACAGCCGGAACTCCCCAGCATCAAAACGTGGTGGCAGTGTGCACGCCGAAGGCCTATGATGATATTTCTGACTTGGTCGCCCAGGCTGAGCATCCCCTGCTCGTGGCTTTGGATGGCGTGGAGGACCCGGCAAATCTTGGGGCGATCATCCGCACGGTCGTAGCGGCCGGAGCGGGCGGGGTCGTCATTCCGGAGCGTCGTGCGGCGGGACTGTCGCCAGCGGTGGCACGGGCAGCGGCCGGCGCTCTGGAACACACCAAGGTGGCGCGGGTTCCGAATCTGGTCCGAGCCTTGATGGACTTGAAGAGTCATAACCTCTGGGTGTATGGATTTGAAGCGGAGGCCCCCAAGTCTTACGGTGAGCTTGATTATTCGCAAGGGTGCGTGCTGGTGCTGGGCGGCGAGGGACGCGGTTTGCATCGACTGGTGCGCGAGGCCTGTGATGAACGCGCGCACATCCCCCTGCGGGGTCCGGTAAGCTCTCTGAATGTTTCCGTGGCCGCCGGAGTAGTGCTTTACGAGGCGGTTCGACAACGCGCCAGGTAGCGCAGGGCCCGCCCTTCGGCCCTGCGGCTTTTCGATTGGGCCCAGGAGAGCCGCAGGGCCGAAGGGCGGGCCCTGCGCTACGCTCCAGCCCCCTGCAACCGGAGTTGAACGGCGGTCATCCAACAGTAAGGGATATTTAGGAGGTAGTTCATGAATTTGAAATGGCGAGGTTGCTCCTTTTCCGAGGCCGCGTCCCTGGGGCTGTTGCTGGCGCTCGCCGGCTTGGCGTTGGTGCCGGCCGCTAGGGCGCAGGCGGGCGCGCCGGGCAAGAGCCCTGAGCAAACCGCCCCGCAAAAAGATTCCCCCGACCAGCCGCAGGGGGGAGAGGGCGAGTATAAAATAAGAAGCAACGTTCAATTGGTGACGACCCCGGTGACGGTCTTTGACTCGGGCGGTCAATTCGTGTACGACCTCGAGAAGGATGAGTTCAAGATTCTCGACAATGGTCAACAGCAACGAATCGTGCAGTTTGACTCCGAGATGCGCCGCTTGTCTTTGGTGATTGTGGTCGAAACGAATGACACGACGGCGCCCTTCCTGGATTCTGTGCGCCCGCTGGGTTCGATGTTTTCCGAGATGGTTATGGGGCCGCAAGGGGAGGTGGCGGTACTCACCTACAGTGACCACGTGGACATGCCCCTGGACTTCACTCCCAATGGCGACAAGTTGGATACCGTGCTTCGCCGACTACAGGGGCGCGCCGGCGGGATGCACTTGGACGATGCGCTGGTGCGCGCTCTTTCCATGCTGAACAGCCGGCCGCAAGGGGATCGGAAGGTGGCCATTGTCTTTTCCGACGGATTCAACATCGGAAGCAAGATGAGCCGAAGAGAAATCGTTCAGGGGGCAATGAATTCCAATATCACCATCTATCACTTGGGATTTAGCCCCGTGAAGGGTTTGTGGAAGAAGCCCGCGAAGGACCCCGCTCCGGATTTGGTGGCTGAAAGCGTAGCGCGGCCCATGGGTCCGAACCAGCCCGCGACACCGACCTATCAAGAAAACACCTGGGACACGGCGGACGTCAATCTGCTGGGGATTCTCCTCGGCTTGGGTGAAGAAGCGAAAAAGCCGCTATTCAAGGATTCAATGATCTATTTCGCGCGTTATTCGGGGGGGCAATCGTATCAGAAGTGGGGGAAAGATACGGTGCAGGAGGCGCTGAACCACATCGCCACGGAAATCCACAGCCAGTACGAATTGGCCTATTCTCCCACGACCCCGATCGAGCCGGGTTTCCACAAAATCGAGGTAGAAGTGCGGCGCCCGGGAGCCAAGGTCCGAGCCCGTGCCGGATGGTTCTACCAAGGTGAACCGGCGCGCGGGGTAGTTGTTAAGTAAGGTGCGCGATACACCTGCGACCGGGACGCCTTAGTTGTATTCGTCGAAGCCGCGGTACTCCTGAACGCTCTTGCCGGATTGCAATTCGATTTCCGCGAAAAACGGACGCATATCATCTTCGTCGACGCGCAGGACGACTGCGCGCAACTTTCCCTGCTCATTCGAGACAATAGTAAAATACTTGTTTTCTCTCACCCTGGCGAGCTGAGGCGCTATCTTCCAGGGAATTTTCATTGCCATGACAGCGTCGCTCACATCAGGCCGATATTGCATCACGGTGATCGCGGAATAGGGCAGGCTGAAGGTTCCCGTAGCGCACTTAAATGTAAACCCTTCCTTGAGCACTTCAAGCTTTCCTCCGCATCCCCTCTCGATGTTTTCCGTCCCTGCCAGGTACAGAAAGGGCGGGTCGTCAGTTTTCTTGTGTTTGCCGTAAGTCGAACCGGTCAACAGCAACAACCCCATCAGCAGGTTGATTGAAATCACCATCGGTTTTGCAACGCGGCGCGGCATCATGATGAAATCCCCAAATCCTTGATCGTTAGTCGCCATTTTTAGGCGCATAAATGAGTTTACTCCCAGAAGCGTTGTGGGGGGAACAGGCTTCTGGGGGAAAGTGAAATGCCCTCGAGGTATTTATGGGCTGACGGAGTTGGCCGCTTCCCGAGTGATAGACTGCACACTAACGGGAACATCGACGTCGAGGTATGAGGCGATGGGAAGGGTGCCCCATTGCGCGGGGCGGAAAGTCCAGCCGCGCAAGGTTTTGCGGGCGGCGTCGTCTCGCGCCACGTCCGTAGACGAGGCCTCCATGTCGACCACTTGGCCTTGGTCATTGACGAGCAGGCGCATGTGAACTAGATCGCTCGGGTGTGGACCCTCGGGCTGTCGAACTATCTGCGGTGGCTTGACCTGGCGCAGGAAGTCTCGCTCTGCCTGTCCCGGCGTTAAATCTGTCCGCTTGAAATTCAAGGAGAACTTCACTTTCACCGTGGTAATGAACCCGGAAGGCCCCTTGGGCGTGGTCAGTGGATGGTAGATCCAATGCAGCGTGGTTTTCAGAGCCGACTCCGCGAGAAGCGCGTCTCCGTTCAGCACATGGGCGCTCGCGACCTTCCCCTTGCCGTTGACCGTGAGTTTCACCCTCACCTGTCCCTGAATATAATTGATCTTCGCGATGGGTGGGTATTCCGGCGCCGATTGCATCAAAATCAGCGCCGCGGCTTCTTTGTGGTCAACGACGGTGGGCAGGGCATTAGGACCCGGAGAATTCTCTTGCGCGCGCAATTCTCCAGATCCGCAGAGCGTTGCCAGTGCGAGGAGGAAAAGGCTGTGGCGGCATTGTTGGTGCTTAGTCATCGCCTTCGAAAATCACCAGAGCCACCACGTACCTGTCAGAGTGTGAAATCGAAACTGACATTCGGGTGACCCCCAACGTCCGAGCGACTTCTTCTGCCTTGCCGGTCAAAACCAATTCGGGCTTGCCACTGGGCTGGTGAACGACCTCAATGTCGAGCCAACGAATACCTTCCCGCCAGCCGGTTCCCAGTGCCTTGAAAGCTGCTTCCTTGGCCGCGAAGCGCGCCGCATAGTGCTCAGCGCGGTTCTTGAACTTTTCGCAATAGCCGATCTCGTCCGGAGTAAAAATCCGTTTGGTAAATCGCTCCCCATGCCGTTCCAGCCCTTGCTCGATTCGCGAGGTTTCGGCGATATCCACTCCGGTTCCGAGAATCATCGTCAGGTAGTGCGCTTGCCGAAATAAGTTCGTACGCGTAGGCGTTCCCGTAATGGCGAATATGGGTTTGCGACTTTCAATTGTTGCCCTCTACTTGGTGACAATATCAAATCGTTGCGCAGATTGCAACGCCGATGCGGCCCAAGAATCGCGATTGAGCGATGGTAAGGTGTTCCTGAGATGGTGGAAAGATCGTTTGCCGCGAGCCGTGGTTAATCCGGGTGAGGTCGCGACTCCATTGCGGTCAAGATTCAGGGGTCC
>Ga0181533_1000793_pt1 | contig 42659 bp, 47 predicted proteins | sample PEATcosm2014_Bin_45_FD_119772 | JGI IMG/M metagenome (GOLD analysis project Ga0181533, IMG submission 119772) | Peatland microbial communities from MTU Mesocosm Facility, Houghton, MI, USA - PEATcosm2014_Bin11_60_metaG | ecosystem: Environmental > Terrestrial > Soil > Wetlands > Peat | place...
CCATGAACGTCACTCTGCTTGCAAAGGTGCCGGTGCACATCGGGCCTGTGTCGGTGTCGAAATTGTTGATAGTGATCGCCTCGATGGGTACCCCCATTTCATCCGCGGCGATCTGCCTGAGGATGGTTTTCGACCCCTGGCCGATATCCACCGCCCCCACCAGGAGGTCCAGAGTCCCGTCCGGTTTCAGGCGGATCTGCGCCTGGCTCGGGTCACCCTCCCCCTTCAGGCCGGCGGGATGGGTATTGCACGAAATTCCCGTTCCCCTCTTTTTCATTGCCATCACCTCCCCCTCGAACTCATCGCCCTGAGACGGGCCGGGAGTTCCACCCCCGCCAGTTCGGCTGCCCTCTTCATCGTCTCGATAAGCCCCGCCGCCTCCACGGTGAAGCGGGTGGCGCCCGGATCGCCGTCACGCCAGGCGTTTATAAAGCGGATCTCCCACGGGTCCATGCCGATGGTCTCGGCAATCCGGTCCATCTGGATCTGTTCTGCGGAGGTGCCGTTGATGATGCCGAAGCCCCGCATGGAGCTGGCCGGGGGTTTGTTGGTGTAGACGCAGGAGCCGTCGATGGCGATGTTCGGTATGTAGAAAGGACCGGCTACAAGTATTGAATTCTTGTCCACCACGTATGGTCCCATCCCCGAATATGCGCCGGTATCGTGCATGGAGCGCACCTGGCGGGCGACGATCCGCCCGTCCTTCTTCACCCCGTCCCTGAATTCGAAGGTCCAGGCCCCCCGCTTGGTGGTGTATTGGGTCTCCTCGCCTCTGGTGAGGCGGTACTTCACCGGCTTGCGGATCTTCAGGGCCATGAGCCCGGCCACATGGTCGCAATGGATGTCGTTCTTGGAGCCGAAACCGCCCCCCACTGTCCCCCCCATGTATCGGATCCTGTTCATGGGAAGATTGAAGACAGCTGATAACATCCCGAGATGGAAATAGAGATTCTGACTCACCGTGTGGATCGCCAGCCGGTCGCTGTCGTCCGGGTAGGCCACCGAGACCTGCGGTTCCATGGGGGCGTGCTCGTTCATGGAGTTGGTGTATTTCCCCTCGACAATGAAATCCGCCTCCCTGAATCCCTTCTCCACGTCCCCCAGCCTGATTCTGCGAGTAGGGCCGCTGTTGAACTGAAATACGTTACCTTCGGGCCTTACCAACGGGGAGTCCGGCTGCATCGCCTCCCATGGATCGAAAACCGGCCGTTGCTCTTCGATTTCCAGCTTTATCTTTTCCAGAGCTTCCATGGCGACATCCTCATCAACCGCCGCAACAGCGGCAATCCGTTCTCCCCTGAAGCGGATCGGTCCGGGGGTGAAGACCGGTTGGTCGGGAATAAGCCCGTATGCGTTGGTCCCCGGAATATCCTCACTGGAGATTACACCGGCAACTCCTGGCATCTTAGCGGCAGCGGAAAGGTCCAGCGAGCGGATGATCCCCCTGTGGACTGGGCTTAACAGGCACTTCACATAAAGCATCCCCGGACGCTGGATATCGTCCACATACTCCGTCCTTCCCGTCACATGGCCGATACCGTCGTAGCGCAGTACGGGACTTCCCACATATCCGGTCATGGCTCCACCCCCTTCTCGCGGCAACAGACGACCGACTCCACGGCCTCGACGATCTCCCGGTATGAGCCGCACCTGCATAGGTTTCCGGAAATGGCGGCAACGATCTCTTCCCGGTCGGGTTCGGGGTTTTTCTCCAGCAGGGCTTTGGCAGACATGATCATCCCCGGCGTACAGAAACCGCACTGGGCCGCGTAATGTTCATGGAAGGCCGTCTGCAGCGGGTGCAGTTTCCCGCACTTGACCAACCCTTCCACCGTCTCAACGGACTTTCCCGCAACGGTCAGGGCAATGGTGAGGCAGGAGCGTACCGGTTCGCCATTGAGCAGGACGGTACAGGCGCCGCAATCTCCGGAATCGCAACCCCGCTTGACGCTCACCATCCCCAGTCTCTCCCGCAGCACGTCCAGGAGCGTTTCAGTGGGTTTAACCAGCAGCTCCGTCGGCATACCATTCAGGATAAATGAGAACGGGTATTTCATGGCTCTGTTCCCTCCTCGCTAATTTCCAATCCGGCGGCCTTGGCCAGCGCCTTGGCCACCAGCATCGTTCCCGCCTCCTTGCGGTACCAGGCGGAGGCTCGCCGGTCATCAACCGGCCTGCCGGCGGCGATGGCCATTACCGCGCATCTGCCGATCAATTCCCGGTCGATCATTTTACCCGTCAGCAGCGTTTCCGCCTCTATGCATCTGAGCGGTGTCGGGGCAATGGCCCCCACGGCAATGCGCGCCTCCCTGCAGGTGCTTCCCGACATATCGAGACGAACCGCTGCATTCACCACTGAGAGACTCATTGCCTTGCGCCTGCCGAGCTTTAAAAATACGCAATTCCCCCTGCGAAACGGCAACGAAACCTCGATTATCAGTTCTCCGGAATTAAGAATGGTTTTACCGGGGCCCTTGAAAAAATCCTTGAGGGGCACCACTCGCTCCCCTTTTTCGCTCTGAAGCCGAAGGTCCGCGTCCATGGCCAAAAGCGGTGTCGCAAGGTCGGCAGCGGGGGATGCATTGGCCAGGTTTCCGCCGATAGTGGCGGTGGTCCGGACTGCGGCGGTGGCTGCAAGTCCGGCAGCTTCGGCAAGCGCCTCAGCTTTCTTCACCACTTTCCCGCTTTCGGCAATCTCGGCCAACGGCGTTGCCGCACCGACCAGGAGCCTCCCCCCCCTCTCCCTAATATACTCCAGTCCCAGATTGCCTATATATATCAGTACCTCCGGCTTCAGCTTGTAGTAGTTTATTCTGGGGACAAGATCGGTTCCCCCTGCCAGGATAACGGCCCTTTTGCCGTAACGGCCAAGGAGAGCGAGCGTATCTTCGACACTCTTCTCCGCAAAATACAGAGTATCCCTCATCTGCAACCCCCTTTACATCTACTTGCCGAAATAATTCTGTCCTACCGTAGGAGAACTATTTTCAACTATCTCTATGCTACGACATTTTTCAGCTTTCAATGGGCGTTCCCTTTTTCTAAACCTTTAAAAAGAAAAAAGGCCGTCCCATCAGCATTCTGCTGACGGAAACGGCTTCTACTTTCCCATGGCTCCAGCGGCGCAACATGATGCACTCCTCCGGAAATAGATTAACCTAGCACCGTATCTAATATTCTTTACTCTCTCCCCCGAAAACAAGTCAAGTCATTTATATTGGCAAAAATTGGCTGCAAGGTCAACCTGAGGGGTTATGAGGCGCAGAAGACCCTCGATGCAGCCGGTTTTGAAAAACCAGGTTCATGGATGGGGGTATCCTCTCCTAGCCCTATGCGTTAAAATGAAACCCGTAAGACGCGATCTTACCGTGGATGTGGAGCGCAACAGGGTGAAAAATAAATTATTGACAAGACATATTCTTTTTTGATAGGTTAACAAAACCTAGCAAACAAGTTGGGTATAATTTTTTGCCGGCGGGATAAAGACCGGCATACAGCTTTTAAAACCGTATAGCACCATTTCTTATCAAGAGCGACTGAGGGACCGGCCCGATGATGTCGCGGCAACCCCCCGTGAGGGGAAGGTGCCAATTCCTGCGGAACCGAAAGGTTCCGGGAGATAAGGAAGAGCCGAACTCTTATGAGTGAAGTCCTCTTCCGTCAGCCCCGGAAGGGGACTTTTCATTTGGGGGTTAATTTATGAACATCTCGACACAGGCAGCGCAGATCGGACTCGATTGGGACACCAGGACCGGGGCGGTAACCGTCCCCATCTACCAGACGGCGACCTTCCGCCACCATGGGCTGGGCCAGAGCACCGGTTATGACTATTCACGCTCCGGCAATCCGACCCGGCAGGCGCTGGAGGAGGGGATAGCCCGGCTCGACGGGGGGGCGCGGGGATTTGCCTTTGCCTCGGGGATGGCCGCCATCGCCAACCTTCTCCTCCTCTTCAAAAGGGGCGACCATCTGATCGTCACCGAGGACCTCTACGGCGGCACCTATCGCCTGTTCGAGAAGATCTTCAGCCAGTATGACCTCTCTTTCACCTACGTGGATACCTCGGACCTGGAGGCGGTGCGCAACGCCATTCGGCCGGAGACCCGAGCCCTCTTCGTGGAGTCGCTCACCAACCCGCTCCTCAAGGTGGCCGACATCGCCTCACTGTCTGCGCTCTGCCGCGAAAGGAGGATCCACTGTATTGTCGACAACACCTTCCTTACCCCGTACCTCCTGCGCCCCTTTGACCTGGGAGCAGACATCACCGTCTACAGCGCCTCCAAGTATCTTTCCGGGCACAACGACACAGTGGCAGGTCTGGCGGTGGTGAAGGATCCGATTCTTGCCGAGACGGTCTACTTTAACCAGAACTCGGTCGGTGCGGTCCTCGGTCCCCAGGATTCATGGCTTACCATCCGCGGCATGAAGACCCTCGCCATTCGCCTCGACCGGCAGCAGAAAAACGCCCGGCGGATAGCTGAGTGGCTACACTCCCACGCGCGGGTGCACAAGGTCTTTTATCCCGGTCTCCCCGAACATCCCGGCCACGAACTCCTCAAGAAGCAGGCCAGGGGTTTCGGCGCCATGATCGCCTTCGAGGTGGATGATCATAGCCTGGTGGAACGGTTGCTAATGAGGACAAAGGTGATATCCTTTGCCGAGAGCCTCGGCGGAGTGGAGAGCCTGATCACCTTCCCCGAAGGCCAGACCCATGCCGACATCGAGCCGGAGATCCGGGCGCGGCTGGGGATCAACAACGTGCTGCTTAGACTGTCGGTGGGGATCGAGGATAGCGATGACCTGATCGCCGACTTGGCGCAGGCGTTTGAATAGCTAGTGACTGAATAATCCTTGAAAAAGCAGTTGACCACTAAATACACGAAATACACTGACAAAAACAGTGTAATAGCTAAATACATGAGGCAACCTTTCTGGTGAATTGCTGATGGCTGTAACAGTTTAATTTTTAGTGTTATTTTGTGTTTTTCGTGGACCTAAAAGCCGTTAATAGGATAAAAGGAGCTTTATATGAAACTCGGCACGAAAATCATTCACGGCGGTCACGAGATCGACCCCTATACGAAGGGGCTCTCCACACCCATTTACCAGGTCTCCACCTTTGCCCAGGAGTCAATGGATCATTTCGGCAAATACGATTACGCCCGCTCCGCCAACCCGACCCGCGAGGCGCTGGAGGATACCATCGCTCAACTGGAGAACGGGACGCGCGGCTTCGCCTTCGCCTCGGGGATGGCGGCGATCTCTTCGACGCTGCTTCTCTTCTCTCCCGGCGACCATCTGGTCGTCTGCGAGGATGTCTACGGCGGCACCTTCCGGGTCCTGACCTCCCTGTTCAGCCGGCTTGGCATCGAAGCGACGTTTGTAGATACCACCAACCTGGCGAACATTGAGTCAAACTTCAGAGAAAACACGAAAGGGCTTTTCCTGGAGACCCCTTCCAATCCGCTCATGAAAATCACCGACTTGGCCGGGGCGGCGGAACTGGCCAAGGAGCGGGGGATCATCACCCTGGTTGACAACACCTTCATGACCCCCTATTTTCAGAGGCCCCTCGATCTCGGCTGCGACATTGTCCTCCATAGCGGGACCAAGTTCCTGAACGGCCACAGCGATGTGATATGCGGCTTCGCGGTGGTAAGAGACGCGGAGCTGGCCAAGCGGATCAGGTTCATCCAGAACGCCTTCGGCGCGATCCTCGGCCCCCAGGACTCGTGGCTGGTGCTGCGGGGGTTAAAGACCCTCAAGGTGCGGATGGAAGAGAGCCAGAGTGGGGCCATTGCCGTCGCCGCATGGCTCAGTCGACAGGAACGCGTTACGGAGGTCCTCTTTCCCGGCCTGCCCGATCATCCGGGCCATGATATCCATGCCCGGCAGTCGACAGGGGCCGGCGCAGTCCTTTCATTCAAGCTGGAATCGCTGGCGCTGACCCGGAGGGTCCTGGAGGGAGTGAAAATGGCCGCCTTCGCCGTGAGCCTCGGCGGGGTCGAGAGCATCATCTCCTACCCGGCGCGGATGTCCCACGCGGCAATGCCCCCGCAGGAGCGGGAAGCGAGGGGGGTAACCGACACCCTTGTGCGGTTGTCGGTGGGACTCGAAGACTCAGAAGACCTGATTGCCGATCTGGACCGGGTGATAAATTAATGAAGGAAGAAAATGAATCGATTTGATTTAAAAAATCGTATTTGATACTGCTTCGGCAGGGTATCTCAGCGAAGAACCCCCGGATTTCTGTATTGTTTTGGGAGTTCTTCGCGTTTTCAGCGAGATCTATTCTCAGGCGGACTTTTCCAGGACCTCGTTCATGGAGCCGGTCCGGTATCCTTGCAGGTCGAGCGCCACGTATGTATAACCGGCGCTCTTCACCAGCCTGATCACATCATCCCTCAGGCCGTTAACCACCCGGTCGAACTCGGCGGGACCCAGCTCGATGCGCGCCATGTCGCCGTGGTGGCGGACCCTTATGGTTCTAAGCCCCAACTCCCGCAAGCTCTCTTCGGCGCGTCCGACCTGGCTGACCTTCTCCCTTGTTATGGTAGTGCCGTAGGGGAAGCGCGACGAGAGACAAGCAAAGGAGGGTTTGTCCCAGGTGGGGAGATCCATGTCTTTTGACAGAGCACGGATATCGTCCTTGCTCAGGCCCGCCTCGTCAAGGGGACTTCGGACATTCAGCTCGCAAGCCGCCTGCTTGCCGGGACGGTAGTCGCCGCGGTCGTCCAGGTTGCTCCCGTCCAGGACATAAGGGAGCCCCTCTTCGTCGGCGACCTTGCGGAGCTTGGTGAAGAGCTCACTTTTGCAGTAATAGCAACGATTTTTGGGGTTCTCGGCGAAACCGGGAATGTCCAACTCTTCCGACTCGACCACCCGATGCCGGCCGCCGATTTTCCGTGCAAATTCTGATGCTTCGCGCAGTTCCCGTTCCGGATAGGTCTCGGAAGTTGCAGTTACCGCCAGGGCCCGGTCGCCGAGCAACTCGGCAGCGACCGCAAAGAGGAGAGTCGAGTCAACCCCTCCGGAAAATCCCACGACACATCCTCCCATGTCGCGAATGATGGCATACAGCTTATCCTTTTTTTCCTGCAGCAATGGGTCCATGGTCGTTCTCCTTATAGATATTCCACTTCTTCCGGCTCGATGCGGCCTGCGATGATCCGGAAGGATTTCAGTACGGGGTTGTTTGCATCTTGCAGGGAAACTATGACGTAAGAGACATTGGGGGTCAGAGCCAGACGGACATCTTCCGCCGAAGGGCGTGCCGGGCTCTCCGGATGGGAGTGGTAAATGGCGAGCATTTCCATCCCCTTTGCCCGCATCTCTTTCATAACCGCGAACTGCTCAGTAGGGGCCATCATGAAGTGCTCGTTGCTCTGGTCAGTGTTGGTCATCCGGAAGAGGGTAGAGACTTTCTCCTCTGTTCCCCCCAGGATGCCGCAGACTTCCAAAGGAAAACCTTCACAGGCGTGGTCAATGGCGGCGTCGGCAAGTTTTCGCGGAATGCGCAACATCTATTTCTTTTCCAGATCGCAGACGTTCAACGCGTCCAGTTCGTCCTTCAGTTCGGTTATGGACGGATTTTCCCCGCAGATGGGGCAGTGGGGGTTCCTGCGCACCTTTACCGTGCGGAAGGTCATGGCGAGTGCATCGTAAACCAGGAGCCTGCCGGCCAGGAGTTCGCCCATGCCGAGAAGGTATTTGAGCGCCTCGGTGGCCTGAATCATGCCGATCACACCGGGGAGCACACCGAGGACTCCCGCCTGCGAGCAGGTGGGGATGGCGTCCTTTGGCGGCGGGGCGGGGAAGATGCAGCGGTAGCAGGCCGACTGGCCGGGGATGAAAGTCATCGTCTGGCCGACGAAATGGAGTATTCCGCCGTGGGAATATGGCTTGCCCGCCAGTACGCAAGCGTCGTTGATCAGGAATTTGGCGGCGAAGTTGTCGGTGCCGTCGATGATGAAATTGTAACCGTCTATTATGTTGAGGATATTAGCGGCGCTGATCCAAGTATGATAGGTGTTTACCCGCACATCCTGGTTCATCGCCTCCATCTTCTCCTTGGCGGAGAGGACTTTAGGCACGCCGATATCCTTTGTCTGATGGGCGATCTGGCGCTGCAGGTTTGATAGTTCCACAACATCCGCATCGGCGATACCGATGGTTCCCACCCCTGCCGCCGCAAGGTAGAGGGCGATAGGAGAACCGAGTCCGCCGGCGCCGATGATCAATACCTTGCCGCCCAGAAGCTTTTGCTGACCTTTCCCCCCTACCTCTTTGAGGATGATGTGGCGGGAATAGCGTTCGATCTGCTCTTCGGTAAACATTACTTACCTCCCCCCATGAAATAAAGGAACTCCACCTCATCTCCATCCTTGACCTGAGTCGTTGCGAAGCTTTCCCGTTCTAGTATCTCGCCGTTCAGCTCCACGGTCACATATTCCGGTGTCTCCACTTTCAGCTCCGCAAGCAGGGTGGATATGTTGAGAGTATCTTTGCCGTCGATTGCCGCGGGCTTACCGTTAACTGTGAGATTCATTTTACCCTTCACCCTTGTCTTTTCAAATATTTTCGAGGGACTGCGCAAAGTCCTCGATGATGTCCTCAATCGCCTCTATCCCGACCGAAACACGGACCATCTCTTCACTGACCCCCATGAGGGCCTTCTCTTCCGGCCCGAAATCACTGCAAATGGTGCTGGCGGGATGGATGACGAGGGTCTTTGCGTCGCCGATATTGGCGAGGTTTTTTGCCAGCCTGAGGCCGTTGATGAAGCGGAAAGCCTTTTCGCGGTCAAGGAGGCCGAAAGTCAGGATACCACCGAATTTATTGTTGTAAAGCCTTTTGGCTGTGGCAAAGCCGGCGTTCTCCTCCAGCCCCGGATAGTTTGCCCAGGCGACCTTGTCATGTCCGTTGAGAAAACGGGCAAGCTCCAAGGCATTCAAGCAATGGCGCTCCATCCTTAAGCCCAGGGTCTCGATCCCTTCGCTCAAGAGAAACGAGTTCATGGGAGCGGCGCAGGCCCCGAAATCCTTGTGAATCAGTTTTCTGGCGCGGGCCGTGAAGGCAAAAGATCGGTATTTCTGCACGAACGGAGCGAAGTGGGGGAACTTGCCGCTCTGCCAGTCAAAGGCGCCCATATCGACAATGGCGCCCCCTATGGCATTGCCGGTGCCGTTTATGAACTTGCTTGTCGAATGAATAACGATATCGGCGCCTAGATCTATTCCCCGGGCCAGGCAGGGGGTGGTCACGGTGGCGTCCACCATGAACGGGATGCCAGCCTTGTTGGCAAGGGCCGCGATGGCGGAGATGTCGGGAACATCCAGTTTGGGGTTGCCTATCGTCTCGACGAAGATCAGCCGGGTTTTGTCGTTAATCACGGCGCTGATCGCCTGGAGATCGGTAGGGTCGACGAAGCGGGCAACAATGCCGAAGTTGGAAAGCGTGTCGCGGAAAAGGGAAAAGGTGCCGCCGAACAGGGACGACGAGGCGAGGATCTCATCGCCGCATCTGACTATGGTCATTACCGCGGTGGTGATGGCGGCCATGCCGGAAGCGGTGGCTATTGCCGCGATCCCCCCATCCAGCATGGCGAGCCGATTTTCCAGCGCCTCGGTGGTGGGATTGCCAATACGGGTATAGACCTGCCCTACCTTTCGCCCCCGAAAGATATCCTCCAGTTCCTCTGCGGTTTCGTGGGCAAAGGATGACGACTGGACTATCGGTACGGTGGTTGCGCCGGCCGGGCCGGCTGATAAACCCCCGTGTATCAGTAGGGTATTGAAACGGTATCTGTTTAGCTGTTCCGCCAAGACAAGCCTCCCAAGGTTTGAAAAGCCCCATCCCGGCTGGGATGGGGCTTGGTAAATCATTTTTCAAGAGCTTGTTAGAGCCGGTTGCTGTGGTTTCACTGGGCTGTTCCCTCCACCACTCTCGATAAAGCGGGACTATTCCATAGTCGATTGTTAATAGATTTATTACTTTATCGGTCGGCAATTGTCAAGGCAAAAAATATTTTTAGTTTAGTTGATTTGTAGTTATTACGACAACGATTCTTCATTTTTCGGTGAACAATAAAACTTGAAATCACTTCTGAAAGGTTGACGATCAAAAATTTGAACCATTAAAATGTGGTTGCGGCATTCGGTATAATGGGAGATGGCTGGTCAACCGGGGGGAAATGAAAAAGGCCGGCATTTGCCGGCCTTTTTCATCATGCCTGGGAGAAAGGTTAGACAGGGGCAATGGCGGTAACTGGACAGGTATCCACACATGCGCCGCAATCAATGCAGGTATCCGCATCAATAACCCTTTTCTCGCCTGCTTCGCTTATAGCGTTGGTAGGGCAGGAATCATCACATGCGCCGCAATTAATGCATTCATCGGAAATAACGTGAGACAAGGTATCACCTCCTTCAAAAAGTTTTTAATCAGAAAACTGATTATTTGTATACACTTGATTCAAATTATCATATGCATTAGCAAAAATCCAGCACAAAAAAAGGAGCTGGATTTTCGCATTCCCTCCTGGCATCAAAAGGGAAAGCAGTTATTATTTTAGAAAGTTATAAAGGCATAAGGGAGTTATCCGCGACCGGTATTTGCCTGATGAGGATATGCCATGACGCATTTACTTGAGCTTTTTACTGTTTTTGTAATTCAACTCTTCATTGTCGTCGATCCTGTTGCCGGCATCCCCGTCTTCCTCACCATCACGCCGAACAAAACACGAGAAGAAAGGCATACCCTGGCACGCCGTGGGTGCATCATCGGCTGCATCATTATAATCTTTTTCCTCGCGGGGGGGCATCAAATCCTCACTTACTTCGGCATTCAGACTCCGGCTGTCCAGATCTGCGGAGGCATTCTCCTCTTCGTCATCTCACTGGACCTGCTTTATGGCCGGGCAACCGGCACAGAAATCAGCAGTCGGGAAGCGCGGCTTGCCGAGGCCAAGCAAGACATCTCCGTAACTCCGCTTGCCATCCCGATCCTGGCCGGGCCGGGGGCAATCGCGACAAGTATCATTTTTGCCGGACGAACGACCAGCGCCGTGGAGTTCGGGGTGCTCATCGCCGGAACCACTCTGGTATTCGCCGCCACCTACCTTTGCCTCCACTGGGCCGACTATCTCAATCGGGTCATCGGTGACCTCGGCATGACCATCCTTACCCGGATAATGGGCCTTCTCATCGCCTTCATCTCCGTGCAGTACGTTATCGACGGTGTCCGCACCCTCCTTGCGTGCGGTTTTCCTTCCCATTAATCAGTGCAGGCGCCAAACAGGGGTCAGTTTGCGTTCACCAGCCGAAGTAAATCATCGTAAGGGTGGTAGCCCACCAGCGATACCTCTCCGTAGAGGTAAAAGGGGACAGCTGTGACGCCCATCTGCCGTGCCCGAAGCCAGTCCTCATCCACGGCCGCCTCGAACAGCCCCACGGCCAGGACATCCCAGACCTCGTCCGGGGGGAGGCCAACGGCTGCGGCGATATCTTCCAGCACCGGGAGTTGGGCGATGTCCTTCCCCTCGGCAAAATAGGCATGGAACGCCTGGTGGCGAAAGTCATCCCCTTTGCCCAGGGTTGCGGCCCACTTCTCCAGCTCCTGGGCTCGGCGGCTATTACTGATACGGTCCCGGCGGGCCAAGGGTAGGCCCGCTACGGACGCCGCCTCCCTGAGCCGTCCCTTGCTCTCTTCCAGGTGTTGGGTGCGGCCCCGGAACAGCTCGACCAGTTCCATTCCCTCCACCGGGACCTCGGGGTGAAGCGGAAACAGGGTCCAGCGTAACGCAATGTCCCGCTCCCGCATCAGCCGGTCGGTGTTGGCCGTGCCCAGATAGCACCAGGGGCAGGTGTAGTCGTAAAATACCTCAAGCAGCAGTTTCCCAGCGCTCATTTCACACCTCCTGCACGCAAGTTGCCCCCTTTTTCCTTCTCAAGTTCCCGTTTCAGTTCTGTTCAAGATCGAGAAGCCATTTCTAGCCCGAAATGAGGCGAACGGGACCGGCGGCTGAACACTCATTTTTAAATTTTGTGCCCTTCAGTTATGAAATACCACAAAAAAAGAATAATCATAGAATAAATCTAGAGGCTCTCCATCCAGCTGCAATCAGAAGCCGCGTAGTCAAGAGGCCGGAAAGCCCAGTCGCAAGGAGGAGGGGCATGTAAAGGCACAGACTCAACCTGTGGTGTCTTCACTCGGATAAAGATTACTGGGGTCTGCCTTGAGTCGCATGTCGAGCACGTCGAGAAGCAACTCTGCTGCACCCCTTGGCGGGAGACGAAGCAAGCTGCAATGAAGTTCCGTCATTCCTCCCGGAACCTTTACCACGAGATAATCGAGGGCTTCACGGTGGGCAGGATTAAGGCTAAGCCGCTGCAGCTCGATGGAGGTGCGTCGATGTGTCAGAGGAACGCCGGTGTCAAGACCCCATTGCATGAGTTGGAAAACAGCCATAATTGAAGGGTTAGCGGCAACGCCGGCCATCTTCAGCTTGATGGCGGCCAATTGGTTGATCGGCAACAGATTCAGGTGTTCTATGTCGTTACGATTCATCGACTCGCTGGGAGAAAGGGGCATGGCTTGTCTCCTGAACAATTTTGCAGATAAATCTATCTGGTTTCCACCAGGTCCATGCGGATCTTCAAGATCCCCGGCAGCGGATGGTTGTAGCCGGGAAGCTTGAGCAGCACATCGCTCTTGATCAGTTCACCGCGTTGCACCCATTTTACCCCGTCCAGGCTCGCCCAGTCACGAAATACAAAGAACTCCCGTGTCGGGGTGACTGCCAGTTCCGCGCTGGCCGTCTTCGTGAAGAGGCTCCCCTCGACCGATACGGAGATGGTGATAGGCTGACCGGCAGGGAACATTAGAATATAGTCGCTGTCCGGCACGGACTCTCCGAAACGGATGACAGGGAGTTTTGCCAGCTGGTCGTAGGAAGGCGGGGAAGCAGTCGCAAAACCGGCTGACAGCAGAGAAAAAAAGAGTGAAACAACTAGACATTTCATGATCATCCTCCTTACAGCAAATTGGATATTGAGATAAAACCGCACCTGAAAACACGACTTTTCGTTTTTAACTGGAACTTTTAGATTTCGCCCCAAATAACCTCTTGTTGTTGTCAAATATCTCCTCCGTTACCCCCAGTGCCCGTTTCAGTTCCACATCCCGGTCCCAGGGATTCTTCTCCGCCAGGATTTCCCTCAAAGTTGGCGGCCCGAGCTTGAAAACATGGAACCACGGTGAGGTGATACCGCTGTTGATAAGGGGCATATCCGTGCCGTATAGAAGGCGATCGTGCAGCTCTCCGTGGCGTAGCAGGCGCTCCAGCTGGCCGAGCCGGTTTGCCTGGGTCAGGGCTGAGATGTCGGCGTAAAGGTTGGGAAAACCGGCTGCCAGACGGAGAAAGCGGTCAAAATTCCGTTCCCCGCCATTCCTGCCGTTGCTTGCGGCATGGGCGGCTATCACCGTCACCCCTTCGGCGAGGGGGAGACGCAGTCGTTCCGGGTCACCAAGTTCGTTACATGCACGGGTGAATGAATGCTCCGCGCCGGTATGGGTGAGGAGAGGGAGCCCGATCTCCGCCAGTCGGCGGTAAAAGGGAACGAGCCGCTTGTCCGCCGGATCGATGAGCTGTATGGATGGGAGCCACTTGATGAGAACGGCACCGTTGGCCGCAGCTTCATCAAGGCGTTCGAGGGCGTCGAGGCGATGGGGATTTATGCTCGCCCCGAATAGCAGGTTGGGGTAGCGGCGCACCTCGGCTGCGGCGAACGCATTCGGGATAAATATCTCGGTCCGGTTGGCATCCAACTCCCCCTTCTCTCCAACCACGCAATCCATGGCGAGTAACACTGCCTTGGAAACCAGGCGCGACCCGACCAGGGTCTCGGAGAGGCGGCGGACCACGAGAGCATCCCCCTCGCGCGCGAGTTCAGTTTCGGTCACACCGAAGGAGCGGAGGTAGACTCGATACCTCCAGTTTCCGCGAAGCGCCGGAGAAACGAAGCAGCCACTCCCGCCGCCGCCGATGCCGGCCGTATGGCAGTGGATATCAATTATTGTTGAATCAGGCATATATCTGGTTTTCCGGGCAATCCAGCCAAAACCGCCGGTCAGGTGAACAGGCGCCCCATTGTGTCCCTATATGCACTTTTAGTGCATGGCAAAGGGTAAGTCAATCACCAAATAGTCAATTCCTTTTTCCTATGTTTACATGAATGCACAAAAATGATAAACAAGTGCAGGTATGGAGGTGTTGTTCTTAAGACGCCCGGCGACCAGGCGCTGAGTTTCCCGTCAATGGGGTGGTGCATGCATGTCTCTAACTGTAAAAAGCTCCTCGCCCAGTGGGTAGTTGCCGGCAGATTAAGCGAAAAGCTGCCCGAGGTAGCCGCATTGAGGGGTGTGCCGCAACCGGACGAATATCACTTGGAAGGCGACGCTTACGTGCATACCATGCTGGCGATGGAAGCGGTTGATGAGGATGCCGACCAGCGTATATTCTGGGCGGTGCTTCTCCATGATATCGGCAAGGTGCTCACGACCGCCTTTGTTGAAGGTCGCTGGCGTTCACGCGGGCATGCGGAGGCGGGGGCGAAGCTGGTCCCGGAAATCATGTGCCGTCTGGGATTTCCTGAGCTGGCAGCGGATGTTGAATGGCTGGTCAGACACCACGATTTTCTCCTGTCGTGGAATTTGAAGCCGGGTGACAGACTTACCTCCAGGCAGCGCCGTTTCGTCGAACATCCGCTGTTTCCTCTGTTGCTGCAGGTCAACACCGCGGATGCCGCGGCCTCTTTGGGAAAAAGCCACAAAGGGGAGTTAGTAAAGATGCTGGAGGAGATTATTGCTGAAATATGATACCAATCAAGGACTATAATCCCACCCGAAGTTTTGCCGTACTGACCTTCGCGTTGATAGTTCTGAACGTGATGGTTTTCATCAAGGACCGCCTGACCGGCCATTACGAACGGGTATTGGTGCAAACCGATCAGGGGGCAATGGCGGTGACCCAGTTTGTCGGGGGGCTCTCGGAGCGGCTGGCGCTTGTGCCGGCGCAGTTCATCAGCCATCCCTTCATGGCATGGCCGACCATCTTCACCTCCATGTTCCTGCACGGCAACTGGCTGCATATCGGTTCGAACATGCTCTATCTCTGGATCTTCGGCAACAATATCGAAGATACCCTGGGAAAGAGCCGCTTTCTCTTCTTCTATTTCACTTGCGGCATCGCCGCTGCCATTGCTCAGGTGTTGAGCGATCCCACTTCCTCTATTCCCATGGTAGGGGCAAGCGGAGCCATCGCGGGTGTTCTCGGGGCATATCTGATTCTCTTCCCCCGGGCCAGGATCCTCACCCTGGTGCCGATCTTCATCATTTTTTTCACGATTGAAATACCGGCCTACTTCATTATCGGATACTGGGCCCTGATCCAGTTCGCCAACGCCTATTGGCTGGGGGGAGGTGAGATGGGCCGCGGCGGAGTAGCCTATTATGCCCATCTGGGAGGCTTTGCGGCCGGGGTTGCTCTCATTCTGCTCCAAGGTGGCGGCAGTTCTGGCAAGAGACGAAGAGCCACGCGGGGTTTCTTTTGAGTTCTTCTTGCCGTCATGCCGGAAAGCCCCCGCTTCATGGAAATGGGGCCTCTATCTGTCCACCGCCATAAGATCCCAGCGCTGGCTGTCAGCGTTGTAGGCCAATTCGAAAAGATCGGCGCCGTCGGAAACGGCGAAATGGAGGATGGTCGCTTCTCCCTGCCGCTCCCGCCATGTGTAGGTGACTTCCCTGACAGTGTGCTTGCGCCGACGCCAGTCGAACCAGACCGGCGCAATACGGTTTCCCGGCCCGAAAATCACTGCCACGCGTATATTTTCCCGTATTTTCTCCATTGTTATTTCCCAGGAAGGGATTCGTAAAAAGTTCCAGATGCAAGGCTTGCGAGCCTTGAGGCGTGAGGCGTACAAAAGGTACGCCGCAGCAACGAAAGGGGAGCGTAACGCAGCAGATGGACTTTTTACGAATTCGTCACACGAGGGGGCGGTAGATCCCCACCACCTTTCCTATGATAGTCACTTCCCGTTCCCCCGCGCGGATGATGATCGGCTCCATGTTGGGGTTTTCCGGCTGCAGGCGGATACGACCGCGTTCCTTGTAGAAGCGCTTGAGCGTGGCCTCCCCTTCAACCATGGCGACTACGATGTCACGGTTCTCGGCCGTAGGCTGGGGCCGTACCAGGGCAAGGTCTCCCTCGAGGATGGCGGCGTTGATCATGGAATCCCCCTTCACCCGCAGGAAAAAGGCATCTTCCGCCGGCAGCCTGGAGCGGTCTATTGTGAAGTAGCCTTCTATCTCCTCAATGGCAGGCTGCAAAGCCCCGGCCCGCACCGTACCGACTATCGGGACGGAGAGTGTTCCCCCATGGTTGGTGACCATGATTCCCCGAGAACTGCCCGCGGTTTTCCTGATAAATCCTTTTCGCTCCAAGGCCTCCAGATGCTTTATCACACCCAGGGTGCCGCTCACCCCCAGATGCCCGCCGATCTCCCGCAGCGTTGGAGGGTAGCCGCACCTTTCCAGATGATCGGTGATGAAGTCGAGGACCTTTTTTTGCCGAAGAGTGATTTCTTCCATGGGTAACCTCTTAAACGACTTTTTATGCAAAGGTTATAGTTCACATTTGATAACCCAATATAGCAGGGGAAAGGATGTTTGTCAACCGGCGGAGTTGCCCATATCAGTTTAATTATTTCCGACGCAGCCCGCCAATCTCTATCAAATATTGACAAACGTGGATTTTGCGGGGAAAATAAAAAGAAATCTCATCCGGAGGGGGATGCTTGGATACAGTGTTTCTGGAACTTGTGGTTATTGCCGTTCTCATTGCGCTGAACGGTTTTTTTGCCTGTTCCGAGTTTGCCATTATATCCATCAGGAAGAGCAAGGTGGCTCAACTGGTGGCTGAGGGGGACGAGCGGGCCAAGGTGGTGGAAGAACAGCAGAAAGACCCCCCTCGTCTCCTCGCCATCGTCCAGATCGGCATGACCTTGATGGGCGCAACGGCATCTGCGGTCGGTGGCATCATCGCCGTCGAGCACTTGAAACCGGTGCTGCAGAAACTTCCCTATGAAGTGGTGCGGAATGCCGCGGAGCCGATTGCAGTGTCGATTGTGGTCGTCATCCTTTCTTACCTCATCCTGATTTTCGGGGAACTGGTCCCCAAGACCCTCGGTTTGCAGTATGCCGACACTATGGCTCTCAGAGTGGCCAGGCCTATTTATCTCCTGGAGCGGATCGGAGGGATCGTTGTTTCTCTCCTCACTCTTTCATGCAAGGCTGTCCTTTTTATCATGGGGATCAAGGGGAAGGAGCGGGCGTTCATTACTCGTGAGGAGGTCCAGCACATAGTGGCGGAAGGGCGCGAGACAGGGGTGTTCAGCGCCACCGAGCATGAGTATATCAAAAACATCTTCGATTTCACCCATACCAGCGTCCGTGAAGTGATGGTGCCGCGCACACGGATGGCCACCCTCGACCTGGAACTCTCCCGCAGGGAAATGCTCAGTTTCATCCTGGAAAACCAGTATTCCCGTTATCCGGTGTTCCAGGGAAGCGTCGAAAATATCGCCGGTTTTATTCACGGCAAGGACTTCCTCGGCCGTATAGTGGCCGAACCCGATTTTGACATCAACTCGATCGTGCGGCCGCCATTCTTTGTGCCGGAAGGGAAAAAGGTCAATGAACTGCTGAAGGAATTGCAGAAGAAAAGGATCCACATGGCGCTGGTGGTTGATGAGTACGGCGGCATCAGCGGCCTGGTAACAACCGAAGACTTGCTGGAGGAGCTGGTGGGGGAAATCGAGGACGAGCACGATATCGGTGAGCCGCACCCTGTGCAACGGCTGGCCGACGGCAGTATGATCGTGGATGCCCTGATTTCAATCTACGATCTGGCGGACCTTCTCGGTATTGAACTGGAAGAAGACCTTCCTTACGACACCCTTGCCGGGCTGATCCTGCACCAGTTGGGACGGTTTCCGGAAAAAGGGGAAAAACTTGAGGTGGAAGGTTTTACACTGGTTTGCGAAGAGGTAAAGCGGACGGCCATCGTCAAAGTGCGGATCACTAAGAGGGAACCGAATATGGTTGGTGAAGAAGAAAAGCCTCAAAAATGAAGGGGCCTTTTTTTCCCGATGGTGACCGAGGCAATGACCGCAATTGCGAGCACCGCGACGATCACCATGAGTGAGATATGGATGGGGATCGGATAGTAATCCGAGATGATCATCTTCATACCGACGAAGGCCAGAATGAAAGAAATCCCCGTTTTCAGATAGACGAACATATCCATGACATTGGCAAGGAGATAGTAAAGAGATCTCAATCCCAGTATTGCAAAGACGTTGGAAGTGTATACGATAAAGGGGTCCCTGGTCACCGCCAGGATGGCGGGGATGGAGTCCATGGCGAAAATCACGTCGCTTGACTCCACCACCAAAAGCGTCAGGAAGAGATGAGTCACAGCAACTTTTCCTCCTGGCTTGCTGAAAAAACGATCACTGCGCGAATCTGTAGTAACTGTAAAGAAACGTCCGACCAGCCGAACCAGCAGGTTTTTCTCCGGGGTGAGCTTCCAATTTTTACCGAACAGCATCTTTATCCCGGTAAAAACCAAAAGCCCGCCAAAAATGAAGATCATCCAGTGGAACCGCTCCAAAAGCCCGATCCCGCCAAAAATGAAAATCCCCCGCATTACCAGGGCGCCGATGATTCCCCACTTAAGAATCTTCGGCTGGTGTGTCTTGCTCACGTTGAAGTAGCTAAAGATCATGATGAAGACGAAGAGGTTGTCAACGGAGAGCGATTCCTCGATGATGTAGCCGGTGAAGAACTCCAGGGCCTTGGTCGGTCCCAGGTAAAAATATATCCAGGCGTTGAAGGCGAAGGCCAGGGAAACCCAGGCCAGCGTCCAGATTAAGGCTTCCCTGAATTTAACCTCATGGCTCTTGCGGCTGAAAATCCCGAGATCAAGAGTAAACACGACCGTAAGGAGAACAGCAAAGCCCAGCCACATCGTCGTTTGAGTTGACATCATGCCGACAACCTAGTTGAAAGCCTGCCAGTTGTCAAATAAATACCACTTGTTTGGCTTGAGGAAATCCCGCCTTGCAATTCCCCGTTGAATACCTTACCATCGCCGGGAACTGCGGGAGGGTAAATGGATTTAGCGGTTTTCTTTACAACGTTTGGTATCATTTTCCTGGCTGAACTGGGTGACAAGACTCAACTGACCGCCATGGCGCTGGCTGTGAGGTTTCCTTGGGAGAAGACATTTGTCGGCATTGCCGCCGCTTTTGCCATATTGAATCTAGGTGCTGTAGTGCTGGGGAAACTCCTCTTCGCCTTACTTCCACTGTTTTGGATCAAGCTGGTTTCGGCGGGAATGTTTCTTTTCTTCGGCGTCGCAACCCTGACGGGGAAAGGATTTGATAAGGAGGAAGAGGAGACGAAAGAGAAGCGATACGGGGGGAGGGGGGGAGTTGTTACTTCGTTTCTCATGATCTTTGTGGCTGAAATGGGGGACAAGACCCAACTCGTCACCGCTTCCATGGCGGCCCAGCAAGACGCGCCCCTTGCCGTTTTTGCCGGTTCGACCCTGGCCCTGTGGTCCGTTTCCCTACTCGGCATTTTCGCCGGACGAAAGTTGATCCAATTTATTCCATTGTCCCGTATCCATAAGGTGGCAGGCTATCTCTTCATCATTTTTGGCGCGGCGATTATTTATCAAGTCTTCTCCGCGCATTAACTTCTGTTGCTTTTTGAGTCCTATCTATTTTACAATAATTATTTATGTGAACTGATAACAGCTATGCGACAGGAATCTCCCGATTCAGGATTCGGGATGGTTCAACGTTATTAACACAATATTCAATATCCTGAAAAGAATTATGTAACGGTAAGTTATAAATGAAACCTTTTCCGTCATAGAGATATTGATGCCTTATAAAAATACCGATAGTTACATAGAAAAAACCTTCCTCTATTTACTTGTTTTTTCCTTCTTTCTGCATGCTGCGATGTTTGCGTTAGTCATCTATCTTCCCCAGGAAAAGAAGGTCGCCAAAGAAGAACCGGTTATGGTCGAGTTGCAGGATCTCCCTCCGAGCAAGGAATCACCACCCAGGAAAGAAAAAGAGGTGAAGCGCCTTGCTGAGGAAAGACATCGAGTTGCCAGGGAGCAAGCTCCCAAAGGGGAGATGGAACGGGACAGAACAGCCGCACTGCAGAGGCGGACTACGCCTCAAATTGCGCAACCGTCGCGGAGAGCGAGAGAAATGGAGCCTTTGCGGCCGGAGAAAGAGACCCCCGCAAAAGAGGCGCCATTAAGCGAAAGCATACTGAAGCCCAGGGAAGAAAGGTTTCCCAAACTTGCCAAACTATTTCCAAATGCAGGTAAAATGGCCAGGCTTGAGGAAAGTTATCGCAAGAAATATGGTCCCGAAGTGGAAGAAGGGGAAACCAGGTTTCTGAATACCGACGACATCCAGTTCGGCTCTTTCCTGCGCAGATTTGAAACGGCGGTGTACGGGGTCTGGAGTTACCCGCAGGAGGCGGCCCAGCAAGGCATTGAGGGGGTGACGCCAGTGAAGATAACATTCAACCGGAAAGGGGAAATAGAGAAGGTCGATATTCTTGAGACTTCAGGCAGCACTATCCTGGATGATGAAGTCCTCCGCACCTTGCATCTGATCGGACCGGTAGGCTCATTGCCTAAGGGGTATACAAAGGACAAATTCTATCTTATCGCATTCTTCCAATACGGGATCATGAGAGGAATAAGCCGTTCGCTGCATTGATGTCATTTATTGATCACACTCCGCCAGTCGTTGCCGGAGAAAGGTCTTGAAATCGGTGTTGAATTCCTCCCGCTTCAACGCCATGTCTACCGTGGCCTTCAGGAAGCCGAGCTTGTCGCCGCAGTCATGACGGACCCCTTCGAACCGGCAACCATATACGGCCTCATCCTGAAGAAGTTTGCGGATGGCATCGGTCAACTGAATTTCCCCCCCCTTGCCGGGCTTCTGTTTTTCCAGAATAGGGAAAATATCCGGGGTCAGGACATAACGCCCAATGATCGCCAGGTTTGAGGGGGCCTCTTCCCGCTTAGGTTTTTCAACCATGTCGAGCACTTCAAATACCTGATCGGAGAGCTGGTTGGCCTTTACGCAGCCATACGAGGAGATGTTCTCCATGGGGACTTCCTCCAGGGCCAGGACCGTTCCCCTGTATTTTCTGTAAACATCGAGGAGCTGGGCGAGACAAGGTTTCTCTCCGTCGATTATATCGTCACCAAGGAGGACTGCGAACGGTTCATCACCAACGAACTCTTTGGCGCAGAGAATGGCATGTCCCAATCCCAGCGCCTGTTTCTGGCGGACATAATAGATCTTGACCATGTCCGCAATGTCGCGGATTTCCTTAAACGCCTTATCCTTTCCCTTTTCCTGGAGCAGTGCTTCAAGTTCAAAAGAGATGTCGAAGTAATCTTCGAGCGCACGCTTACCCCGGCCGGTGACGAAGAGGATATGCTCGATCCCGGCGGCAACAGCCTCTTCCACGACATAATGCACCAATGGCTTGTCGATAAGAGGAAGCATTTCCTTTGGTGAGGATTTTGTGGCGGGAAGGAACCTGGTGCCGAGTCCGGCTACCGGAAAAACCGCTTTTTTTACCTGCATTACCGTACCTCCTTGATAATATCGGGGATCAGTTCCTCTCTCCCCATGGCCATGATATGGATGCCGTCGCAGAAGGGCTTCACCTCCGCCGCCAGCCGGCGGGCGATTTCGATCCCTTTGGCGAGCGGCGCTGCGGCATTCTCCAATTCTTCTACGATGGTGGCCGGCACCATCAGGCCGGGGATGTGTTCATTTACATAGCGGGCCATATTCGCCGATTTGAGGAGCAGGATACCGGCGATGATCTTGACGTTGAGATGACTGACGGCTGCTCTGAAGGTGCGAAACCTTTCCGGGTTGAAAACCGCCTGGGTCTGAAAGAAGCGCGCACCGGCCGCCGCTTTCTTCTCCAGTTTATAGAAAGTCAGGGGAAAAGGTTCGGCTTCGGGGGCCGCCGCGGCGCCCGGATAGAAGCGCGGGGCGCCTTGCAGGGTATTGCCGGTCAGATCTTTCCCTTCGGCAAGTTCGCCTATGGTCTGCAGAAGCTGCACGGAATCGAGATCGAAAACCGCTTTGGCCTGGCTATGATCACCAAATGAGATATGGTCTCCGGTCAGGGCAAGGACGTTGACGATGCCGAGCGCCGCCGCGCCCAGAAGATCGCTCTGCAAGGCCATGCGGTTTCTGTCCCGGCAGGTAATCTGGAATACCGGTTCAATTCCCGATCTGACCAGGAGAGCCGCGGCGGCCAGGGGAGAGATCCGCATATTGGCCCCCTGGTTGTCGGTAACGTTGATGGCATCGACATACTCCCGAAGATCACCTGCCTTCTCAAGGAATTCCCCGCAGTCGCACCCTTTAGGCGGGCAGACTTCTGCGGTGATGGCGAACCCTCCGGCGTCGAGTTTTTTCTGTAGTCTGGAAATCATTTCTCGATCTTCAGTTTTCCCGGCTTGAGCATTCTGGAAAAATCTTTCCGGGTAGCAGTTTTGCGCAGGTTTTCAGCCATTCCCTGGTTCTGCAGACGCTGATAAATCTGACTCCAGACGCATTCTGCTTCCAGGTCTGTTTCGCAATGGCCCTCCTGCATCCCCCCGCAGGGTCCGTTCAGAAGCCCTTTGGGGCATACGGTCACCGGACAGATCCCGGCGGTCTCGGTCAGGATGCATTCGCCACAGAGGGAGCATCTCTGCTCGAACTGGCCGAGGCGGCGGATATTGCCGAGGAAGAGGGTGTCGAGACCGGTCACGGTCCTCTTTTCGCTTGCCGACGATACCGACTGGACGCCGGCTCCGCAGGCGAGGACCAGCATGGCGTCGGCTTCCCCGACCATTTCTTTCCTGCTGCGCAGGTCTCGCCCTGTCCGCAGCATGTGACAGACTTCGTCGATAACGATAGAGCCGGTAACCTCTTTGCCCGAGGCTGTAAGCTGCTCCTGCATCTGCCAGATTTCTTCCTCCCCTCCCGATTTGCATACCGTCGCGCATTTAGCGCAGCCGACCAGGAAAATCCTGCCGCACCCTGCAAGCGCAGCGAGGATTTCGGTGAAGGGTTTTTGTTTGGTGATGATCATATAATATCTCCGGGGCTGGGGGTTGGAGGCTGGGAGCTGGGAAATACATTTATCTCACGTCCCCACTCTCCAGAGTCCGCCAGTCCCTAGCCCTCTAGTCCCCAAGTCCCTGATTTTTGGCTGCCTCCACTGTGTTATGGAGAAGCATGGTGATCGTCATGGGACCGACCCCCCCAGGCACCGGGGTGATGGCGGATGCGCGCTTGCTGGCAGCGACGAACTCCACGTCTCCCACCAGCTTTTTTTCTCCGACCCGGTTTACCCCCACATCGATGACCACGGCGCCTTCCTTTATCCATTCCCCTTTGATCATCTCCGGTTTACCGGCAGCGGCAATCAATACGTCGGCCATCCCGACCTTGGCGGGGAGGTCTCTGGTCCTGGTATGGCAGAGGGTAACGGTGGCGTGCTGCTGCAGGCACATGAAAGCCACCGGCTTGCCGACAATATTGGAGCGGCCGACCACTACCACCTCCTTGCCGGTCAGATCGATCCCCGCTTCCTTCAGCATCACCATCACGCCATATGGCGTACAGGGACGGAAGAGCGGCTTGCCTATCACCAGGCGGCCGACATTATAGGGATGGAAGCCGTCCACATCCTTAGTTGGGGAGACGGCCTCCAGAACCTTTTCCGTATTGATGTTGCCGGGAAGAGGAAGCTGCACCAGAATGCCGTGGATCCTTGGATCGTTGTTCAGTCTCCCGATCAGGGCGAGAAGGTCCGCCTCGCTCGTCTCGGCGTGAAGTTTGTATTCGTCGGAAAAAATCCCCACATCCTGACAGGCTTTTTCTTTCATGCTGACATAAACCCTGCTGGCGGGATCATCACCTACCAGTACAACCGCCAGTCCGGGCTGTATCCCCGCGGCTGCCAGTTTTTTTACCTCTTCGGCAAGTTCACCGCGAATCTTCGCCGCTATGGCCTTACCGTCAATAATTCTTGCCATTGATACAGACTCCCGCAAATATTTCGATACCGAGAAATAATCCTAAAAAAGGCGGCTATCACACGAAGACACAAAGATCACTAAGGAATACAATAGATTATCTTGATTCAAAAGCACTCCAATTTGGTGGATGGTTCTTACGCGACAATATATCGAATTCTTTGTGTTCTTGGTGACTTTGTGTGAGGCAACGGCTTTTTATTGGATAATATGTAACAGCTGGTAATTTGTAAAGTCTTTTCCAGTCGGGACATGGGCATAAAAAATCCCCCGAAACGGAGGATCATTCAAAAACATCATCCAGATAAGGAATATGTCAAACCTAGCCGCCGGCTGAGGGACAACCCGCGCAACCTCCACCTGACTGGCAGGGGGGTGCTTCGCCGCTTTTTTTGTTGCCGTATCCTTCCGCATGCCAGCCTCCACCCTTTAGGCTGAAGGCGGCGCTGGAAATCAGTTTTGTCACTTCTCCGCCGCATTTGGGACATTCATTGACAGGAGCGTCGGAAAACTTCCTGCGCAACTCGAACCGGTCGTCGCAGGCGTTGCATTGATATTCGTAGACAGGCATTTGTAAAACTTCCTCCTTACATTTTACTATATTTTCTGAATTTGAGCTTAAAGGCGGCGGCGGAAACCATTTTTGTCAATTCTCCGGCACATTTGGGACATTCCTTTGCCGGGGGGTCCGACATTTTCTGCTGTAATTCAAACCAGCGATCACAGGCATTACAATGGTATTCGTAAACAGGCATCGGTGAAACCTCCTCCATCAAATATTCTCAATTCTAATATAGTGATTTATGATGCAATTTGTCAATAGCCGTGTTGCGATTGATGCGTCCCGCGCATGGAAAATCATCTGCATGAAGAACTAGCGGCGCTATTTATCCAGCAGCGAAAGAACCGCATCACTTTTGACATCGGTTACTTTTATTGTTTTGTGGCGGGATCGTGCGCCGGAAACAATCGCGACCTGTGATTTCGATACGTGGAGGAGCCTGGCGAGAAATTCTATACAGAGCTTGTTGGCGGCATCTTCCACCGGCGGGGCTGTAAGGCGCAGTTTGATTCCATCGCCCTGGACGCCGCTTATTTCATTACGCGAAGCCCGAGGCTGAACATGAATATTGAACAGTATCCCTTCCGCGGATTCGGTTATTTTAAACTCGTTAATGTCTGGGTCACTCTTCATTGAGTGAAATCATCTTGTAATGGGTATCCAGAAGCGATTTAAAGGCTGTTTCGAACTGCAGCTTCTCCCTGCGCAGTTCATCTATCTGTGCTTTCAGCTGGGCCAATTTGTTTTCCGAGTCGGCAAGGATTCTTTCCCCCTTGAGTTCCGCTTCGGAGATGATCAGCGTGGCCTCTTTCTGGGAATTGGCCTTCATCTCTTCGGTTATTCTCTGGGCGGCCAGGATGGTTTCACGCAGTTGGCCCTCCCGCGCTGACATTTCCGCTATGGCCTCCGCGTTTCTGCGAGCCTGTTCCCTGAAGTCGGAATTTTCCCGGCTTAAGTCTTCCATTTCCTGAGACACCGTCTGCAGGAATGCATCCACTTCTTCCGGGTCAAGCCCCCCGAAGAGTTTTGTTTTAAACTGTTGCTGCTGAATGTCAAGTGGTGTAATTTTCACGTTATTCTCCGCTCCGATTACAGTCAGGTTGCCATCATGTATAACGATTTAACGATGAATGCCTTTAAAAAATAGATTGCCAGTATCACAACCAGGGGTGAAAGATCCACCCCCCCCATGTCGGGCAAGATGCGGCGCACCCGGTACAGGACCGGTTCCGTGGCTTTGTAAAGAAACCTGACGATCGGGTTGTAGGGATCGGGATTGACCCAGGAAATGATAGCCCTTCCAATAATGATGTACATATAAATATCAAGGGTTTTATCAAGCACATAAGCAATAGCGGAGAAAAAATTTGAAAATATCAATTTGTAATGCCCCCGGATAACTATCTTTGACAACTTGCAATTTATACAGATAATAGGCTAAAATTTCAAGGATGACAAGCTTTTCCCTGTTGTACAGACTCCCGATTGCGATAAAATAAGGCCTTGAAATTACAACTAGGAGGAAAGTGACATGCCCGATTTCGGATCACCATTCGCCGGTCTTGCCAATGACCGAAAACTGACCCATGAAGAGCTGGTGCGCGCCGTCCGCTTTATGGTGGCCGCGGAATTCGAAGCGGTCCAGCTCTATATGCAGCTTGCGGAATCGACGGACGATAAGCTTGTCCAGGCGGTGATGAAGGATGTTGCGGATGAGGAAAAGGTACATGCCGGCGAGTTTCTGAAGCTTCTCTACCACCTGGCTCCGGATGAGGAAAAATTTTATGCGGAAGGTTTCAGGGAAGTGGACGAGATGATGGAGGAGTTGCAGAAGAGTTGCAAGGATAAAAAAGGCAAAGGGTGCAGGATGAAATAGCGGCTGCAAGAATTTTTGTAAGGCATCAAGATAAGGCACGGGGTTTCCCGTGCCTTATCTTTTTTTGGTATCCATATTTCATCACGTATTAGGGGCTGAAGCTTCAGAGGTTCTCAAGCCTTCCCCGTGCCGGATTACGCACCGCCACCCAATACCTTGTAAAGCGTCACCTGATTTGCTAACAGTGCCAGGCGGACATTGATCAAGCCCTGTTGGGCGCTATACGTGGAACGCTGGGAGTCCAGCACGACCAGGTAGCTGTCCACCCCCTTGTCATAGCGGGCCTCGGACAGGCGGTAACTGTCTGCGGTCGCCTCAGTTAAGGACAGCTGTGCCGCCAATTGGTCCCCGAGGGTACCCTGGCTGGCCAGGGTATCGGCCACCTCCCGGAATGCGGTCTGAATTGCCTTTTCGTACTGGGCCACGGCAATGTCGCGTTCCGCCTTGGCAACGTCCAGGTTGGCCAGGTTGCTGCCAGCATCAAATAACGGCACGCTGATCTGGGGGGCAAAACTCCAGACCGCCTGACCGGGCAGGAAAAGGTCCGTCAGCTTGGCACTGGCAGTTCCGAAACTTGAACTCAGGCTGATGCGGGGGAAAAAGGCGGCCCGTGCGGCGCCGATGTTGGCGTTGGCAGCTTTGAGGCTGTGTTCGGCCTGAAGGATGTCGGGGCGGCGCAACAGTACATCGGAGGGCAAGCCAGGGGTAAGCTCCTTCACCACGGTTACCGCTCCAAGCTTGGTTGGCAGCAGTTCCGGCGGTACCCGTGTACCCACCAGCAGGTTGAGGGCATTCTCCGACTGGGCCAACTGGGCGGTGAAAAGGGCGATATCCACCCGGGCCGAATCCACCCGGGTCTGGGCCTGTCGCAGGTCGAGCAGTGACGAGGCCCCCGCCTCGTAACGTTGCCGGATCAAGGTGTAGGAAGACTGCTGGCTCTCCAGCGTGTCCTTGGCCAGCTTCAGCAACTCACGGTCTGCGGCCAGGGTCAGCCAGCAGTTGGCCACCTCGGACACCAGGCTGATCTGGACTGCACGCCGGGCCTCTTCGGTGGCCAGAAACTGTTCCAGTGCCTGATCCTTCAGGCTGCGCACCCGCCCAAAAAGGTCCAGCTCGTAGGCGCTAACGCCCAGACCGGCGCTGTACTGGCGGGAAATGACGGCCTGACCGGTGGTGGACAGGTCTGCCGGGACACGCTGCACGCTGCCGGCAGCGGTTCCGTCGATCTGCGGAAAAAGTTCAGCCCGCTGGATCTGAAACAGGGCCCGAGTTTTTTCGATGTTGAGAATCGCCACCCGCAGGTCACGGTTGTTAGCCAAGGCCAGTTCAATCACCTTTTGCAATTGCGGGGCAATAAAGAAGTCCCGCCATGGGATCTCGGCGGCCGCCTGATCGCCCGGCTTTGCCGCGCTCGCCTTGTAGGCTGTACCGGTTGGCCAGGTAGCAGGAACGGGCAACGCAGGTTGGGCATACTTCGGTGCCATGGTTACGCAACCGGCAAGGCAGAGTAACGCGCCCAGAGGGAGACAGAAGGCTGTCGTTATCCGTAGTGTATGTTTCATGTCAGTTCAGCTCCTGGGTGTTGACGGCAGCGGTAGGTTCTCCTGCAGGATGTTCAACCTTTTTCCTTGCAACCAGCCGTGAGACCAGCACAAAGAAAAACGGGATGAAGATCAGGTCGATGAAGGTGGCCGAAAGAAGACCGCCGGTGACGGCGGTGCCGATGGCGTTCTGGGCGGCGGCACCGGCCCCCTTGGTGAGGGCCAGCGGCAGGGTGCCGAAGAAAAAGGCCAGTGAGGTCATGATGACCGGCCGCAGCCGGATCCTGACCGCCGCCAGGGTGGCCTCCATCAGTTCATGCCCCTGGCGCATCTGTTCCTTGATGAACTGGATGATCAGGATGGCGTTCTTGGTGGAGAGCCCGATGGTGGTGAGAAGCCCGATCTGCAGATAGACGTCGTTGGGGAACATCCGCAGCTTGACCGCCGTCACCGCCCCAACCAGCCCCAGCGGCAGCATGAGCAGGTTGACGAAGGGGATGGTCCAGCTTTCATAGAGCGCCGCAACGCTCAGAAACACCACCAGGAGGGAGATGGCGTAGAGGGCCGGCGCCTGGGCCCCGGCATGCTGCTCTTCGTACGAGAGGCCGGTCCACTCATACCCGATCCCGACGGGAAGCTGGGCCGCCATCTTTTCCACCTCGGCCATGGCTTCGCCGGTACTTACGCCCGGTGCCGCCTGCCCCAGGATCTCCACGGAAGGGAGGCCGTTGTAGCGCTCAAGGCGGGGGGAGCCGTACTGCCAGCGGGCGGTGGCAAAGGCGGAGAACGGCACCATCTGGCCGTCCTTATTGGTGACGTACCAGCTGTTGATATCCTCGGGCAGCATCCGGTAACGGGGATCGGACTGGAGGTAGACCTTCTTGACACGGCCATTCTGGATGAAGTTGTTGACGTAGGTGCTCCCCCAGGCAGTGGAGAGGACATCGTTCACCTGCGCCTGGGATACACCGAAGGCGCCGGCCCGGACATCGTCGATGTCGAGCTTGAACTGGGGAGAGTCGTCCTGGCCGTTGGGGCGCACCGAGGTCAGCTTAGTGTTTTTCATGGCCATGCCCAGGAGCTGGTTGCGCGCCTCCATCAGCTTCTCGTGCCCCAGTCCACCGCGATCCTGCAACTGGAGGTCGAAGCCGTTCGCCACCCCCAGTTCCAGCACCGCCGGCGGGGAGAAAGCAAAGGCGAGGCCGTCCCGGATCCGGGAGAAGGCCTTCATGGCCCGGCCGGCGATGGCCGGCGCCTTCAGGTCCGGCGTTTTTCGCTCTTTCCAGTCCTTGAGTTTCACCCAGGCGAGCCCCATGTTCTGGCCGCGGCCGGCAAAACTGAACCCGGCCACGGTGATGATTCCCTCCACCGTTTTGTTCTCTTTTTCCAGAAAGTACTGCTCCATTTTTTTCAAGGTCTGGCAGGTTCTTTCCTGGGTGGCGCCGGGAGGTAACTGGAGCTGGCAGAGGAGGAAGCCCTGGTCCTCGTCCGGCAGGAAAGAGGTGGGGAGATGGAGGAAGCAGTACCCCATGGCCGTAACGATGGCGCCGTACACCACAAGGTAGCGGATCGGCTTGCCGAAGGAGCGGCCGACTATCCCTTCGTATTTGCCCCGACAGAAGTCGAATGCCCGGTTGAAGTAGCGGAAGAACCACCTGAACCAGCCGGTCTCGCCGGCATGGTGTCCCTTCTCCACCGGCTTGAGGATGGTGGCGCAGAGGGCCGGAGTCAGGATCTGGGCCACCAGCACCGACAGGATCATGGCGGAGATGATGGTGATGGAGAACTGGCGATAGATGACGCCGGTGGAACCGGGAAAGAACGCCATGGGGAGAAAGACCGCCGTGAGCACCGTAGCGATCCCCCAGAGGGCGCTGGTAATCTGCCCCATGGACTTGATCGTGGCGTCGCGGGGAGAGAGCCCCTCCTCGGTCATGATACGCTCCACGTTCTCTACCACCACGATGGCGTCGTCCACCAAAAGACCGATGACAATGACCAGGGCGAACATGGTCAGGGTGTTGATGGAGAAGCCGCTGGCAGCCAGCACCCCCATGGTCCCCAGGAGGACTACCGGCACGGCGATAGTCGGGATCAGGGTTGCCCGAAAATTCTGGAGGAAGAGGAACATGATGATGAAGACCAGGAAGACCGCCTCTATAAGGGTGTGTACCACCTCTTCAATGGAGATCTTCACGAAGGGGGTCGAGTCGTAGGGATAGACCACCTTCATCCCCGGCGGAAAGTACCTGGAGAGATCCGCCATTTTGGCCTTGACGCGATTGGCGGTCTCCAGGGCGTTGGCGCCGGCCGCCAGCCTGACCGCCACCCCCCCGATCGGCTTGCCGTTGTAGAACGACTGAATGTCGTAATTCTCGGTGCCGATCTTGCTCTCTGCGACATCCTTCAACCGGACCGTCGAGCCGTCGGGGTTGGTGCGCAGGATGATGGCATCGAACTGATCAGCGGTCTGGAGCAGGGATCGGGCGTTGATGGTGGCGTTAAGCTGTTGGCCATGGACAGCGGGGGTGCCGCCGAACTGGCCGGCCGATACCTGGACGTTCTGGGCCTGCAGGGCCGTGATCACGTCGTTGGTGGTAAGATGGAAGTTGTTCAGCCTCGCCGGGTCGACCCATATCCTCATGGCGTTCTGGGTCCCAAACACCAGAATTTCGCCTACCCCGTCCAGGCGGCTGATGATATCCTGAACATTGGAGACCATATAGTCGGTCAGGGAGTTGCGGTCCATGGAACCGTCTTCCGAAACCAGGCCCACAATCAGCATATAGTTCCGGCCGGACTTGACCACCTGGATTCCCTGCTGCTGCACGATCTGCGGGAGAAGCGGCATGGCCAGCTGCAGCTTGTTCTGTACCTGCACCTGGGCGATGTTCGGGTCGGTCCCCGCCTTGAAGGTCAGCGCAATCGACACCGCCCCGGCCGAGTCACTGGTGGAGGCCATGTAGATCAGGTTATCGATCCCGTTCAGCTTCTGCTCGATCACCTGGGTGACCGTGTCCTGCGCTGTCTGGGCTGAGGCACCCGGATAGGTGGCGTTTATTGCGATCGTCGGCGGTGCGATGGGCGGGTACTGGGAGACCGGCAGCGACTTGATGGCCAGAAGGCCGGCCAGCATGACCATGATGGCGATGACCCAGGCGAAGATAGGGCGATTGATAAAAAACCGGGACATGTAGAAGCTCCTTAAAGACAACCTGACCGGTCCGTCCAGTCGGACTGGAGGGACTAATTCTTTACTGCGACTGCCTGTTTGGCGATAAACAGCACGACCTTGACCGGTGTCCCCGGCTTTGCCCTCTGGATGCCTTCCAGGATAACCCGATCGCCGGCCTTCAGCCCGTCACTCACCAGCCAGTTGTCTCCGAGGGTCCGGGCAACCTTGATTATGCGTGACTCTACCTTCTCTCCGGCCCCGACCACCATGACCATGGCCTCACCGGCCGGATTGCGCGTAACGCCCCGCTGCGGAACCAGAAGCGCCTTCTCGCTAACGCCGTCCTCCAGAATTGTACGGACAAACATGCCCGGCAGCAGGGTCTGTTTCGGATTTGGGAAGATTGCACGCAGGGTGATGGAACCGGTACTCTGGTCCACAGTAACCTCGGAAAATTTCAAGGTGCCCGGCAACGGATAGGCGCTGCCGTCTTCCAGTAACAGTTTGACTCGCGCCTGTGCCGCCCCGCTGTTTTTCAGCAGGCCGCTGGCCAGGTTCTGCTTTAGTCTCAGCAGGTCGGCGCTAGACTGGGTGACATCCACATACATGGGGCCGAGTTGCTGGATTGTGGCCAGCGCCGCCGGCTGGCTGGCGGTCACCAGTGCCCCGTCGGTCACGGTCGAGCGACCTATTCGCCCTGAAATCGGGGCTGTTACCCTGGTATAGGCAAGGTTGATCCGAGCGGTTTCCACCGCTGCCTTGGCGGCGTCCACATCGGCCTCGGCCTGTTTGAGCGCGGCATGGGCGTCATCATAGTCCTGCTGGCTCACTGCCTTGATCTTCACCAGATCCTTGTAGCGTTCCTCTTTGAGCCGCACCGTGATTAGGCTGGCGTCGGCCCTGGCCTGGGCAGCTTTGGCGCTGTCGAAGGCAGCCCGGTAAGTTGCCGGATCAATCTGGTACAGCACCTGCCCAGCCTTGACATCGCTGCCTTCAGTAAAAATGCGCTTCTGTATGATCCCGTTGACCTGTGGCCGAACTTCGGCAATTTGGTAGGGCGAAGTGCGACCGGGCAGTTCGGTGGTCAATGCCACTCGTTGCGGCTGCACGACAATCACGCTAACTTCCGGGGGGGCGCTTGGCGGCGGGGCGCCTGCACTCGTTTTTGTGCCGCAGCCGGTCAGCATCATGCCGGCGACCATCGCCCCAAGGGCGCCAATCAGCTTGAACTTGTGAATGCTTTGCATATAAAATACCTCGCAAGAGTTTCAGAATGAGTATTCATTCCTGTATAAGGGTTGACGCATCCTGGTCAGGGATAGCGGCATCGCCGCTTACCGTTTAACAGCGTCCCAACATGCTTCGATGGTCCGGTTGATCATGGTCTCGTCCAGTTCGACAAAACCGAGGATATGGTCTCGTACCACGGCAAGCAGAGGACCGAATGACAGAGAGAAAAGTATGACGAGTGGTAAATCCTTGACAACCTGCTGGACCGCGCCTTGTTCGAACAGCTCCCGGAAAACGTTGTATTCTCCAGTGTTATTGCCCAGGATTTTGTCCCGGCGGCAGGCAACTCCATAGGGTGAGTTGCGGAATTGCTCGAGATAGCGGAAATGCAGGGGGAATTGGATGAAATAGCGCAAAAGCGCGGTCCATAGATGGATAAAACGAACCCTGATCGGGGCTTCATTGGCATAGCCATCCAGGATTTGCGAATACATTTTAGCTTCAATCTCCCGGTACATCTCTACGATCAGTATGTCCTTGTTTTCAAAATAGCGGTAAATAGTTCCGGCCCCAACGCCGGCCCGTTCCGCTACCATGGCCATGGGAGCGCCGTGAAAGCCATGTTCGGCGATCAGCTCCATTGCGGAGCGGACAATATCTTCACGCTTATTTGGCATTGTCATGTTATGTATTAAGCCTCCCTCGACATAAGAATGAACGTTCATTCCTTTATAAGTGTTTGAATTTTCTTTGTCAATGTATTTTTGTGTGGTAATTGGTCACTCTAGGGAACTAATTTTTATGCAATGGTTTTGTGGAAGCGCTGAACGGCGAAGAGAAGGACAATGGAGCCTATTAGAAAAAGGCCGAGCATTTCGGGCCAGAGGATATCGATTCCGACCCCTTTCAAAAAAACGCCACGGATGATGACGAGGTAGTAACGGAGCGGGTTTATAAACGTCAGCCACTGGACGGTTTCCGGCATGTTTTCGATGGGAAAGGCGAAGCCGGATAGCAGCATGGTCGGAAAGACGAAGAAGAAGGCGCTCATCATCGCCTGCTGCTGGGTTTGGCTTATGGTGGAGATGAAGAGCCCGAAGCCGAGGGAGCTCATGAGGAAAAGGGCGGTGGCTCCGAACAGGAGGAGAAGGCTTCCCCGAATGGGGACCTCAAACCAGAAGTATGCCACGGCTGTGATCATCGCCACGTCGATAAAACCGATCAGGACGAAAGGAATGGTTTTGCCGAGGATGAACTCGGCCTTTGTGATGGGAGTTGCGATGATCTGTTCCATGGTGCCGATCTCTTTTTCCCGGACCACCGCCATACTCGACAACAGCATGGTAATGATGAGGACAATGTTGGCGATGACTGCCGGGACATAGAAATTGCTGCTCTCCAGGTTGTCATTGAACCAGGCGCGGCTTTCAAGCTCTACCCCCCCCAACCTTGTCGGCACAGTGCCGATCTTCCCCTGTTTAGCCGTCAGCAAAAGCTCGTTATACTTCCCTACTATTCTCGACGCATAGTTCAGCACGATTCCAGCGGTATTGGAATCGGTCCCGTCGAGGATGATCTGGAGAGAAGCGGAGCGCCCGGCAGCAAGGGTAGCACCCATTCCCCGGTTCATCCGCAGAACCGCCTTGACCTCACCACGATCAATCAGTCCCCGGACCTGGAGATCCTCCCGGATATACCCGGTCACGTCAAAATAGCCGGAGCGGATGAACTGCGCCGTCAGGTCGCGGCTTTCCCGGCTGTTGTCCAAGTCATAGATCGCTGTCTTTATATGCCGGACATCGGTATTGACCGCATAGCCGAAAACGATGGTCTGGAACGCCGGGATGACGAACAGGATGAAACGCATCCGCGGGTCACGGAGCGCCTGGATGATCTCCTTGATGAGCATGCATTTCAGGCGTTCGAGCATTATATAATCTTCTTTCTGAATTTCCTCATGGCCAAAGCCAGGACCACTATGCTGAAAACAGCAAGAAATCCCGCCTCTCCGGCCAGGATATCGAGACCCACATCCTTCAGATAGATTCCACGTAGAATGGTTACAAAGTAGCGGGCCACGATTATATGAGTTAGACCTCTGATAACCATGGGCATGTTGTCGATAGGGAAGATAAACCCCGAGAGGAGAAAGGCCGGCAGCATGGTCGATACCAGAGCGAGTTGCGAAGCCATGCGCTGGTTCTTGGTGACTATGCTGATGAGGATGCCGAGGGAGAGAGCGCCGGTCAGAAAAACAAGCGACATGCCGAAGAGAAGCCACAGGCTCCCGCGTAACGGCACGTCAAAGGCAAACTGGCCGACCAGAACGGCCAGGACCAAATCAATAATGCCGATGGTGAAGTAGGGAATGAGCTTGCCGATTATCAACTCCGGTCCTTTGAGGGGAGTCGAAATCAACTGCTCCATGGTGCCGGTCTCCCATTCACGGGCCACGGTGAGTGAAGTCAGGAGGGCGGCGATGACCATCATGATGACAGCGATCAGGCCGGGAAATATATAATTCCTGGAAATCATGTCGGCATTGAACCACAAGCGGGGACGTATGTCGAGTTGACCGACGGAGGAGACTAGGCCCTGGCGGCGCATCTGTTCCAGCATCACCTCCCGCGAATAGGAAAGGGCGACACTTTCGGCGTATCCCAGGGCAATGGTGGCGGTGTTGGAATCGCTTCCGTCGAGGATCGCCTGGATACGGGCCTTTTCACCTGATTCAATCCGGCGGTCGAAATCCGTGGGAATGACCAGGGCGATCAGCGCGTCCCGGCGGTCGATGGCGCGTTCGATATCCCGGTAGTTGTCCGAATGCTTTTTTAGTGAGAAATAACGGGAGCCGCTGAAGCGGCTGATGAGATCACGACTGGCATGGGTGGCGCTCTGGTCCCAGACGATCAGAGGGACCTTGTCCACGTCGAGGGTCAGGGCGTAGCCGAACAGAAAGAGGAGGAGCATCGGAATGACGATCCCCAGCCCGAGACTGCGCGGGTCGCGGAAGACGTGGAGGAACTCTTTTTTGGCTACCGCTTTTATACGTTGAAGCTTCATATAGTCATTAAGAATTCAGGAGTCAGTAGTCATAATTCAGATAAAAAACTCCCTTCTCCCAGCCCCCAGCTATTTTGTGAATTCCTGCTGCCCCGCGTCCTGTCGGTCACGCGCCTCGATGAGGGAGACGAAAACGTCCTCAAGGGAAGGGACGATCTTTTCCGGCTGAGCGGAATGAAAACCGCTGTCAGTGAGTTTTCCGGTGATGGCCGGAATCGCATCTGTCGCCCGTTCCACAACTACATGCAGCCCCCGGCCGAAGAGGGCCGCATGGCGTACACCCGGCAACTCCTCGAGGAGCCCCATCGCCTCCTGGGGGCGCTCGCACATAACCTCCACGATCTCCTCCGCCATCTGCCCGGTCTTAAGCTCTTCCGGACTCCCTAAGGCGATCAGTTCCCCCCGGTAGATGAGCCCGAGCCGGTCGCAGTATTCAGCCTCGTCCATGTAATGGGTGGTGACGAAGACCGTTACCCCTTCACCGGACATATGGTAGATCAGGTCCCAGAAGCTCCTGCGGCTGATCGGATCGACTCCCGAGGTCGGCTCGTCGAGGAAGATGATCGGGGGCTCGTGGAGTATGGCGCAGCCGAGCGCCAGGCGCTGCTTCCAGCCCCCGGAGAGAGTGGCGGTCGGCGAATTGCAGTGCTCCGCGAGCCCTGCCATGGCGATCACCCACTCCTTGCGCGCCTTCTTCTTTTCCCCCGGGATTTTGTAGATGCCGCTGAAGAAGTCGATATTCTCCTCAACGGTAAGGTCCTCGTAGAGGGAGAAGCGCTGGCTCATGTAGCCGATGTTCTTCTTGATCTCTTCCGTCTCGCGGATGATGTCGAACCCTGCCACTGTCCCGCTCCCTCCGGAAGGCGTAAGGATGCCGCAAAGCATGCGGATTGTGGTGGATTTGCCTGCGCCGTTGGGCCCGAGAAAACCGAAAATTTCCCCCCTCTTCACGTCGAGGCTCACCCTGTTCACCGCCACAAAGTCGCCGAAGCGCTTTTCCAGGTCGCGGAGGGTGACGGCATATGTCTGATCATTTTCCGTCATAGGGTTATTCAGAAGGTTGGGTTAGAGAAACGTAAGATACTTGCCAGCCGCAGGGCATTTGCGCGAACAGAGGAAGGCAACCTTGTGGAGGTTCAGGATATAAGTGTTGCCGTGGGCGTTAAGCTGCTGACGGTTCATTTCGTTGATCTGCCGACCGTTTCTGCTCATTCAAAACAGCGCTCCCCTGGCGCCAGTATTCCAGTTGCTGTTCCTTGGTCATTGAAGCGATCTTCTGATAGACAGCTTCTGCGCCTTTGCGCTTCATTTCGACACAATCAAATGATTTATTCTTCATAGTTGATCACCTCCAGCGGTGAGTGTATGGCAATCTGGTGATACCCCTTCAGCACGTTTACCGCATTGAAGAGCGGGATTTTCCTGAAATTGACTATGTGCTTAAAATTCCAGCTCACAATGATGTCACATTCGGCTACGGTCGCCAGCGCCACATGCAGAGCATCATCATACCATTTTTCGCTAAGGATTCCTTCTACAATATATGCCTGCTGCAATTCGAGAGCATCAGATTCAATGTCAAGCAGTTGCGCTGTGGAAAGAACTCCTTGAAAAAGCTTGTTCACCTTCTCGGGAGCGACCGAAAGTTCCTGGTGCACTACTTCGGAGACGCAGAGGGTAAAGTAACCATTTCGAACCAGATCGAAAAAAGCCTGACTGGCTTCAGCAAACTCTTCATCGAACACCCCGCCATAGACTGAAGTGTCGGCATAAACCCTGATTTGACGTTTTGTCATGGAGTTCCTCCTGAACACGGGTTGGCCCCGCGGTTGGCAGCCTTACTGCTCGGATGAAGATTTGGCACGCAGTGCGTTCCGATTTTGAAATCTGCGCTATTGTTGTAACAGCGATACAACAATTTCCTCGTCAGGGAACACCTCGGCGAACTGAACCATACGCCGTACATTTTTTTCTCCAAAACCTTTACCGAATTCCGCCTCTAATTGTCGTGACACTGATACGACAATCTGCCCACCATAGGCAGCCCTGTCACCCCCAAGAACTTCGGTACGGATACGCTTGCCCACCTGCCAGTAAAGGAGCGTTTGCTCAGCATTGGCGACCGTGGCCACCCGGCGGCGGGCAGAGTGGATCAACTCGCGCAGATCGGCAAGAATACCGGCGGCATCAACGGCGACAGCCCCTCGCGGGCGGGTGACGGTGGGCTTACTCATCGCCGTCCTCCTCCACCGCGCCTTTGCCCATGCGGTATTTGATGTCGTAGTTGATGATGAAGTCGAGTTCTTCGGCACTCGCTATAAGTTTGTTTAATTGTTCAACAGATATCAAAGTTCGTCTCCTGGTGGCATTGTTTCACAATGGCTCGACGAGATTAATGTCTCATTCGAGGGTTGATCCATTCTTTTCCGCGTGGCAGAGCGGTTATTTAGCACAAGTTTGCAACTTTGCATGCCTGACTCGATTTGTTCCTCATCTCGCACTTCCTGAAAATCCCCCAGCAGAACAGATCTACAGCCTGAAGCACGGCGTTTTCGTGTGACCGCTCGTGATAGATATTGAGCGGGATATTTGAGGAAAATACTTGTACGCGCCCGGCCTTTTCCACTCCTTTATCCCGTCAACATGGAGGATATCGCAGAAGTTCACAGCCTATTTGTACGTGGTTGAGACACGACCCCAACTTTTCCCTTTTTCTGTCCAGCTGTAGGTGCGCTGATAAATCGGGATGATGAACTGGGCCAATTTACGGAGAAAGTCTAGGAGTTTGGTTTCTGTTGCTTTCATTTGAAGTCCTTTTTTTGCTTCCTAATCAACTCGTTTCAAACCGGCAGGCTTTGTTTTTTTCTCTTTTCTGCTGCCAAACAGAGGTAATTCAGTACCAAAGTCATACATATTCAGCTCGAAAATAGAGATTGCAATCTGATTGTTGCCATGCACGTGGGCAATCTGCTTGTGATATTTTTCCTTGCAGGGGGCCTTAGCGGCAGACCCTCCGAACTGTCCCGTATTTACCAGAACTACGGGCTGATACATGTGGTAATGCAAGGCATCAACCATGGTATCAAAGGTGTCGATATCCTGATTGAGCGCAGATACAATAAAAGTGTTCGTTACATCCTTCATGTCCGCCGCGAGGCTGATATCCGTAGCATCGTAGCAAATTGCTCCGGACAGTCTGAATCCATGGTCCTGACCTTTCAAGGTGTACGCCAGTTCAATTACCAATTGATACGGGCGCCAGGGATTAATTCCAAGAGTCTTTTCTCCAGCGGCCATATGCTGTTTGCCCTGGTAGCGCATGATCCATTGCCGTCCATGACCATTTTTAAACGGAATGAGCCAAAGGGCTGTGTTAATCAGTTCTCCCCTTTGCAGTCGATATACCAGGCCAGTAAAGATCATTGCACCAGTTTTGTCAGCTAGCCGTTTGAGTATCCCGATATCGTCTTCATGGACTGACAACTCCGGGAAAACAATCAGGTCAGCTAGTGGCTTGATTGTTTTAACTCCTTCGGCCTGTTTCATGGCTACGAACTTGTCGCAAACCAGCCGTGCCATTGTTGCAACGTGTCCCCGATGTCGGGCACGGTATTCTGGTTCATTTAATTGGGGACCTTGACTCATAAAATCTTCTCTTCTCGGGAGAAGTGACTGGACCATTACGACTCGCAGATGCTTGTCATCCTTAGCTTCATGCTGAATCCGCTCAATATAGACTGGCAGCTTTGATGATTTCCCATATATTTTTTGTTGCTTCTCAAGACGGTCAACTAATAATTTTCTCAGGCCGGACATCGTCAGTTTTTCGGGCCATTCATCCGCATAAGTCCGAATATCCAAGCCAGGCCACTGCAATAGCCGGTAAAGCAATTCGGATACCCACGATGACATCGGTGCAGCTTCGCCATTCATCGCCTCTGGTTGATGAGCCATACCCATACGCCGCTTGTACCAACTCGATTTAAGTCCGAAGTAGGCATGGCTTGTGTCTTCCCGCATTAAGTGTTGGCCAACCGTAAAATCAACATTTCCTGTTACACATGCCCTTAAAAAAGCGCCGAATCTGTACATAACCGGGCTAACTTCATCATCTGTAAGCCAGGATACGGGAGGCTCGTACCGACTGTCAGACGGTGCATCTTTTGACCAGTTTAGTTCGAGTCGCTGAACTGATTTTTTGGCTTTATTCAGTTTTCCCCAGTCCTCACATTTGATTTCCAATTGATGAGGCGCAAACTGCCTAGTATCGTCTTGCCTATCTAAGAAATCAAGGGTCGTTACTGCCAGCGCCAAGAGTGCATTTTCATGTGCAAATGGATTTTCTTGTCGTTTGACAACCCTCGCAAGGGGGACAAAGACACCGTCAAAGTCGCTAAGACTGCCCGGCAAAGGTGCGTGGTCAAATCCAAGCTCTCTTCCTATTGCCTCGCCCTTTGTCAGCCAAATAGGTTGGATTTGTTGGCCATAGCGCAACAACAATTCAAACAAAGCCGGATGGTTAATGGCTACCTCTCGTATTACCCCTGCTGCAAGGCGCCTCTCCTTCTGACCGTATAACCATTCGATCCAGTCACTTAGTGTTGCAACAACCTGCTGAGGCCGGCTACTAACCTGAAAAGCGATCACAAAAAGCGGAACACGTTTTTCTAGAGTATTTGTCTTGCCAAACCGACGATCTCCCTGAAGAATGCGCAATAAGAGTCTGGAATCTTCCAACTCCTTCAGGTCTGGAAGCTTGATAGTCTCTTCTTTGACAGCCATGAAAAGAGCTATTTGCTGTTCTACATACCAAGGCGGATCGTATTCAGCCACCAGTTCTCTGGATTTGCAGATGAGGAAATTGTTCAACCCTTCCCAGTCAGAATGTTGTGGCCGATCTTCAGGTTTCTGTCGGTGTAGGACCAATGCGGCAAAGCGGAAAAGTTCTGCCAGACAATAGAAGGCGATCAGGCGTTCACGCTCATGCTTGTGGATATGGTTGGGGTCATGGTTTGTGGGTCCCAATTTTTTGAATAATGCATCAAAGACTGGTTGCAGTAGCTGGTGATGAGGGTAAAGCTGTATGCCTTTCTTTAGTATCGCAACCAATGAAGGGTTGCGAGTCCAGACCGCAACAAAACGCCGTGCAAAAGATTCATATATATGGTCAAGCTCGCTGACACTTTCATTCCCATTCCTGTAATCGGCTGCAAATAAACGTTTTTCCGACAGTGCTTTTGTTAAACGGTTGGCAGCAAAGCGGAGTAGCGTGTCTTCGCGTACATCCATCTGTGGCTGGTCGACTTTCGCCAATGGGATGTCACAATATCTATGCGGCAGATCCCTTTGGTCACGAAACTGTTCGGCAACAGCTAACAGCCCCTCCAGTGAACCCTGCATCTCGTCAAGTGCGGTTATGTCTTGAGGACCGCTGGCGGATTTTTGAATTGCCTTCATTCGAACGGATACGCCAGATCGCTTAGCCGTATAACGTTCAACTTTCGTTTTTTCTGAATTGAGTTGCATGCCCTTGGTCCGCATGACCAGAGGTTGGATATTTGTCTCGACCCAATCTTCCCATTCGGGTTCGAGAGCGACCGGCACATGAACAAGAAGGCGAATATCATCAACATATCGACAGTAATCTATTAAAGTAACATCGCCAAATTGGTTTCCGATTTTTTTGCATAGTCTACTGTCAAGGTTTATGAGGTACGCATTGGCGAAGAACCCACTGGCAACCAGCCCTTGAGGCACCCCCTGCCCATTGCTCAAAGTGCCATTTTTTAGGCAAGCAGCCAGCTCTGTGTCATCTTCAGCCCATTGCCAGCCTTGAAAAATGTTCTCAACAACCTCCCAGAATAGTTCCCACTGCTTTAACTCTACTTCGTAATGCTTAGAGGCAATTATTTTCAACTTTCGGACAAGCTGTTTTCTATCGATGGAGTCGTAAAAAGCAGAGAGATCTAAATGTATTTCGTAAATTCCAGCCGTAGGAGGGAGACCTGCTTGGATTTCCTGAGCCTTTTTGATGGGACGTTCAAGAAAGCGCTGGTAGTCTTGGAAATATTTACTGTAGGTATTGCTGTTTCCCCAACGAAACCGAGCCGTTTTTCCGTTCCAGTCGCAGAATAGTCGATTGCCATAACTCCAAACCTGGTCACTTTCCGTGCATCCTTGCTCCGTTTCCACAGCATCGGCCAAACAGAGCATGATCGCTGTCGACACAGTTTGATCCTGAATATTGAGGTGGGCAAGAGGTCGCAGTTCCTTGCAATCGGACACTTCATCTTTTGGCTTCGGCCCCCATTTCCAATCTTCGCCTACCTTATAAAATGTCCAGTGATCCGACTTTGGCGCTGGAATCATCTTCATTTCGCTTGGTGTATAGGAGTGATCTCTTAATTTTGCAGACCACTCCTTAATACGATTTTCAAGATTGACCGCTGAGCAATCGAGATCCAAAGTGTCGGCATACCAATTGTGGGCGCGGATAAAGGCATGGGACTTCTTCCAGGCTTGAGCAAGAACCACTTCATCGCACATGTAGTGAAATTCCGGCTTCAATTGTTTGTATTTTCCGTGGACAATGCCCATAATATCCCTCTAAGCGGCGTCACCCATTGCAGACAACCCAAAATCCCCCGAAATCAGCTACAGGTAATTCCATTCATTGCTAATGATTGTAATATAGATCTGTTGCCAATTTTCCACTTACCCAGCCACCTCACGCACCCAACCTTGAACACTCTTTTTCACGACCCGCCACTCAATCTCCCACAGGAGTTTCGGCCCAGGCTCCCGTTCGGCGTCATCAAAGAAGGAAATTCGCTGACTGTCATCGCGCCTCCTTGGGCCGGTAATCAATGGGATCGAGGCAGGCATCGTAGGTTGCCCGGTCTATCCTTATCCAATCGGCGCCGTTGACTCCTCGCGGCTTCGGGACCGTCGGGCTGACCGGAAACGCGCATGCAAGCTTGATCCAGCGATCTTTGAAA